>JGI994J12354_10002721_pt1 | contig 16946 bp, 12 predicted proteins | sample IntmicLarv3ML3BL_FD_12354 | JGI IMG/M metagenome (IMG submission 12354) | reverse complement strand
ACTATAGCGCGGGCGCTGCGGCTCAACGAGGATTTGACTGAGGCGATGGCGCTTGCGCACGACCTCGGGCACACGCCGTTCGGCCATGCGGGGGAGTTTGCGCTGGACGAGGTTGTCCCGGGCGGATTTTCGCATAATGAACAGACCGTCAGGGTTGTCGAAATCCTTGAACGAGGCGGCGTGGGGTTGAATCTCACCGACGAGGTTGTAAACGGCGCGCTCTGCCACACGGGTGACACTTTGGCGTATACGGCGGAGGGGCGCATACTGAAATTTGCCGACAGAATTGCCTACATAAATCACGATATTGACGATGCCGTTCGCGCGGAGATTTTAAGTGACGGTACGCTGCCGCCGAATCTTGTCGCCCTTCTGGGCGAAAGTTCCGGTGACAGGATAGACTGCATGACCCGTGACGTTATCGCAAACAGCAAAAACGGAGACATCGCGATGAGCGACGAAATCGGCGGCGCAATGCTCGAATTGCGCGAGTTTATGTTTGAGCATGTCTATCGAAATCCAGAGGCAAAGCGCGAGGAAACGCGGGCCCGCGACATGCTTTTGAAACTTTACGAGTATTTTACCGAGCACCCCGACGCCATGCCGCACGAGCAGATGTACCTCACATACCAGTTTGGAGTGGAGCGCGCTGTGTGTGACTATATTGCAGGGATGACCGATAATTTTGCGGTTGAGTGTTTTCAGAGACTTTTTATTCCTATGGGGTGGAATAAATAAACAGTCGAAACGAATAAAACTCACCGAAAATGTTAAATATAGCGGGGAACTTCTACGAAATTGCAAACAAACATTGGCAGTTTTAGCTCCATTTATCGTTTTTTGATTTGATTAAGTACAACACGGAAGGGAGGAACCGAAATGGCGTTTTCAGTTTCGTTTTTGGACGAGCTTACCGCGCGGTCGGACATAGCCGAGGTCGTCGGAGAATATGTTCAGCTGAAGCAAAAAGGGATGAATATGTTCGGTGTCTGCCCGTTCCACTCGGAAAAAACAGCATCCTTTTCCGTATCGCGCGACAAGCAGATTTACCACTGCTTCGGCTGTGGGGTTGGTGGCGGTGTTATCAATTTCATCATGCGGGCGGAAAACCTTGAATTTCCCGATGCGGTTCGATACCTTGCGGTGCGCGCAGGCATGACTGTACCCGAGGACGATGACGACGGTGGGGCAAAGCTACGCGCCCGCCTCATCGAAGCGAATAAGATTGCTGCGCGGCGCTACCATGAAAATTTGTTTACGCCAAACGGCAAAGCGGCACGGGACTATCTTTCGCGGCGCGGAATCAGCGAGCGCACGATAAAAAAATTCGGTATTGGCTGGGCGTTTGACTCGTGGGACGACATCATCAAAACCGCGAAGGGTTTCGACAAATCGGAACTCATTGACGCAGGCCTCGCTGTCAAGAACAAGAGCGGCGGCGTTTACGACCGCTTCCGCGGGCGCGTGATGTTCCCGATAATCGATGTTCGCGGCAGCGTCATCGGTTTCGGTGGACGCATTATTGGCGACGGTGAGCCGAAGTACCTCAACTCGCCGGAGACTGCTATTTTCAACAAGGGGCGCAATCTTTTTGCGCTTAACCTCTCGAAAAAAACCAAGCGCGACATGCTGATTCTGGCGGAGGGTTACATGGATGTAATCAGTCTGCATCAAGCGGGTTTCGACTGCGCTGTCGCCTCGCTCGGAACGGCGCTGACGGACAATCAGGCACGGCTCATCTCCAAATACAAGCAGATGGTTGTCATTGCCTATGACATGGACGCGGCCGGGCGCGGCGCGGCGGAGAGGGCAATCGGAATGCTCGACAAAACTGGCGTGAAGGTTAAAATCCTCGACATGGCAGGGGCGAAGGATCCCGACGAATTTATCCAGCGATTCGGGCCCGAAGCTTTTGAAAACCGCCTTACGAAGTCCGAGGGGCATGTCGAATACCGGCTTGAAAACCTGCGTGCGAAATATGATTTGAGTTCGGATGAGCAGCGCGTAGCTTTCTTGCGCGAGGCTGCGGAGCTTGTCGGTTCGCTAGAAACGCCGGTAGAGCGCGCGGTCTATGCGGCAAAGGCCGCTGATATCGGCGGCGTTGCGGCGCAGGTCGTTGAAAAAGAGGCGGAGCTTGCCGCAAAGCGCAACAGCCGGCGCGAACGCGTCGGCGAGCGGCGAAAAATCCTCACTCCGGCGAATTCGGCACAGCCCAAGTCGCGCTCGAGCCGCTACGCAAATGTCCGTTCGGCGATGGCAGAGGAAGGGGTTATAAGTCTTGTTTGCGGCGATATTTCGCTGCTTGATACAGCACTTTTGCGGTTGAAAAAGGAGGACTTTTCCGCCGAAATACTCGCAAACGCGTTTGAGGGGCTTCGAACGCTGCGAAACGAGAACCGCCCGCCGACAGCGGCGGCACTCGAGCAAATACTTTCTCCGGAGGGTATGGAGCACATCGGCAGAGTGCTGATGAAGCAAACGCCCGGCGGAATGACGGAGCTTGAAGACTACATAGAAATTATTCTGGGCGAGGCGCAGAGACGAAGCGCCGGCACGGATATTTTAAAAGAATGGGAACGCCTTAGAGGAAAAAAGGGTAAGTAGGGAAAGGAATGTACAAAAAATGAGCAACACAGAAGAAAAAAAGAACATACTGAAGGAACTCATCGAACAGGGCAAGAAAAACGGAAAGGTCTCCACAAAGGAGATTATGGCGGTCGTCGAGGAGCTCTCGCTAGAGGGAGACCAGCTCGACAAGCTCTACGACACCCTTGAAAGCCTGTCAATCGAGGTTGCGGTTGACGAGGAGGTCGGGCTTGAGCCGCTTGAGATTATCGAGGATGATATTCCGCCCGAGGATCTTGAAAACATCGAGGAAATCCCGGAGGAGGAGCTTGTCGAGGTGGAGAGTGATACCTTCGCCGACGGCTTTAAAATTGATGACCCGGTGCGCATGTACCTTAAAGAAATCGGCAAGGTTGACCTGCTGAGCCCCGAACACGAGGTTGAACTTGCGCAGCAGATGAGCGCCGGCCTTGAGGCGAAAAAAACGCAAGTCGCGCTGTCCAAGGCTCGCGAGCTTTTTGAAAGTGATGGGACGCCTGTGCCGGAGGAACTTGCCGCTATTACCGAGGCGGATGAGAAGGTGCTTGAAAAAGTTATTGCTGTTGGCGAAACGGCAAAGAAAAAGCTCGCCGAGGCGAACCTCCGCCTTGTTGTCAGCATAGCGAAGCGCTACGTCGGGCGCGGAATGCTGTTTCTCGACCTGATTCAGGAGGGNAATCTTGGACTTATAAAAGCAGTCGANAANTTTGATGTAACTAAAGGCTTCAAATTCTCGACCTANGCGACATGGTGGATTCGNCAGGCGATTACCCGNGCCATNGCNGANCAGGCGCGCACAATCCGNATACCCGTCCACATGGTCGAGACGATAAACAAGGTCATCCGCGTTTCCCGCCAGCTTTTGCAGGAGCTTGGGCACGATCCGCAGCCGGAGGAAATTGCGCTTGAAATGAATATGTCGGTTGACAAGGTTCGCGAAATTATGAAAATTGCGCAGGAGCCCGTTTCGCTCGAAACCCCGATAGGAGAGGAGGAGGACAGCCACCTCGGAGATTTCATCCCCGACGAGGATGCGTCTGAACCCGCTGAGGCGGCGAGCTTCACGCTTTTGAAAGAGCAACTTGTCGACGTACTTGCGACACTCACCCCGCGCGAGGAGAAGGTGCTGAAGCTGCGCTTCGGCATCGAGGACGGGCGCACCCGCACGCTTGAGGAGGTCGGGCGCGAGTTCCGCGTTACGCGCGAGCGCATACGCCAAATCGAGGCGAAGGCGCTGCGTAAACTGCGCCACCCGAGCCGCTCGAAGAAGCTAAAGGATTTTTTGAACTAACTAAAATGTACGGTGAAAACGTAGCAGAGCTTTTGCTCTGCTGCGTTTTTTATCGAGCATTCTCGGAAATTTCAGCTTCTTTTCCTTAACTTGAATGAATTGTGGTATTGCCACAAAAAAGCAAATTTCGACATATTGCATAAAAATAAAGAAGCCACACGGCGTAAGCGTTGCGACAGCCCATAGCATCTTAAAAATTGCCGTCAAAATAAATATTGCTATTGACAGCAAAAACATGGATGTAGTACTATATATATGCGCCGCCCTACAGATTGACACAATATATTGTATCGGTTTCTGCAACATAATTGGGCAAAACCGAATGGAAAAGCGGCATAAACAGGAGTCGCGCTAACAATAAGTGTAAATATAGGCACAAGAGGGAAAACAAGGAAGCTATATTTGCCGTGATTCACATCGTCGGCAGATTTTAAAGATAGGGAATTGGCAAAGCTTGAAAGAAACATCTTTCAAGCTATAGGAAAGGAATGGAAAACATGATCACCACCACTACTTTTATTAAGGGGATTAAAAAGCGCGACGGGCGCATAGCGACTTTTGACATTGACAAAATTGCCGCCGCTATCACCAAGGCATTCGAGGCGACGTACAAAGCCGGACAGGAGAATGTCGCCGAAAAGCTTGCGCTTCAGGTTCTCGCAGTCCTTGAGGGTGAGGGCAATGAGACCCCCGATGTTGAACACACGCAGGACGTCGTCGAGCAGGTGCTGATGGACAACGGGTATGTTGCTACTGCCAAGGCGTACATACTCTACCGCGCCGACCGCAGCCGCGCGCGCGACATGAACTCGCGCCTTATGAAGGTATATGAGGACATCACGTTCAAGGACGCGGACGACTCCGACATCAAGCGCGAAAACGCCAACGTCAACGGCGACAGCGCGATGGGCACTATGCTTAAATANGGNTCCGAGGGCGCAAAGCAGTTTTANGAGATGTTCGTTTTGAAGCCGGAGCACGCCAAGGCGCACCGNGACGGNGACATCCACATACACGACCTAGACTTTCTCACGCTGACGACGACCTGCTGTCAGATTGATATAATTAAGCTTTTCAAGGGCGGCTTCTGGACAGGCCACGGAACTCTACGCGAGCCGACGAATATTGCAAGCTACGCGGCGCTCGGTTGCATAGCTATCCAGTCGAACCAGAATGACCAGCATGGCGGCCAGTCGATTATCAACTTCGATTATGGCATGGCTATCGGCGTCGCAAAATCGTTTGTGCGCATGTACCGCGAAAACCTCGCGCGCGCTATCATCCTACTCTGCGGAACGGAGGACGATGAAGCCGAGAAAACCGCGCGTGAAATTGTTGACGCCGCGACAGAAAAGTCGGGGGTCAAGCCTTCGATCGACTGCTCGAAAAAATATCTGTCCGCCGAGAAAAAGCTTCTTTCAGCGGTTTCTTCTGACGAAAAAGTTATTGAACGTTTGCAGGACTTCGCATACGAGCGTGCCGTCAAGGAAACTGACCGCGCAACATACAAGGCGATGGTCGCCCTTGTCCACAACCTCAACACAATGCATAGCCGCGCCGGTGCGCAAACTCCGTTCAGTTCCATAAACTACGGCATGGACACCTCGGCTGAGGGCCGCATGGTCGTCAAAAATATACTCCTTGCCACTGAAGCCGGGCTTGGTGCGGGAGAAACCCCAATATTCCCGATTCAGATTTACCGCGTCATGGATGGCGTGAACTTCAAAGAGGGTGATCCGAACTACGACCTTTTCAGGCTCGCAATCCGCGTCAGCGCAAAGCGCATGTTCCCGAACTTCTCGTTCCTTGATGCGCCATACAACAAAAAATACTATAAGGGCACCTATGACACTGAGGTTGCATACATGGGCTGTCGCACGCGCGTAATAGCGAATGTCTACGACCCCGAACGCGAGACGGGCAGCGGGCGTGGGAACCTCAGCTTCACGAGCATAAACCTGCCGCGTATCGCACTGAAAGCGAACAAGGACATCCAGTGGTTCTTCGAGGATCTTGACCGAAAAATCGACCTTGTTATCGACCAGATGCTGGAGCGTTTCGCGATTCAGTCAAAGAAAAAAGTGAGAAATTTCCCGTTCCTGATGGGTAACGGCGTTTGGATGGACAGCGAAAAGCTGGACATGGACGATGAAGTCGGAGAGGTTTTGAAGCACGGCACGCTCTCCCTCGGTTTTATCGGCCTTGCAGAGACGCTCAAGGCACTCATCGGTGTACACCACGCGGAAAGCGCGCTTGCGCAGAACCTTGGGCTTGAGATTATCGGGCATATGCGCGCGCGGCTTGACGAGGAGTCGAAGAAGCGCAAGCTGAACTTTACGCTCATTGCCACGCCGGCGGAGGGACTTAGCGGGCGCTTTGTGGGTATTGACAAGAAGATTTTCGGTGAAATTGCGGACATAACCGACCGCGAATATTACACAAACAGCTTCCATGTGCCGGTGCATTTCCCGATAAATGCCATCGACAAAATAGGCATCGAAGCGCCGTATCACGCCCTTACGAACGCTGGACACATCACTTATGTAGAGCTTGATGGCGACCCCATGCAGAACCTCGACGCCTTCGAAAAGGTCATTCACGCCATGCAGTCTTCTGGAGTTGGCTATGGCGCGATAAACCACCCTCTCGACCGAGACCCCGTCTGTGGTTTCAGCGGAATCATTAAGGATCAGTGCCCAGGTTGCGGACGTTTTGAGGACGACGTTAAATTCAACCGTATCCGCCGCATCACGGGATACCTCAGCGATGATGTGCGCTTTTTCAACAACGCGAAGCGCGCCGAGGAACGCGACCGCGTGAAGCACGATGTCTAGTCTGCGCATTTTTGGAATAGTTCCGGAGTCGATAGCAGACGGTTACGGACTCCGCTACACGATTTTCACACAGGGCTGCACCCACTGCTGCGAGGGCTGCCACAATGAGACCTCGTGGCCGCAGGACGGTGGCGAGGAGCGCGACACCGCAGAAATTGAGGTGGATTTTTTGGGAAATCCGCTCCTTCGGGGCATAACCCTCAGTGGCGGAGAACCGTTTTTGCAACCTGCCCCGCTTATAGAGCTTGCGAAAGCGGCAAAGGGAAGAGGGCTTGATGTCTGGGCTTGGTCGGGTTGGACTTACGAGGAGTTGCTTGCGAGCGAAAACCCCGAAGTTCTTGAACTTCTGGCGCTCTGCGATGTGATTGTGGATGGACGGTTCATTCTTGCCGAGCGTTCACTTGCTCTTGAGTGGCGCGGTAGTAAAAACCAGCGCGTTATCGACCTTGTAAAAACCCGCGTGCAGGGCGAAATTGTGCACTACGAACGGCCGTCATATGCAACAGAGTTCACAGTCCCGAAATGGGGTTGATTTCCACAGAAATAAAAGCCGCCGGGTTCCGGCGGCTTTTTTCGGTATTTTAAAGCGCCAGCAGCAGCTTTTCAAGTTCCTTGACAGTTTCAACGATGTGCGGCGCTCCGGCTTTTTCAAGTTCTGCGCGGTCGCCGAAGCCGTAGAGTACGCCGACAGAATCCATAGTATGCGCATTAGCGCCGAGGATGTCATGCTTGCGGTCGCCGACCATAATAGCGTTTTCGGGCGCAAGACTGAGATTTCTGAGCGCGTAGGCGATAACCTCGGCCTTTGCGTCACGCGTCCCGTCAAGCTCGCAGCCTGCGACAAAGACGAAGTATTGAGCAAGCCCGAAGTGTTCAAGGATCCTCTTTGCGTAAATCTGCGGTTTCGAGGTAGCCAAAACCGGCATTTTTCCGGCGGTGGCGAGCCTTTCAAGCATTTCGGGAATTCCGAGGTAGACCTCATTTTCAAAGATTCCGCGCTCAGCGAAATACTCACGATACTTTGCCACGGCGCGCTCAGAGTCCTCGACGCTGAAACCGTAGAATTTGGAAAAAGACTCGCGCAGCGGCGGACCGATGAATTTAGTGAGCGCCTCGGTGTCACTCTCAAATCCGAAGCTCGTGAGCGCGTACTGAACCGAGCGGGTTATGCCTTGCTTCGGATTTGAGAGAGTGCCGTCGAGGTCGAAAAAAATGTTCGAATAGCGTGAAATATGCAAAACGGTCAATCCTTTCAGGTGAAATATCGCAAAATCATAGGGAATTCTCTGAGAGCAAAGCCCTTGCGTTTTTATGAAAATTGTGCTAAAATTACTCAGTATTTTAATAATAACCTGACGCGCTGACGCGGCAGATTTGTAAACCAAAACAGTTGCGCGGATTTGATTTGGAAGGATGATACGAATGTCAGGGCATTCAAAATGGAACAATATTCAGGCGCGAAAGGGTAAAACTGACGCACAAAGGGCAAAAATCTTCACCAAAATGTCGCGTGAAATTATAATGGCAGTCCGCGAAGGTGGCGGAAACCCCGACACAAACGGCAAGCTTCGCGACGTTATTGCTAAGGCAAAGGCGAATAACGTGCCGAATGATAACATCAAACGCGTCATCGAAAAGACGAGCGGCGCAGGCACTACCGACAACTATGAAACCGTCCAGTACGAGGGCTACGGCCCGAGCGGAGTCGCTGTAATCGTCGAGGCGATGACCGACAACCGAAACCGCACAGCCTCCGAAGTCAGGCACGCGTTCGACAAATTCGGCGGCAGCCTCGGCGTTACAGGTTGTGTTTCGTGGTCGTTTGACCAGAAGGGCGTCATTGTAATTGAGCGTGGAGAAATTGATGAGGACAAGGCGATGATGGACGCAATCGACTGCGGCGCAAGCGAATTCGAACCGAACGACGAGACGTTTGAAATTTACACCGAGTCCGCCGATTTCAGCGCGGTACGCGAATCGCTTGAAAAATTGGGCTACACTTTCCTTAGCGCGCAAGTCGAGATGGTGCCGCAGACGTATATTACCCTCACGGGCGAGGACGATCCGAAAAACATGCAGAAAATGATAGACATGCTCGATGACAGCGATGATGTGCAGGAAATTTGGCACAACTGGAGCGAAGAGTAGAAAAATGCGGTGGGATTCCCGCCGCTATTCTTTTGGTATTTCGCGCCGCTTCGCCGTAAATTCCGCCGAGGTTATGATGAAAACGGCGGTCATGTCAACCATTCTATCGTCAAAAGCCCAGTCGCTTTTTCCGGTTTGCCGCTCCATAATTTTGCTGAGAGCCGCTTTTTTTGTGTCGAAGTTTTTGATGAAAAGAGGCGTCCCCCAGCCGATTATGCTCTCGAAAGCGACGCCGTAGTCGCAGGCGTAGTCGCCCGGAATCAGAGAAATTTCGCGGTCGATTTCAAAGCAGACAGTGCCGTCTTTTTGCAAAATGTCGTTCTTTTTGCCCGTTTTTGCGCAGTGAAAATACAGCGTAATTTCGCCACTCTCCATCGAAAAACCGTAACTCAGCGGCACGACATACGGGTGGCCGCAGTCGTTCATTGCGACGCGGCAGACAGTGCAGCTTTCAAGGATTTTGCGGATTTCGGACAAATCTTTGATTTCGCGGTCAGTCCGTCTCATTTTTACCATCATTCCTTTTCCAGGGTTTTGAGCGCGGCTTCAAGCTCCTCGCGTGAAAAAAGCGCGTTAAGAACATCGAGCATAGCGTTTTTGCCCATATGCGCGGGTAGGTCTAGGAATTTCAGTAGTGCTTCTCTGCGGGAGGCGCTGTTTTTTGTGCCGCTAAGCCCCAGTTCATATAGCATAACGCTGGTGATTTCCAGCGTTTTTTCCGGTGCTTCCTCGCCCTCAAAGGTCGCGCCCGCGCGGTGCAGAGCCTCAAGGATAACCTCCGGGCGCATACCTTCAACGCCGAGAGTTCCCTCGGAGGAGGGATTGCGCTTGCGGCGTTCTTTGCCGAAAATGTCGGGGATATACGCGTGTTTTACGCCGTTTTGAGGGAGTTTGCCATTCAAATGTCCGCGAATCAGGAAACCTGCGCCGTCGCTATCGGTCAGAATAATAACGCCGCGAGTTTCGGCAAGGCGACGGATAAGCGCAAGCGTCTCGCTGTTTTTGAAAACGCTGAAACCGGAGGTCTCGATAATAACTGTGTCAACTACTTGAGAAACGGTGTTTTTGTCGTAGCGACCCTCGACAATGAGGGCCTCGCGTACGCGCGGCCTCATTGTCGCAGCGCCGCGAGGCGCAGAAGCAGCATTTCAAGCAGAGAGGAACGGTCGCTCGACGAGCGTTTCAGCGCATAGTCGCATTCGGCGCAAAGGGTAACAGCTTCGGCGCACCAGTCGGTTGTGAGGCGCGACGCCATGTCAATCAGTTTCCGCGCGATGAACGGTGTGCGGATTCCGGCGACCTCGGAAAAGAACTTTTCGCCGCGCCGTTCGTCTGTGGCGACACGCGCAGCAAAGAGTTGGCGGAACTGTCGTCCGAGAGCCGCCAAAATCACGATAGGCTCGTTTTTCGCGGAGGTCAAATCCTTCAAAAGCGATAGTGCGAGGTCGTAGCGCCCCTGCGCCGCCGCATCGGTCAGGTTGTAAACCACCGCGTCGATTACAGGCTCGCAGACCGCGTCGATGTCGGATTTCGCTATTTTTTCAGTGGCGGAATAAGCGGCGACTTTCTCGACTTCGAGCGTGAGTGTTGTCATTGAGTGACCGCAGACGAACAGCATGTGCTCTGCCTCGCCGCTGTCAATTATTTTGGAGAGTGCGCGGAAGCGCCGCTTCAGCCACGCGACAAGCTCGCGGACATCCTGGAGCTGAAATTCGACTGTCAGCGCGTGTTTTTGCAAAAGTTTGTGCATGGCGGTGCGAGCGTCAGGCTTGAACTCAACCACGTCGTAGATAAACACCAGCACCGTGCCGTCGGGGATGTCGGAAAGAAGCTCCTCAAGCGGCGCTTTCATGTCGGCGGGCGGTTTGTAGAGGTTAAGGTCAGTCACGATAACAAGCTTGTATTCCGAAAAAACAGGTAAAGCCTCCGCCGCCGTTTGCAGTGTGTCAAAACTAAGTCCACCGCCGTCAAACGCGAACAGGTTGAACTCCTCGAAGCCCTCGGGAACCAGCTTTTTTTTCAGTTCGCCGAGCCAGTATTCGAGCAAATACCGCTCCTCTCCGTGAAAAACATACAGCGTGGAAGGCTCGCCGCACTCAATTTCGCCGCGCAAAACTTTTAAATTGTCCGTCTTTTTTTCAGCCATGTTACCCATTCCTTATTAAAATCAGCGCACGCGGACGGTTATCTTACCGCCGAGATCAGTGCGGTAGACGGCAGAGCCTGTGGTTTCAAACCGCTCAAGAGTGTCGGGAGCGGGATGACCATAGTTATTTTTGCCGACGGAAATAAGCACGTTTTCAGGTGTAATCGCCTCTAGTAGAGTATCAGAGTTGGAGTGCCGCGAACCGTGGTGGCCCGCGATGAAAATTTCGGAGTCGGGGAAAGCCTCGCGCTCGACGAGGATTTTTTCGCTGGTCGTGTTCAAATCGCCGGTCACGAGCATTTCAAATTCGCCGGAGCACACAAGGACACACAGCCCCTGCTCATTCTGTCCGCTTTTCCGCACAGGGCGGTATAGCGTGAGGGTACCGCGCCCGAGCGGAACGTCCGTGTTTTCGGCGACATAGTTGATGTCTACGCCGTTAGCGACGAGTAGCGCCGCGATTTCCGCAGCGGCGGGGTCGTCAATGTCGGGAAGGAATGCCGTTCGTACGCTCAAAATCGCGAGTAAATCCGAAAGGCCGTTTGCGTGGTCGGCATGGTAATGCGTCAGCGTCAGCGTATCAATTTGGCGGATACCCGCGCGCAGAAAATGCTCGGCGGCGACAACGCCCGCACCATTCCAAACGTTTCCGCCGCAGTCGATTAGGGCGGAGGAGTCTCCGCTCATAACAGCGACAGCCTGCCCCTGCCCGATGTTCAAAACATCGATTTGCGCGCTGTCGAGCCGTCTGTCGATTTCGCCGAAGCCCAGCGCGGCGACCAAAGCTAAACCCGCAAGTATAAACGAAAGTTTTCCGTTTTTCGCGCCCTTAGGCCCGAACTTCCAGAGCGCGAGCAGGGCGTAGGCGCAGATAAGCCATGCCGCATTGTACACCGAGTGCGTGTCAATGGCGGAAAACGGCAGCTTTGCGAGGGAGGTTACTCCGAAAATGATGTACTCTATCGAAATCCTTGCCAGAAAAACCACAGCTGTGCCGACAACCGGCACAAATCCAACGGCTACAGCGGCAAAGGAAAAAATCAGCGCAAACTGCACGACCCACACCACAAGCAGGTTTGCAAAGACAGAGACGAGCGAAATCCAGCCGAAATAGAACGCGACAAGCGGCGCGGCAAACAGCGAAGCCACCACCGTCAGCGATATGCTTGAGGTGAAAAACCGCGTGACTTTACCGCTTTTTTCAATGCGCGAAATCAGGTTCTCGTTCATTTTTCGCGAGTACAGCACAATTCCGAGCGTCGCAAGAAAACTTAACTGCAAACCTACATCGGCAATGGCGAACGGGTTCAAAAGAAGAAGGAAAATAAGCGCCGCAGAGAGGGAGGTCAGCGGGTCGCTTTCGCGGTTCAAAAACATTCCCGCAAGCAAAAATGTCTGCATGACGCAGGCACGGATGGCGCTCGGCGCAGCGCCGGAAACCAAAACAAACAGCACCATCAGCGCAATTGCAAGCCCTGCTGCCCGCTTTTTCTTCTTAGAAAATATCAAAACAGCGTTTGCCGCGAGTGTGATGTGCAGCCCGCTGATTGAGATTATGTGTGCAAGTCCGCTGAGTGACAGCGCGAGGTTAAAAGGTGCGCTCATTTCGTTTCGCACGCCGATGGTGAGCGCCTTTGCAACGCCGAGAACCTCGCCCGAAAACAGCAAATCCAGCCTGTTCGAGATGAAATTGCGAAGTTTCTCCGTCCAAAGTGAAACCGGCACGGAGTCGCCCCGCGTAATTTCGGGTTCGCCGACAACTTCGCCGGTCAGAAACTGCCCCTTTGCCCGCGAAAACGTGAGAAAATCGAAATCCGGTGACTTTTCCGGTAAGGCGAACAAAACCTCGGCGGTTATTTTGTCACCAGGCTTTAAATCGTAGCTCTCGGCGAGCCAAAGGCGCATTTTTGCGTTTGCTCCGGAGCCATCTAGCTTCACGAAAACGCCGGCGCTGAACTCGTACTCGGTTGGGTATTCGACGACCGTCATGGTGACGGTTTCGGTTTTGCAGTCGAGCGCGGCGGCGGGTGAGTAGAAAATAAGCCCGTAACAAAACCACCATATTGAGCCCGCCGCAAACGAAAAAAGCAGCAACGCCGCGAAAACCCCGTGCTGAAATTTGAAAATTAGCAAAATGGCGGCAGCAACCGCCGCCGCAGCAGCGAGAAGAAGCACCGCATCGCGCACAATATATTCGGCGGCCGCACACGCGGCACAAAGCCCGATTGCAACAAGCAGTAGCTTCCGCATTTCGTTACGCCATTGTCAGCGTAAGCTTGCGCCCGCCTAAGATGTGGAAATGCAGATGGGAAACGGTTTGTCCTGCGTCCTTTCCGACGTTGGAGATAACGCGGAAGCCGTCAGAAAGCTTCTCGTCCGCCGCAATCTTTGCGATAACCTCGAAAATTTGCGCGACGATAGCAGCGTTTTCGCCTGTGATTTCAGACGCCGAGGCGATGTGAGCCTTCGGAATTACGAGGATATGAACGGGAGCCTGCGGCGCGATGTCACGAAATGCGAGAACGGAGTCGTCCTCGTAGACCTTGTTCGACGGGATGACGCCCGCGATAATTTTACAGAACAGACAATCCATAGTAACATCCTTTCCGTGGAGGGTTAAAGCTTGCCTGCAACAAAGTCGTCAACAATTGCAAGAGCGTCGTCAATTTTCGTCATATCTTTTCCGCCGCCCATCGCGCTGTCGGGTTTTCCGCCGCCCGAACCGCCGGCGATGGCGGAGACATTTTTAATGATTTCGCCCGCTTTTACGCCCTTTGCGATAGCTTCCGCGCCACAGACAGACAAGAAGGTGATTTTTTCGTCGTCGCTTGCCGCGAGGACAGCAACAATGTTCGGCGCTTTGTCGCGCAGCCAGTCACCCATCTGGCGCATAGCGCCAGCGTCAGCGCCGCCGATATGCGCAGTGATGACTTTCAGCCCGCCGATGTTCTTTGCCGACGTGAGGTAGCCTTCAACTCCGGAGACAGCATCCTTTGCGCGCAGTTTTTCAAGTTCACGGCGCAAAGATTTAGCTTCGTCAAGGAACTGGCGTACCCGCGCCACAAGCTCCTGCGGCGAGGTTTTGAAAGCTTCGGCGGTGGTGTGGACAAGTGCGTTTACGCGGTCAAATTCGTCGAGCATGGCGCTGCCGGTAATCGCCTCAATTCGGCGGACGCCCGCGGCGATGGAGGTTTCGGATACGATTTTGAACGGCCCGACCTTTGCCGTGTTGGAAAGGTGTGTGCCGCCGCACAGCTCGACGGAGTAGTCGCCCATCGTGACAACGCGAACGACGTCGCCGTATTTCTCGCCGAACAGCGCCATCGCGCCGAGAGCACGCGCCTCGGCAATCGGCATTTCGCGTATATTTACGTCGAGTCCGTCAAGGATTTTCTCGCTGACCTCGCGCCCGATAGCGATAAGTTCCTCGGCTGTGAGGGCAGTGAAATGCGTAAAGTCGAAGCGCAGCCTGTCCGGTTCGACAAAGCTTCCCGCCTGCTCGACATGCGAGCCGAGGACGTTACGAAGCGCCTGCTGTAAAATGTGCGTCGCGGAGTGCGCGCGCATAATCGCGCGGCGGCGGATTTCGTCGATTTCAGCGGTTGCTGCGCCAAGGGATATAGCGCCGGACTTAACAACGCCGCTGTGCATGTACTTTCCGGCCTTGGTTTTCTGAACATCGGTGACTAAAAATTCGCCGGTATTGGTTTTGATAGTTCCGTGGTCAGCGGATTGACCACCCATTTCGGCGTAGAAAGGTGTCTTGTCGAGAACAACGCCACCCTCGTAGCCCGCCGCGAGGTCGGTTACAACCTCGCCGTCGCGCACAAGCGCAAGGATTTTTGCGGTGTCGGCAGATTTATCGTAGCCTGTAAATTCTGTGGGTGTGGTATCAAGTCCGAGGTCAATGCCCGTCCACGCGAGGTCGCCGAGGGCGAGACGCGCTGTGCGCGCCCGTTCGCGTTGGACGTTCATAAGCTCGTCAAACGCTCTGCGGTCAGGCTCAAGCCCTGCCTCGTCAAGGATCTCAACCGTCAAGTCAATCGGGAAGCCATAGGTATCGTAGAGCTTGAAAGCGTCCGCGCCGCTGAAAACTTTGTCGCCGCGAGCCTTGTATTCGCTGACAAGCCCGCTTAAAATCGCCATACCGCTGTCGATAGTTTTCGCGAAGCTGTCCTCCTCGGAGCGGATGACGCGTGTGATGTAGTCCTGCTTTTCCACAAGGTCGGGGTACGCGCCGGAATTTTCGGCGATGACGGTTTCGCAGACTTTGTACAGGAAAGGCTCATTTGTGCCAAAAAGCTTGCCATGGCGCGCCGCACGGCGGAGCAGGCGGCGCAGGACATAGCCGCGCCCCTCGTTCGACGGCAGAACTCCGTCACAAATCATCATTGTTGACGAGCGGATATGGTCGGTGATTATGCGGAGCGAAACGTCGGCGTTTTTACTCGTTCCGTAGGAAGCGCCGGTGAGTTCAGTTACCTTTTTAGTTATGTTCATAACCGTGTCAACGTCGAAAAGCGAGTTTACGTTCTGACACACAACGGCAAGGCGCTCAAGGCCCATGCCGGTGTCGATGTTTTTCTGTGAAAGCTCGGTGTAGTTGCCCTCGCCGTCGTTTGAAAACTGCGTAAACACGTTGTTCCAGACCTCGATGAAGCGGTCACATTCGCAGCCCGGTGCGCAGTCGGGCTTACCGCAGCCGAACTCAATACCGCGGTCGAAATAGACCTCGGAGCTTGGGCCGCAGGGACCGGAGCCGTGTTCCCAGAAATTGTCCTCTTTGCCCAGGCGCACAACGCGCTCGGGCGCAAGACCAACCTCGGTTACCCAGATGTCAAACGCCTCGTCGTCCTCGACATAGACGGAGGGATAGAGCCTGTCCGCGTCAATGCCGACGACATCGACAAGGAACTCCCATGTCCACGCGAGCGACTCACTTTTGAAGTAGTCGCCGAAGGAGAAGTTGCCGAGCATTTCGAAGTATGTGCCGTGGCGCGAGGTTTTGCCGATGTTTTCGATGTCAACGGTGCGTATGCACTTTTGACAGGTGGCGACACGCTTACGCGGTGGGGTTTCCTCGCCGGTAAACCACGTTTTCATTGGTGCCATGCCCGAGCCTATGAGCAAAAGCGAGGCGTCATTCTGCGGGATGAGCGGAAAACTCGGCAGACGCAGATGCCCCTTGCTTTCAAAATAGCTGAGAAACATTTCGCGCAGTTCGTTAAGTCCATGGTACTTCATTTGTGTCCAATCCTTCCATATTTTCGGAAATTTGCGGGCTTGAAATTTCCAAGCCGCGCATCCTCAAACCTGTAATATACAATATAATAAAATAACGGTTGCTGTTCCGATATTTTATACCTTGCCGCCGCTGCTGTCAAGGTATTTGAAAAAACGAGCGTTATGCATATGGCATATATAGGAAAAACGGCAAAAAAGGAAATATGCGGAAATGCAGTCGCTGCATAAATTGCAGTCGCATCTTAAAAATTTTAAAACTGCCCAAAATCGATAAAAATAACAAATCGTTTATACTTACAGCGAAATAGACAAAATACGACATGGTTTTTGAGTTAAAAAGTGCAAGATTATCGCTGCGATATGCTGATAGAACCCACAAAATTGCCCAAAAAAGAGGGGCGAGAATTATGCAAAAAGTCATAGGTATAAAAAACGGGCAAAATTTTTTGTGTAAAATCATTAAAAGGTATTGCATTTTGCACAAAGTCATAGTACACTATTCATGGAAGATATCCATGTTCGTTTTCAAAACCGCTCAGCTCAATGCTCCGAGCGTTTGCGGGGGAATAATGATGTGGAATTCAAGAAGGAGGCAAGTTATGACCTGGGCAAACATTAAGCATGACTTTCGCATGAACTGGCAGATTTATGTTCTGTCGCTACCGATCATTGTTTATTT
>JGI994J12354_10002720_pt1 | contig 16946 bp, 13 predicted proteins | sample IntmicLarv3ML3BL_FD_12354 | JGI IMG/M metagenome (IMG submission 12354) | reverse complement strand
CTATCCCCGAGACGGCGGAATACGTGCCGTGCGACACGCTCCTGCTCTCTGTCGGCTTGATTCCCGAGAACGAGCTGTCCACCCGCGCGGGCATCGCGATGGATTCCGTCACGGGCGGCCCCACTGTCAACGCGGCAATGGAAACGAGCCTCCCCGGCGTTTTTGCCTGCGGCAACGTTGTTCATGTGCACGACCTCGTGGACTTCGTGACGCTGGAAAGTGAACGTGCCGGTCGCGGCGCGGCGCAGTTTATTCAGAATCTGCGTAAAGCTTTCGAATCTCTCATACACACAGAGGGCGGCGCGGGCGTGCGCTACATCGTGCCTCAGACCATCGACCCCGCCAACGCGGACGACCAGATTCACCTCTTCTTCCGTGTGCAGGGCATCTACAAAAAGACCGCTTTGCAGGTCATTGCAGACGGCACAGTCATCCGCACCATCAACAAGCCGCACGTTGCACCGGGCGAAATGGAATCGCTGAAACTGGACAAAAAACTCCTGCCGCCCGATTGCCGCACCATCACACTTGCTTTGAGGGGAGTTGACACGCAATGATTACGAAGGAAATGACCTGTATCGTATGTCCCGTCGGCTGTCAGATGACCGTCACGCTGGAGGACAGCAGAGTCACCAATGTCACTGGCAACGCCTGCAATCGCGGCCCTGTCTATGCCGCCGACGAATGCACCGCGCCGAAGCGAATGCTGACGACAACGGTGTTCGCCGAGGTCGATGGCCGCCGCGTGCCTGTGCCTGTCAAAACAAAAGAGTCCATCCCCAAGGCTCTTCTCTTCGATGCCATGAAAGTTATCAACGCCGTCACGGTCACAGCGCTCGCCTCGCGCGGCGATATTGTTGTCGCAAATCTGCTGAACACAGGCATCGATGTCATCCTCACCGACGACGTCTGCGAAGGAGAATAAACATGGCCGATTTCATCATCGCACTGGATCAAGGCACGACCAGCTCGCGCTGTGTCATTTTCGACAAGGCCGCCAACATTGTCAGCATGGCACAGAAAGAATTCCCTCAAATCTACCCACAGACAGGCTGGGTGGAGCACGACCCGGCGGACATCTGGGGCAGTCAGCTTTCCGTCATGGTCGAGGCCATGGCAGAGCGCGGCCTCACCGCCGCAGACATCGCCGCCATCGGCATCACGAATCAGCGCGAGACGACCATCGTGTGGGATAAACGCACAGGCGCACCTGTCGCCAACGCCATCGTCTGGCAATGCCGTCGCACGGCAAACATCTGCGACGATTTGCGTGCGCAAGGCATGACAGAAAGTATCCGCGCCAAGACAGGCCTTCAACTCGATGCCTATTTCTCCGCCACAAAAATCAAGTGGATTCTTGACAACATCCCAAACGCCCGCGCTGAGGCGGAGCGCGGCAACCTTTTCTTCGGCACGGTGGACACATGGCTCCTGTGGAAGCTCACGCGCGGACGCGTTCACGCCACGGACCATTCCAACGCCTCGCGCACCATGCTCTACAACATCCACACGCTCGACTGGGATGACGACCTCCTGCGCCTCTTCGGCATTCCGCGCGCCATGCTCCCCGAGGTTAATCCATCCAGCCACATCTTTGGGTATGCAGACGCATCCTTCTGCGGCAGTGAAATCCCCATCGCAGGCATCGCGGGCGACCAGCAGGCCGCGCTGTTCGGGCAGCAATGCCTCGCGCCCGGCGCTGTCAAGAACACATACGGTACAGGCAGCTTCATCCTCATGAACACGGGCAACCGCGCGATTACCTCCCAAAACGGGCTGTTGACCACCATCGCGTGGGGGCTTGACGGCCGCGTTACATACGCGCTGGAGGGCAGTGTCTTCATCGCGGGCGCAGGGATGCAATGGCTGCGCGACGGCCTGCACATGCTTGACAATGCGGCGGAAAGCGCGGCGCTCGCCATCAATGTGCCCGACACCAACGGCGTGTACCTCGTGCCCGCATTCGTCGGCCTCGGCGCACCGCACTGGGAGCCGAACGCACGCGGCATGGCCGTCGGCTTGACCCGCGGCACAACCCGTGCGCACTTTGTCCGCGCAGCGCTGGAGGCAATTGCCTACCAAAGCCGCGATGTCATCAACGCCATGAAGGCCGATTCAGGACTTCCTTTCACCACCATCGCGGTGGACGGCGGCGCGTGCGCCAACGATTTCCTCATGCAATTTCAAGCCGACATATTGCCCGCCGAGGTCATTCGCCCGCGCATCATCGAGAGCACTGCCTTGGGCGCAGGATTGCTGGCAGGGCTGGCCACAGGCACATTTTCACTGCCCATCACCAACCCGCCCGACATCGTCTTCCGCCCACAAATGACGGACGACACACGCACCGCTCTACTCAAGGGATGGCAACGCGCCGTCCGCGCGGCCATCGCGTGGTCACAGGATTAGCACATGTTCACATAAACGCAAAAGGCACTCAGGACAATCCCTGAGTGCCTTTTGCATATGCATATTCTTACAGATACTTCTTCGGCATCTTGCAGATGTACGACTGCGTCGGGTTCACATACTGCGTCGCCCGCGCCTCCATCACCTGCCCGAGCAGCAGATACGCGTCGTTCACGGTGAACCCGTAATCCGCCGCCATCCACAGCACAAGCTGCTTCGTCGCCTCCAGGAACGCCTCTTTCGTGTTGCCCTCGGATGCAACTGTCATAATATAGTCATCGTTCTCGATACGCACACAGCCATAGTCCTTCGGCTTCTTGATAACCTCCACCGAAAGCTTGCAGACCGTGCGGCACTCGATACCGCCGGAGCAGTTAATCTCGCCGTCGCCCTGAATCGCATGGCAATCACCGATGTGCAGAATCGCACCATCCACCTCGACCGGCAAATACACTGTATTGCCCGGACAAACCTCCTGCACGTCCATATTGCCGCCGTGCACGCCTGCCTTGGCATTACTCAATGTCTCTTCCGCCGGCGCTGTGCCCAGCGTACCAATCATCGGCGCAATCGGAAGCTTCCGCTTCTCATCCCAGAGAACGAAGCCATTCTCAATCTTGACCGTCTTTACGTTCAAGCCCCAATCGTTCACCATGACCTTGTTCGCCAAATGGTTGGACTCCGCGTTGAATCCTGTGTAACCTTCCGATGCGGGCGTAACCTCATGGATGTGTACCGCCAGCACGTCGCCCGGCTTAGCGCCCTCGACTGCAACACAAACCGTCGGGTTCAATGCACATGTTTTGTCAGGTGTCCAGCTGTCTGCTGCGGACAGCAGCCAGCCGCCCGTACAAAGCTCCGTCTCCGCCAAAAACACCTCGCCCGGCTTCACCGTGAACTGCGGCGGGTTCTGCGGGCTATGAAAATTGTAGATAAACTCTCTCGATGCCTTCTGCATGTATTTGCCTCCTATTACCATCTCTATTACTGGTATCTGATTCCGACTTTCTTGTCTTTCACTTCTTCCGGCGGCGCAAACAGCGCATACACGCCCTCGCGCAGCTCCTCAATCGCGTCCGGCGTTGCCGATTCATGCAACGGTGTCACGCAATATTTTGCATAGTTCGGGCCGAAATCCCAGTAGCGCGGCGGCGTGCTGGCAAAATCAGGCGGCGCAACAAACCAATCGTCGCGATCCTTCTTGCCCCACACCTTATTTGCAAGCGCTTCCATCTCGCCAACCCGGTTTGTGCCCTGCAACGTCATCGCCAGCTCCGTCGTCTGCATCGCGTTGCGCAGATTCTTCAAACGGATGCACGGCAGCGGCGCGTCGATGCCAAAGTAGTCGCCGGGGTAGAACAAATTCTGCCCGCCCTGCTCCACCGGGCATTTCAGCGGGTCAGGCCCAAAGCCCGTTGTGTTCCAGACAACAAAGCCCGTCGGGCCCATCATCTGGCAGTATGCCGGCCAGGAATACATCGTAATCATACTCTCGGAAATCGCGTTGTGCGACCCGCCGTAGATCCACAGAATGTTATCCTTCGCCTTCATCACCTCTGCCGCATCGGGACACCAGTTGAACATGCCGAAGCCTGCAATCCACATGTCACAGACATCGGAATATATGCTGTCGTAATGCTGGCCAAAGTAGTTGCTTGAATCCATGCGGTAGCGGAACTGGCATGTGCTTGTGTCGTAGATGTCCTTCAACAGCTCGCCAAAGTCAAGCATCCCCTGCTGGTCATGCTCGTACCAAACCTCGTCCACCGTGTACGGCACGGTGCGGAAATCCTTCTTCGAGTTCAGGAACAGCTCCAGAACCGTCTTGTCCCAGCCCTTCTCCTCAAAATGGCGCACAAATTCCATCAGCACGCGGCGGAACTCCGTTCTGTAACCCTTCGAGCCCCACTTCTCATAGCTTGCCGGCCAAAAGTAGTTGAACGGCATGTAGATGACTTCCAGCGGGTGCTCGCCGCCGTGGCTGCCCTTAAACAGCGTGCCATCCAGCAGCGGGCCGTAGAACTTGTCAAACGTCTCCCACGACTTCACGCGCATGTACTTGCCCTCGCCCTCCAGCTCCGGCACAAATACCGGCGCAACCGTGCCCGTATGCGAGTACGGAAGCAGATGGAACAGCGTGCGATGGTCGCGCGAAAGCTTGAAGAACTCATGCTCCATCTTGATGTAGCTGCCGTCTGTATACTTATTTTTATTGTCGCGCACCGAGTCAAAGTGCGGGATGCGCGAGCTTGCATAGTTGTTTAAATCCGCCACAATCTTGTTTTCCTTCGGCACGGCGAAATTGCCGACCTCAACCGAGAGCTTGAACTCCTTCTTGTCGCCATCCGCATCCACGTTGACCGTGCCGCAGTATGTGCCCGCCTTCGTCTCCGGCGCGACCCAAATGTCGAACCAGACCGCGCCTGCCTTCTGCGCGGACAGATAATGCTGGTCAAGCGGAATCCGGAACGGAACTTTCTTGTTCTCAAACGGATACAGGCAGTCCGGCGCAAGCAAGTCGTCCACCGTGTGGAACCACTCTGTGTACAACGTGAAGCAGTCCTTGCCAATCACGCTGCCGTCTTCCGCTTTCAGCTCGCTCCACTGAATGTCCAGATTCTCCAGCGTGCCGCTCTTCGGCGCAACGCCAATCTGGAAGGCAACAGTCTGGTTCTTCGCCGACGGGATTTCGATATTTTCTCCGTACTGCGAAATCTCCGGGTTCTTCATCTTGTCATAGGCAAGCATTTCACCGTCAAGGCCATTGATGCGCACATACTCCTTGTACGCAAAGATCGTTTTCCCGTTCATGCTATCACCTCTCCATCCTTCGTCAGCTCCAACACGCCAACGATTTCCGCATCCGAATTCTTCACAGGGTAATAATACGCGCTATGGCCGCTCGCTTTCACAGCTGTTACGCCAATCTCGCCATTAAACGCCTTTGCCTTCGCCTCGTCAAGCGGCGATGTGCCCATGCCCTCCGCCGGTATCAGACTGCCCACTACCAGCGGCTCCACTATTTCCTGATTGGCCGCGCGCTTCTGCCACAGATAGGCATGAAGCTTCTCGTCCGGGCTGATGCGCTCAATTTTCATCAGCACTCTTTTGCAGTGGTTAAATTTGTCGAAATCATAGTCCACGTGCCCGTATCTGTCCAGCAAAACAGTCTCGAAAATATCGCCGTCAAGGAACATCAACCCGACCTTTGCGATGCTGTCCATATCCAAGTCCTTTAATGTCGCCACGGTTTTTCACCCCTTCTTTATTATATCTCGTATCAAATTCTCATCAATCAAGCTTGCATCGTACAACACCCTCGCATGGCTCTGCTTAATCATTGCACGACTGACTTCATTGCCCGTGCGCCTGTCTATCACGCTTTTGTATATTTTATTACAGCGATAATAGGTATTATCTTTTTGATAAAAATGCCTGTCCTCTTCGATAATATGATACTTGCAATCCAGCGCTTCATCGGCACGCAATTCGCCGCAGAGATGCGTCTCGTTTGTGCTCACAACCAACTGGAACGTGATATCCGTCGGATTATGCAGCCGATAGTCCAAATAGTTGTACACAATCGAAGTGCCGCAGCCAAACGGAATCTGCCGCCCGTAGTCGGGGAACATATCGATGCCGTCATGGTGATGATGCTCGACAATCTCCAGCGGGCTATGCAGCGCCAGCCAATGCAGCAGGTTTGTGAACTGGCACATGCCGCCGCCGATTGCCTGTGCGGGCGCGCCTTTCGCAATCGCCAGTCCGCTTCGATAACCCTTCCGCTTGGCGCAGCTGCCCACCAGCGTCCAGAACGAAAACGTCTCGCCCGGCCGAATCAGCACGCCATTCACCTTCGGCGCAGAAATGCCAAGGTTCACCGCCTTGTTCTCCTGCAATTGCATGTCCACATTGCCCAGCTGCCGCCGAATCAGCGAAGTATGCTTATACACGAGAACCGGCAGCGGCTCGCTTTTCTTCCGCGAGAACCGCGTCTTCGACAGCCAGTTCCGCAGATGCCGCTTGCACCGTTCTTTCTGCGCGGACAGTGCATAGGCAAGCGGATGCAGCTCGCAAAACATTCTTCTTGCCAACCGTCATCCGCCCCCCTCTTATTTCATAACGTTTACGCTTCTTCGTGAAGCAAAATCAGCCAGCCCTTGCCTGCCGGAATCGTCAGCGGTTTGTCAAGCGCGAACGTGCTGCTGTCCTGGAAGCCCTTGATTGCCGGAATCTCGACCTTCACCTTGCTCTTGTCAATGCCGAGCGCGTCAAAGTCAATCTTGAACGTCACGTTCTCATCCTTATCCGACCAGCTTGCCGCGACAATCATTGCCTTATGCGGCTGCTTGTACACCGTTGCCTTGACGCTTTCGATGCCTGTGTCCACAGGGCAAGCGCTGTTCCAATGGCCAACCATCGTCGAATTCCACATGCGGAAATCGTTCCACAGGTTCCACAAATCCGTCGGGTCTGTCTCCTCCGGCTGCGGCAGGCGGTTCGACATGCCATACACCATGCCGCGCCATACGTTGCCACCAAACTGCAACATCTCGCCCATCATGCCGAACGGAATACCGCTGATTTCGATAAGCCAGTTGTCCGGCGCGACGTTGTAATCAAAGCCCTCGCCGAACCACAGGCGGTCGATGAACGCGAAGTTGTCGATGTACAGGTTCATGCTGTTGCCCCAGCCTGCCAGCTCGCTGTTGTCCACATTGTTGTTCTTGTAGTAGTTCCACGAATGCAGGTCGATTGTGCATTTCGGATGATCACGGTCAAGCACCTTGCGGCAGCGCTTCATGATTTCGCGGTTAAACGCCACATCGTCGAAGTACAGGCCGTCCATGCCCGTGTTCTCCAGAATCCACTTCACGCCCTCAAGGAAATAGTTGTTGAAACGCGACATCGGCGCGCATACAACCGATGCCTCCATCTCATCCACATACTTCTCTTTCTTGATTCTCTGTCTCCAAGCCGTCATGAAGTCCTTGCCCAGGTACTTCGCGAACCACTCGTCTGCATAGTCCACATCGCCCTGGAAGCTCTTACCAACTTCATATGTCGTCGGGATAATCTCGCCGTTCAAGCTCATCATCGCCCAGAATTCAACCTGGCGCACCGTGATTTCCTTCACCGTGTCATAAATCTTCACACGCATACTGCTGTCATGCGCTTTGTCCACGTAGTTCATCAAATCCTCTGTTTCCCAGAACGGATAGTTGATGTAGGGATTCAGGTCTGTCGCGTGATGCAGGTTGATAATGTTCGCGCCGCATCTTGACACTCTGCGCAAATCCGACGGGTCATTGTGGAAGTAATGATCCTGCCAGTGCTCCACCTTGTCAATCGGCTTCACCGGCGTGATCGACAGGTCAAACATGTAATGCAGCGTCTCGCCGACTTTCAGCGTGCGCTTGCCGCTATATGCTTCGAGCATAACCTTGTCGCCTTGTTCTGTCACCTTGCAGCCGCCCGCGCCGCCGTTGTCCCAGCTCTTCGGCATGTTCAGCGGATAGTAGTGATAGTAAATCAGCATCATCGGCTTCACATACGATTCGTCCTTCAAACGAACCATCATGCCCGCATTGACTTCGCCCATCCACATTGTGTCCTGATTGAGCTTCTGCTCCCATTTCCAGTCAAGGTCGGACTTGCGGTAGCCGCCCATCTCGCCCATGCCCATCCAGTACTTTGCCGCTTCCTTCTTGTACGGAATCTTGAGCGCAATATCATTGATAGCCGTCTCGCGCAAACCTGTCACCGCGATGTCATACTCGATATAGCCGTCAAATTCCATCTTCGCCGTGCAGACAACCTCAATGCTGTCGCCCATTCTCCACTTGCTTTCCCAGCAGACCACGCCGTCCACAACCTTCGTGAACACAACAGGCTTAACGTCCTTCTTCTCCAGACCGTCTGCACAGATGTCGAACGTGAAATCGCCGCCGATGATGTCTGTCGGGAGCAGCTTCAAGCTCTCGTTTGTCTCATTAAAGAAGCTCTGCACAGCAGACGGCAGGCCGAGGCAGTTCAGCTTCAGCTGATGGCCAAGACCCTTGATGGACTTGTTCTTCAGGCGCAGCGGTGTGAACGGATGCGTGATGCCGTCGTCCACAGCCACATCCGAGTTCAGCCAGCGCAGGCGGGAATGTCTCCACGGCTCACTGTCGCCACAATCCTCAAGCACTTCGTTGCCAATCACCAGTTTCACATTGATTTCCGTCGCTTCCTTGCCCTGCGGCTTCACTTTGATCACGCCGTGAATCTCGGATTCCTCACAGTCCATCGGAATCTGGATGCCAAACCACAGCGGCTGAATCTTGTCTGCAATGACGGAAAGCTTCTTCGTGAACGGCTTGCCATACGAATCCACGCCGTCGCGGTTGATGCAGTCCAACTTCAAGCCTGCAAAGCCCTTCGTGCAGATGCACATGTCCTCAACATCTTCCTTCGATGTGGCGACAATCTGGAACGCGTAATACTCGCCCTTCTGCGGCTCGCCGACGAAGTTGTGCATACAACCCGCGTCCATCCAGCGTTTCGGGAACACCTTGCGGTTATGAATCGGCATCTCGCGGCTATCCGCCATGACAACATAGCCCTCCACCGCCTCGTACTGCTTGAAGAACGCCGCCATCTCCTGCTCGCTCATCATGACTTCGTTTTCGATGGCCGCGAGGAACTTCTTTTCTCTTTCCATGTTGTAAATTTTCATTTTGTCACCTCGTAAGTTATATATTTATGTTGCTCTAAGAACGTGAAGAATTCATGTATCCACGCAAAGTTTTCCGCAACCTTGTCCTCCTGCTCCACTTCCGCAGAGAACAGCACCGCAATTTCCCACAGGTTGCGCGTGCCGTCTGCCCAGAACAGCGGGAAGTGCAGCTCCGTGTTCCACGCAGGCGACCACTTGCTGCCCGCCAGTTCAGGCGCGGATGCAAATGTCAGACAGCCCTTCACCAAGCGCGTCGGCACAAGGCTTGCCGCCTCGGCACATACGCCCTCGGGCTTCGTCAGAATTGCAGGCTTTGCAGGGTATTGCGCCGCATCAATGGCTACTTTTGCCGCCGCAGACAGCTTGTCGCCGCAGACCTTCGCCACAAGCTTGCCCGCATTCACACGCGCACAGCCCATGATGTAGCGGTACACTTCCGATACACCGGCCTCTGCCACCAGCGCGTCGATATCCTCATTCGCGCCAGCCAGCATCCAGTCGCCCTCTTCCGCGCCGCCCTGTGCAATTGCCATCATCAACGCACCGAGAATGATGCCGTTGCGCTTCATAATCGGCTTTTCGATGCGGTCCGGCGTGTCCATCGACGAATGGTAGCTCAGCGCCGGCTCGGAAATCATGCCCGTCGTCGGAATACCCCACATCGGGTCGGCAATCATGTTGTCGCTCGCAATCTGGAACTTCGTGACAATCCATTTATAATCCGGCTCATACGCACGGCGATAGTCCTCGTTCACTTTCTTCAACGCGCCGTCAAGGAAGGTATAATTCGAAAGCGGGTCAACGCGGAGCGTCATCGTCGAATTGTCGATTTTTTCCGTACCGATCATGTCCGCCACAATGCCGCAAAGCATCCGTTCCGCTTCCTTTTCATGGTTCACCAAGTAACCCGTCGAGCCAACGCACTCGTAGCCCATAATCAAGCGAATCGTATGCTTCGGCCGCGCCAGCTTGCCTTCCTGAATCAGCTTCATCACAACGCGCAGCTGCTCCAGGAACAGCGCACAGCCCGATGCATTGTCGTGCGCGCCCTCCTCGTACAGATGCCCATAAAGGAAAATCTCCTTCGCGTCCGGCTCACTGCCCAGAATCGCGCCCGACACCGTGTTGCACACGCCATCGTAGAATGTCGTACTTACGTCCGCGTGCATTGTCACAGCGCCTGCACCCTGCGCCAGCTTCACGCGGAGCATGTCGCCCATATCAGGCGTGATGTTGAATGCGAACAAATGCGTGTCGTTAATTGGCTGAATGAAATTGTTGTCCCAGCGTGTTGTTGCGTGCATTTCCTCGCGTGTGTTACGCACGCCTGGGTACAGCGGGAAGAAATCACTGATGATACCCGCCGCGCCATGCTTCTTTGCCGCCGCAACCAGCGTCTGCGCGGGCTTCGAGGTCAACAGCAATTTGCCTGCAATTGCAGGCGTGTCCGCCTCGTCAGCCTCAACCGCCATCAGCTCCGCCGACACGCCGCCCTTCGGCGACGACGCACTGCCAATCGACAGCGCACACGGCACAGCCTTGTAGTCCGCCACAATCGTCTTTGCATCGCCTTCCACCAGCGTCAGGACCGCGTTATGCACGTCCCACGCCTTCGGCAATGTCCAGTCGCCGTAGGCTGCCTTACCGTCTGCTTTCAGCGGCGTCAGCTCGACCTCTTCCAGCTCAATTTCCTTCATGTAATCCGCGCAAACCTTCGCCGTGCGGTTGAATGCCGCGAAGTCGAACCAGCGGTCATTCTCATAAATCTTTTCCAATATATACTGGCTCTTGTCCGCGTCGAAATGCTCAGCGAACAGCGCCATCCAGTCGTTGATTTTCATGTCAAGGCTCCTTTGAAAAACCGTATAGAAGGCTTGGGGTCATTCATAGCAATTTTAGAAAATAACGCACTCCGTGTTCGCCGGAAAATGGCCTAAACCCGCCATTTTCCGGCTCCTCGCAGATGCGGTATTTTTACAAATTGCTTACAACCCCAAGCCCAGATATGTTTTACTCTTACTCTTCGATACGCATACGGAAATCGTACTTCTGCGGAATCGGGTATACCGCCCAGACATCCTTCTTCTTCAAGCTGTCCTCGGCCACGCCCTTCTCCTTTGCCAAAATCTTTGTGTACAGCTCTGTCCAAACATCGGAGAGAAGCACTTCACCCTCGCGGATGTCATACACCTGAATGTCAGAATCAAGCATTTCCTTCGCCAGCGCAAGGTCGCCCATGCTCGTTGCCGCCTGCGCACGGATAACCTGCATACGGCCATGCAAGCGAATGTCGTTCGGAAGCTTGTCGCAGAATGCCGCACATTCTGCATAGCGCTCGCCACTCAACAACGCGCGTCCGCATTCTGCCGCGATGTGCAGCTGCGGAAGCAATGTGATTGCCTCCAGAAGCAAATCTGCCGCCAGCTTGTGGTTCTCATCCAAGGATGCGATGGCTGCGAGATTGCGCTTTGCCCAAGCATTTGCCTTGCACGCGAACGACTTCTCAAACGCCTCTTTCGCCTTATCAAAGTCGAACATTGCGCAGTACATAACGCCCAGCTGCAACCAAGCGTGCCAGTGGTTGCTCTTGCCGTTGTCAATCGAAGCTTTCAGCAACTCAAACCATTCAACCTGTGTCAAGTATGCCGCCGGCTCGTCCTTCACGTCAAACTCAGGGAACGCGCCTGTCTCAAGCAATGTCAGCCACGGCTTCTGTTCGCATGTGATGGAGTCCTTCGTGAAAACAGCCTTTTCCTTTGCGAACGTGTCCTTCTGGCCGCGTCTGCAAAGCTCCAATGCCGCCCAGCCGCTGCCGTGTGCCACCGGCGCAACCTGCTCATCCAGCTCTGTTGCCAGACGTGCCAGCTCTTCATCCAGCTTCTTGCGCGGGAGGTCTTTCTCCAGCACCTCGCCGACATGCGAGTATGCTTCCTGCCAGTCTTCGGAATGCACCTTGTCCGGGCAGCCCTTCAAGTAACCGTATGCCTCAACCCACTCCCAAACTGCATTCGCGGGCATGGGCAGACGTTCCATCTGCGTGTTCGCAAGGCCCGCCTGAATCTCGGAATACGCCTCGCCTCTTGCCGCGAGGAACTCCTGCCAGCGCTTGCCGCCGACGCCGTTGCCCCACATGAACAGCTTGCGGCCGCGCAACAGGTCTGTCGAGGTCTGCACGAGACCTTCGCCCTCGCCGTCCAGCGCCGCTTCCCATCTGCGCTGTTCCTTCGGGATATTGAAGAACATATCCATGGAATGCGGGAATCTCGTTGTGTAGCTGCTGTCTACGCCTTCAAACATCGGCACAGGCACCTTGCGGAACGTGCTGCCGTAGCCCCAGTTGAACGCCTTGTCCGCCGGGCAGAGCACGCGTGTGTCAGGTGTTTCGTAAACGGCTGTGTTCGACCACCAGTAGATCGGCGTTTCCTGATCTTGCGTATTGCAGAGGCGCATACGCAGGAACAAGTGCTTCGAATCCTCCGGCAGGTATGCATCAATCTGATATGTAACCTGGCGCACGCGCTCCCACTCGTACATACGGAGAACCGGCGTGCCGTCTTTCAGCTTCAATGTCGTTGTGTGCATCGGGGACACTGTGTACGGCGTGTGGCCCGAGATACCGATATTCCACTCCACACCGCCGCTTGTCCACGCGTTGCGCAGTGCAAGGTTACACGGCTGGAACACGGGGTTTGTCTGCAACAGGTGCTTCTCGTTCACTTTATCATAAAGCGTCCACAACTTGCCGCCGAACTGCGGGAAGAACACAGCATACAGATAGTCATTCTCCAGAACAACCGTCTCGTACTCGCGCACGCGCTTGTCACGGTCATAACCGTCTTGAATCTTGTACGGCAGAATCGTCGATACCTTGCCATAGTCAAAATACTTCATCTCGTCCGGCTCGATTGACTCGTCGAAGTTGATGTTTGATGCAGTTTCGGGCGCTTTCTTAATGTCCGGCAACGGATTCTGTGGGCCAAGGTTGGCACCGGGCATCATTGTTTTCAGAAAAGACAGCTTTGTTTTCATTTTGCACCTCTCACTCTTGTTATTTTATTTTTTATTTGATAAATGATGCGCAGCAGGCCATCATTTATTTTCGAAAGAATTGTAGATTTCTCTTTTCATTTCCCTCATATTCTATTATAATGGATTGATTGCATTCAATTCATTTTTAACAGGAGGTTCTTGCATTATGTCCAATCTCAACACGACCGACACAGCGTTCACACGCTCGCAAATCATACAAGACTTGACAAACCTCGGCATCGCGCCCGGAGACATCGTATATGTACATTCGTCGCTCCGAAGCGTCGGCCCTATTGACGGCGGCGCGGAAGCGCTTCTCGACTGCTTTCTCACCGTGCTTGGCGAAGACGGCACACTCGCCGTTCCGACGCACACGCTGAACTATGTCAATTTCCGTCATGAAGCGTTTGACGCGGCCAACACGCCAACCTATCTTGGCATACTCACCGAGATTGTCCGCAAACACCCCAAGGCGTTCCGCAGCGCGAACCCGACGCATTCTTCCGCCGCTATCGGCAAAAAAGCGGAATGGCTGACAGCGAATCACGACATGTCAAACCCGCTTGGCTACGAATCCCCCCTCCACCGCGTTTACCGCGAGAACGGGAAAATTCTGTTGCTGGGCGTGGATCAGAAAACGAACACGTCATTGCATCTCGTCGAGTCTATCGCAGGCCTCGCCTATACCGATATGCACTACGAGGCAAGCTGGGGCAGCGCTTGTGAATACATTGATGCAGACGGCAGCATTCAAACTGTTGACGCGACCACATTCCCCGGATGCAGCAGCGGCTTCAATGCCATGGGCGAGCGCCTCATGGACAAAAACCTCGTTCGCTGTGGGAATATCGGCAACGCGCCGTGCCAGCTGATGCAGGCCAAGGATATGGTGAACGAAGCGCTGAACGCGGTTCGCGAGACCCCCGACTTCCTTCTCTGCAAAAACGAGAAATGCCCCCGATGCACCGCACGCAGAAAGCGAATCGGCCTGTAAACCCTGCTAACAAAAACAATGAAAGCCGAATGTCTCGGGACATTGCCCTGCGACGCTCGGCTTTTTTATCAAAACGCCAACACACGCGAGGGAAATACCCTTTTCAACATCGAGAACCTTCTTTTCAGTCCAGTTAGCATTCCGTAATATTATAGCTGTAATTCCCAAAAATGTCAAGACAATCAGGCATGTTTTCGAACGCATATAAACACATAGCAACCCAATTCCGAGAGCCAAAAAAGTGCCAAAAAACAGATTATTCATACCATCGGAGGGATTCTCTTTGACAGTCAATATCGCAAGCCATGGCTTCTCCCTTGTTTGGGAGGGCATCTATTACTTTTCACCATCCGACTATCCCCATATATCTGATTGGGAGCTAAGAAATCTCATTCTATTTTTTGAATACGAAAGGAAGAACAACAGAAAAGCAGAAATGATTTGCGAAGACAAAATGATTCTTCAAACCGTTCATTCAGCACTCGCGAACCCTGATTTGTTTTTGACAACGCCAAAGCCAACCCGAATCGCCGTTTCAGCCTGTCAAAATTGCGTAAGGGGCGGCTGCCTGACGGATTATCTCTGCCATACAACAGAAATCCAAAACGCAATATCAATCTTACAATGCGGCAAGCTTTTGTCAGCCGTGAAAGCAAGAAACAAGACAGGAGAAGAGCTCTCCAAGGAACCTCGCAACGGCGCAAAAGACACATCTGATTACTTCCATTACATCATGTTTATGTGGGGCAACTGTTTTGGCGGCGACAGCCTTGTGATGGAGCGAACGTTGANCCGAGACCCAAATGAATACGATTTGGGTCTCGGCCTTACGCCCGGAGTACGTTTCTACTTTCGCTATGACGATATTGTGAATCACGAAAACTACGCAAATGACGGTCATCATCCTGCAAAGATAAAAGATGAACTTTCTCTATTTGATTATTTGCACCTCTGTATCATCCCGGACATTCACAGGACAACTTTCGAAAACATAGTGCCTGCCAACATCGCAGACAGAGTCTTTTATATCAAAAACGATTGCAGCGACGTTTGGAAATGGTCAGACAAGGTATATGATTTTATTTCTAAACAATAACACCCGCCACAAATTTTATGTGGCGGGTGTTATCACCGCTTCTTTATTAGAGCATTATATAATGTACATCTACGATTCATTATGCAGCAATGCCTGCAACCGCTCCATCGTTTCCGCGATATACCCGGCCATCGTCTGCTCCGCCACGCCAACCACCGAAACACTGCACTTCGAAATCGGAATCAGCAGCTTCACCGCGCGGCTTTCGGACACGGCACGCGCCATCGCAGGGCTAATCTCCCCGTGCATCGAATTCGCAAATCCAATACCCAGTGCGCCCACAATCACGTCTGCTTCCGCGCAGTTGTACACAACGGCATTCTCGCCTGTCGCGCCCACCGGCGCGCCCGCTTTCAGCATCGCCGCCGTTGCCAGTGCATTCGCACCCACCGCAATCAACTCCGCAGCCGGCAGCTCTTTCACCACGCGCTCTACCAGCGCACGTCCCAAGCCGCCGCCCTGTCCGTCAATAATCACAATCCTCATGCCGCACCGCCTATCTTGTCACAAGGAACTCCTTGCATGTCCCACATTTGTCGCACGCCAACATTTACGCCTTCGGCAGCTCAATCACAGGCTTCGTCTTCGACACGCGGAACAGCACGAACCGCTTGCCAATCACCTGCACAACCTCTGAACGCGTGCGCCCGCCCAGCATTTCCGCCGCTTCTGCCGGCTCTAACGTGCAGTTGCCCAGCACGCTCACCTTAATCAGCTCGCGCGCCTCTAAGGCCGCCGTCACTGCATCCGTCATTTCCGGCGTTACGCCGCTCTTCCCGATTTGAAAAACCGGGTCAATCTTCTGCGCCAAACCACGCAAATATGCGCGTTGCTTGCTTGTCATTGCCATTCTTCGCACCTCACACTGCTCATGATTAATCCATTTTATTTGTAGAACTCAAATTCCAAATCGTAAATCTGCACCGTGTCGCCCTCGTTGATGCCGTTCTCTTCCAGCGCCGCAATGATGCCGCGGTCACGGAGATATTTCTGAAAGAAAGCAAAGCCCTTCTCGGTCTCCAGCGTCGTATAGCCAACCATTTTCTCTACGCCGACACCCTCAACAAGGTAATATGTCTCCGACATCTTCTTGATTGTAAATGGCTCTGCATCCACTCTGATTTCCTCAAACGGATCGTATTCATCCTCAAAAACAATATCCTCAGGGTAGTTCTTCAAAATGTCCGCCACGGCCGCCATCACATCGTCCAAACCCTGATTCGATGCCGCAGACACAGGGAACACCTTCATACCCTTCGGCTCATACAACGCCTTGATTTTCTCGAAATTCTCCTGCGCCTCAGGGATGTCCATCTTGTTGCATACAATCACCTGCGGGCGCTCTAACAGCGCGGGGTTGTATGACGCCAGCTCGCCATTGATTTTCTCAATCGCCTCCAGCGGGTCACCGCCCTCCACCGCCGCCGCGTCCACCACATGAATCAGCGCCTTCGTCCGCTCGACATGCCGCAGGAACTCGAAGCCAAGGCCAACGCCCTCGCTCGCGCCTTCCACCAGTCCGGGAATGTCTGCCAGCACGAAATCCGAACCGTATTTGTCGCGCACAACACCCAAATTTGGTGCAAGCGTCGTAAAATGGTAGTTCGCAATCTTCGGGTTCGCATTCGTCACCATAGACAACAGCGTCGACTTCCCGACGTTCGGAAACCCGATAATGCCCGCATCCGCAATCAGCTTCA
>JGI994J12354_10002719_pt1 | contig 16947 bp, 11 predicted proteins | sample IntmicLarv3ML3BL_FD_12354 | JGI IMG/M metagenome (IMG submission 12354) | reverse complement strand
CTATTTTCAGGGTCTGCTGACAACCTTGCTATATGGCTCATTAAATGTGCAGGCAGCTCACTTGTCGGCACTGCATTTTCTTTTAATCCCCATAAAAGTTCTACACTATCTCCTGCTTGACCTACTCTAATAATACCAAGGCATTCATCTGGGTAATCAGCTACATTTCTAAAATACTTCCCTGATCCTGTAACTATAAAGTATTTTCCTGCAAGTTCTTTTCCTGTAAATTTTATAGGAATTGTTCTAATCACCTTAGTAATATCCAAAAATGGACTCACTTCCTCTTCTTTTAATAAATATGATATATTTCCGCCATTTCTTTCATCCCAGCCAAGTCTATATAAATTAGATGTGATTTTTATCATTTCCAATGTAAATGCTGCTTCTAATATATTGGATTTTCTCATAATTACAACTCCCCTCTTTTTCTTAAAACTTCATTTTCATACTTTTTAACTTCACTAAGCCATGCAAGTCCTACTGGTACTTTTGATTTCTCACAGTAATAGTTCCACACATCAGCAAATGGATAATCTTTTAATTCTTCAATATATGCAAGTCTTGTAGTATAATCTCCTAAATTCTCCACATCTTTCAAATAATCTATTGGTTCTAACATAGCCTTTAACAAAGCCTTTTGGGTATTTCTAGTTCCAATTACCCAAGCAGCAACTCTATTAATAGTTGCATCAAAAAAATCAAGACCTATATTAGTTTTCCCTAATAAGTCATTTCTTACCAATTCATGAGCAATCTCTTGAAGCTCATCATCCATTATAACTACATGGTCACTATCCCAGCGCACAGGACGGCTTACATGCAGCATAATTCCCTTACTAAAAAGTGCAAGTGAAGAAAGTTTATTAGATATAGTTTCAGTTGGATGAAAATGACCAGCATCTAAACAAATAAGTTTATTTCTGCTTATTCCATATCCCATATAAAATTCATGAGAACCAACTGTATATGCCTCTGCCCCTATACCAAATAATTTGCTTTCTACGGTATCTTTTAAATATTTTTCATCATATTTTACACTGAAAATTTCATCTAATGACTCCATTAAATGCTTTCTAGGCCCCATTCTATCTATAGGATTATCTTTTGAACCATCAGGTACCCAAAAATTATTAATGCAAGTCTGTCCTAATTCTTTGCCAAAATAAGCCCCAATCTCCCTGCTCCTTTTTCCATGTTCTATCCAAAAATCTCTTACTTCTTTATTTGAATGTGATAAAGTTTTATTATCTTTAAACATAGGGTGTGAAAAAAATGTTGGGTTAAAATCAAGTGCAATACCTAAATCTTTTGCCCATTTCACCCACTTTTCAAAGTGCTTAGGCTCTAATTCATTCAAATCAACTTTTTCTTCTGTATCAGCATATATTGCATGAAGATTTAATCGCTGTTTCCCTGGTATAAGTGCAAATGCTGTTTCTAAATCCGCTCTAAGTTCTTCTGGCATTCTTGCTGCACCAAAGTAATTTCCTGTTACTGATATTCCTCCGGTAAGTTCTCCCGAAGAGTTTAAAAAACCTCTAACATCATCACCCTGCCAACAATGCATAGAAATATTTACACTGTCAAGTTTTTCAAGTGCCTTGTCTGTTGATACTCCAATTTCTTCATACTTAGCTTTTGCCATTTCATATCTTTTTTTAATTTGTCCTTCCATTGCCATAAATCTCCTTAACTTATTATTAAATATTTTACATAATTATAAAACTAGATATCATTTATATATTTTTATAATTTTTTTAAATACATCTATATTATTTCTTTTACATAAATATTTTAAATACTATTAATTCATATAGTATTTGTATATTTTTCACTATTTTTGAATACTTATATACTTTATTTCATTTTTTTATTTATTTTATAAAAAACCTTAAATATTTTTTACATATTTTCACCTTTATATTTTAATCTAATTTCATAGAAATTTATTTATATGTTCATTCAAATATAGTATATTTTACTCACTAACTATTTTTAATAAATTTTTTATATTCCTCAAATTGTTCACTCATATCATTTATGGGTTTATACATTTTAATATCAAATGACCTTTTTATACACTGTCTTGCGTCTGCTAAATTTTTAAATTCATTCTTAGCCAACATCTGCACTACTATATTTCCAATAGCTGTAGCTTCTGTTGGTCCAGCTTCTACCTCAATGCCTGTTATATTTGCTGTCAACTGATTTAACAAAAAAATATTAGAACCACCTCCAACAATCTGTATTTTTGATATTTTTTGATTAATAATTCCCTCTAACTTCTCTAATTCATAAGCATAACAATATGCTAAATTTTCGTAAATAGTCCTATATAATACCGCCTTACTTTTTGGATATTCCTGTCTTGTCTTTTCGCAATATTCTTTTATCGCCGCTTTCATACTGCTTGGTTTTAAAAACAATTCATCATTTACATTTATAAATATACTAGAAACTGCATTTTTTGCCATATTAGACATTTCCTCATAAGAATGCAGATAATTCTCATCTCTTGCAATTTCTTGTATCAGCCACATTCCCATAATATTTTTCAATAATCTAAAAGTACCGTTTATCCCCCATTCATTTGTATAATTCTCTTTCATCGCATCCATAGTATTCATAACATGCTTGCTTTCAATCCCAAGTAAAGACCATGTTCCGCTACTTATGTAAGCTGTACTAATTTCTTCTGAAATACTTTCTTTATTTACAATTTTATCATCATTTAAGTCATTTTTATTTTGCTGTACAAAACTGCACAAAGGTGTTCCAATTACTGCTGAAGCAGTATCATGTGTGGCTACAGTTATAAATTCAGATTCTGGTAAATTATAATCTTTAAAATTTTCCCTAATTAAATAACCTAATAGTGTACCTGATTTTACACACTTAGGAAATAATTGCCTATCAATTCCTATATATTCTAATAACTCTTTATCAAAATCTCTTGTTTTAACATTCAATAACTGCATAGTTGATGCATTAGTTTCCTCTATAACCATATTGCCTGTGAATATATAAGCTAAATAATCAGGAATTAATAATAACTTATCCGCCTCATCTAATACAGCCTTATCCTCCCTAAACAATTGAAATATTGTATTAAATACCTGAAATTGTATTCCTGTTTTTTGATATAGTTCTTCAAGCGAAATTAATTTACTAAATTCCTCTATTGCACCTAATGTTCTATCATCTCTATATGCTACTGGTTCAGCAAGTAAATTGCCTTTGTTATCCAACAGACAATAATCTACTGCCCAAGTATCAATCCCTACTATACACTTTTCAATTCCCAAAGATTTTACTTTTTGCAGTCCTTTCAAAATCTCATTAACTAGGTTTTTTATAAACCACCTTTCATGTCCCTCTTTCATTCTAAAGCTATTTTTAAATCTATGAACTTCCGTTAGCGAAATCCTAGACTTATCATCAAGTTCAGCTAATATAAGCCTGCCGCTGGAGGCTCCTATATCCACTGCTACATATTTCCTTGACATACATTTTCCCTCCTATTAATTTGCTATTTAGTTATATTAAATGCCATTATTCATAGAATTAACACATTATATTACCAAAATACACTTCATATATTCACTAAATAAATATTAAAAAATAATTTTTTCAGTATCTTTACATTATATTTACAAGTTTAACATCTATCTGATATAATGTAGTCATAATAAGGATATTACTTGTATATTATCAATATTTTAAATATAATTCATCTGATAAAATTGATATATACTTGTACTATCTTGGGAATTTATATTTATTCTATTTTCTTATTCTCTATTGACAATATGAAAACATGATTTTGAAACAATAATTTTTACTTCTTCTTTTGTTACTATCAATCAGTGTGCTTTGGTACAGCACATTTCAATCCAGTTTCTTAATAAAGTAAAAGTCAGAAGTTTCTTCGTTTCAAAACAGGAGATAAAAGCACACTTGAGGTACTACTAGATTTATGAGAACACAGAAAAGTATCAAAAATTTCGCTTTGAAGCATATTATTTATTGTCAAAAAATAGTATTAATGATATCAATTTGTCTATTAAAAAGGAGGTGTTATATCTGGATTCTTACTGGGAAAAAGCAAATCATTCATGGACTACTGACTCCTTACGTTTTATAAACACACCTAGCAAGAAAACTCGTGAAATGTTCTATTACATTCAAGAAATAGGCTGTTTTAAAGCATTTAAACCATACTTTACAGAACGAGAAAATCTCGATTCATTCTTAATCAAATATACAATTTCAGGCAGCGGCAGATTACTATATAACAACACTGAATATATACTAAACAAAGGAGATATCTTTTTCATAGACTGTTCAAAATACCAATATTATGAAACATACAGTAACTGCCCTTGGGAAATGGATTGGATACACTTTTATGGCGGTCAATCTTCAACATTTTTTTCTGAGTATATAAAAGATGGTTCTTGTGTTTTTCATTCTGAGGACTTAAACATACATAACATAATACAAAAACTATTAATACTCCAACCTGACCGAAATTCCAGAACTGATTTTTCTATATCTTTATTAATACATGAACTTTTAAATGAACTTTTAATTCAAAAAAATCGTCTGGATTTCCACCAATCGGATATCCCAGACTACATAATTAAAGTAAAACAATATTTAGACACTAATATTAACCTGAAAATATCTCTTGAGATACTTGAGCGAATGTTTCTGATTAACAGATATCAATTAGTGAAAGACTATTCCAAATATATTGGTATATCTCCTGTAGATTATCTCATAAATAATAGAATAAGTTTAGCCAAAGACCTATTAAGATACTCAAGCAAACCAATTACCGAAATAGCCTCTGAAGCTGGCATTCCAAACCCTACATATTTTAGCCGTATATTTAAAGATAGAACTGGCACTACACCTTTGGAATATAGAAAAAACTCATAATTAGACAAATATACAATTTCAATGTATTTTTTAATATTTTTATATTTTTTACCTAAGATAAAATTATAAGCTCTTAATTGTGAATTTTTAGTAAATCCTATTCAATAAAAACTTCTTAATTTTGTATCTTCACTATTGACACATTCAAATTTTAGTATTATACTACAAAAAGATTAACATACTTTTCATACTTATTAAATATGTTTTTAATTTTTTACATAAAGACACCTTATAAATTAATAATATCAAATCTAATAGGGTATGTTTACTCATCTGATAACTGATATGTATAAAAAGCAAAAATATATAATTAAGTCTGAAAAATTTTTGTACTCTATCTAAGAAAAGGAGAATCTCATTATGAACATTTTAGTAATAGGCGGTATCGCTGCTGGAATGAGTGTTGCCGCTAAGGCAAAACGAAGCGGTAAAGATATCAACATCACTGTAATAGAACGAGAACCTTATGTATCTTTTGGGGCTTGCGGTCTTCCATATTATTTGGGAGGGCAATTCGACGACGAAAATGAAATGTTTGCCCGTACACCTGAACAAATGATAGAATCCGGCATTAACATCTTACTGGAAACCGAAGTTCTATCTGTAGATTTTGATACAAAGTCAGTAACCATTAAAAACCTAAAAACAAACCTTACAGACAATCTATATTATGACAGACTTATGATTGCCTCAGGTGCAACTCCAATACTGACTCAAGCAAACAGTACATCGGCAGATAATGTATATACAATCACTAGACTAAATGAAGTAAATAAACTAAAATCTGCATTGTCAAAATACAAAAAAGTTTGCATTATTGGCGGTGGATTTATAGGTATAGAAGTAGCTGACCAACTAATTTCTCAGGGAATAGAAATAACTTTAATAGAAGCACATAATAATTTACTATCCCAAACATTTGATAGCGAGATTTCAGAAAAAATATCCGCTGCTTTGTCGGAAACCGGTATAAAAATTCACACTGGTGAGAAACTAGAAAACTTAATTATAAAAGATAATTTAGCCTCTAAAGTAATAACTAACAAAGCAGAATATGACACTGATGCTATAATTATCGCCATTGGTTTCAAACCAAATACTGATTTTATTACTGATAGCCGCCTTGCAAAACTTGATAATGGAGCCATAGTTATTGATTCATACGGCAAAACTTCTATACCTGATGTATTTAGTGCTGGTGATTGTGCTACAGTTCCGCATAGAATACTTGGTACTCGTTATATTCCGCTTGCAACTAATGCAAACAAACTTGGACGAATAGTAGGTAATAACATCGCAGTATCAGAAGATAAACTAATTAAATTTAATGGTGCTCTTGGCAGTTCTTGTATAAAAGTTGGCGATTATGAAGCTGGCAGTACAGGCATAACTGAAGCACAGGCTATAGCCAAAGATTTTTCAGTTAAAACAGTTACTGTTGAGGCTCCAAATCATTCTAACTATTATCCTAATCGTTCTAAGATTAGTATAAAATTAATATATGATGCAGCAACTAAAGTTATTCTTGGTGCTCAGGTGTTTGGTAAAGATGAGGCTGTACTTCGTCTTATGCCGCTTACTACAGCAATTCATGCAGGACTTACAACTTCTGAATTAGGATTTATAGATTTTGCATATGCACCACCTTTTGCTTCTACATGGGAAGCTGTAAATGTCGCTGCAAATGCAGCAAAATAAAATAATGGAGGAACTTAACTTATGATTAATAACACATTTTTTTCTCAATTTCTTCAATTAAGTAACTATATTACTATTATCGGCATTTTATTGCTTGTTGTAAGCCTTTTTATAGTAAAAATATTAAAGGACAAAAAAACTTCATTTTCTACCAGAATGCTTGCTGCATTATTATTAGGACTTGCACTTGGCATAGGAATAGACCTTGTATTTTCTAACAATGAGATTTATACTGCAAATGCAAATACAGAAATTCAAGTTTGGTATAACTTAATAGGCGGTTCTTTTTTAAAACTTATACAATTACTTGCAGTTCCTGTAGTATTTCTTTCTATCATCAAGGTAGTTATAGATGTTAAAGGGGATACACTTAAAAAACTTAGCGGAAAAGCATTTGCACTTTTACTTGGAACAACTGCCATTTCTGCATTAGCTGGAATATTAGTAGTTAAAATATTCAACCTTGAAAACTCAAGTCTAGCTGCTGAAGTCAGCGAGTCCAGAGTTACCTCTATGACAAATATTGCAGCACAAAGTTTTCCTGAATTTTTTGCAAACCTTGTTCCAAATAATATAGGTACAGTCTTTTCTACTAATAATAGTATTGTTTCTGTAGTTATTATTGCTGCATTATTTGCTGTAGCTATGAAATTTCTTATTAAGAAAAAACCTGAACAGGTTAAACCATTTCTTGATTTTATTAACTCGCTTAGAGTTGTTGTTAACAGTGTTCTTACTAATATAGTTAAATTTATGCCTTATGCCATAGTTGCACTTGTTTCAAGAACTATAATTAACAATGGAATTAGTTCTATATTAAGTATACTTAACTTTATTATTGCAATTTATGTTGGTGTCATTATAATGCTTATTATATATATTTTTATTCTTATTATTGCAGGCATTAATCCTATTCAGTTTTACAAAAAAGCATATTCAACTTTACTTTTTGCATTTTCATCTCGTTCAAGCGTAGGAACACTTCCTTATACACTTAAAACTCTCGAAAATATGGGTGTTTCTGGTGAAACCGGCAATTTTGTTGCAACACTTGGAACTACAATAGGTATGAATGGCTGTGCTGGTGTATTCCCTGCTATGTTAGCTGTATTAGTTGGTGCTGCTTCTGGGGTAGTTGAAATTGACTTTACATTTTATGTACTTACTGTACTTGTAGTTACTGTTGGTTCTATAGGCATAGCTGGTGTTCCAGGTACTGCTACTGTAGCTGCTACCGTTACACTTAATGGCTTAGGTCTTGGTGCTGCTATTGATAGTATTGGTGCTGTATTTGGTATTGACCCTATTATAGATATGGGACGTACTATGCTTAATGTAGCTGGTGCTATGCTAAGTGCCGTTGTCGTAGATAAATGGCAGGGCAAATTAGATACAGATAAATTTAAAGCTAATACTGTAGAAACAGATATTGAATAGGACTTACAATTGATAAAATATTTTCATTATTATATATAACTATGAAAAATAGTTAAAACTATAACAAGACAAATATAATAGAATTTATAATTGATACATATCCAATATATAGTTTTATCAATTAAAATATGTAATTCTTAAAATACTGGTGGTAATTCCATCAGTATTTTTCTGATTTCTAAACCAGTTTTATAGGAATTCCTATACCTGCTTTATTTTAGGACAGCAAAAGCCTAACACCCTTTAAAAGTTATTGGCTATTCTTAGGAATTAGACTTTTTAATATTTTCAAATTCTTGCTTGAAGTTTTGTGTTAATATATAATTATTTTCTTACTTTTTTAATTGTCTGCTTTCAGGAATCAGTTCAAACAGCTCTTAACAATATTTATTTTATTAGGAAGAAAACTTAGCTTTTCTTACTAATAAAATATGCCTCCTTCTAAATAACAAGTTTTATTATTTAACTTGTCTACATAGAAAGAAGCATATCATTGACTTACACACTCTGTTTTTCACAATAACATTTTTTACTTTAATCGTATATTTATATAATCTACAGTATAACTAGATTATTTCTAATTCCACATATTTTGCTCAATTATAATAGATACTATAATAACTATTATTATAAGTATAGATATAATTGCTGCACCAATATTAACTTCATGTTTTTTAATATAATTCAGAAAAATATCTTTTTTTAATCTTCTTTCTTCTATCCATTTTTTATCAATTTCACTTTGCATTAATTTCGCTTCTAAATCATCTACAGCTTTAAAATTTGATTTAGTAAGTTCTTTGTATGGAAATTTCTTTTCAACAACAGGACTTATATTATTATTTTCATCATTAAATTTTGCATTATATCTATATGTACTATCACTTTTCTCTGATACTTTTAACTTTTCTATTTCGTTACTTTTATAATTATTTTCTGACTTTGTTATTATTATATTATTAGTTTCTTTATGTCTATCTTTCAACATTTGTTCTGCCAATATATTTGCTTTTGCAGTAATTTCCTCTATTTCCACTGGCAGAGATATATGTCCTCTTTTCCTTATAAGTTCTATTTCTTTCTCATCTTTATTATATATATGTATATGTTGTTCTATATATCTTTCTATATACACATCATCATCATCAAAATGATAATTCATACCACAAAATTGGCAAGTGAAAAATTCTTTATTTTCTTTACTTCGCAATAATGCTGCACTACATTTCATACAGGTAATTTCTTTAAAATCCATATTTTATCAACTTCTCACATTTCTTTTATTTATGAATTTATCTTTATTGTTCTCATTATATATTTCTAGTTTTTCACAAATTTCAATATCAATTTATTATACTACTTTTAAATCTTAATATATTTTATAAACATATCTCAACTTTATTGTTTTAAAAGGTCTATATATTTTATCTTCTCATTAATATAAATGCAGGCAAGATTGCCTGCATTTATTATTTAAAAACTTATAGCATTATAATATTTATTAAAATCATATCTCATACAATAACAATAAATTATCTTTGAACTCTGCCTGAACCATCTCCGCCTACAAGTGCATCAACATCTGCTCTTGATACAAGGTTAAAGTCTCCAGGAATAGTATGCTTAAGTGCTGATGCAGCTACTGCATATTCTAATGCGTCCTTAAAGTTTTTATTATCTACAAAACCACAGATAAGTCCGCCTGCAAATGAATCACCACCACCTACACGGTCAACAATTCTTACTTCATATTTTCTTGAATGATAAAACTCTTTTGTTTCACTTGAATAAATACATGCTGACCAACCATTGTCAGAAGCTGAATGACTTTCACGAAGTGAGCTGATTACATATTTGAAATCAAATTTTTCTACCATTTGTTTGAAAATATCTTCATATCCAGCAAGTTCAAGGTCACCAGATGTTACATCTGTATTACCTGGTTTGAAACCAAGAACTTTTTCTGCATCTTCTTCATTTCCAATACAAACATCTACATATTTCATAAGGTTTGACATAACCTTCTGAGCTTTTTCTGAAGACCAAAGTTTTTTTCGGAAGTTAAGGTCTACAGAAACTGTAATACCTTTAACTTTTGCTGCTTTAAGAGCTGCCTCTGTAACAACTGCCGCTTCATCACTTACAGCAGGAGTAATTCCTGTGAAATGGAACCAATCTGCACCTTCAAAAATAGCATCAAAATCAAAATCTTCAACACTTGCAGTAGCAATAGAAGAATCTGCTCTATCATAAACTACGTTAGAAGCTCTCATAGAAGCGCCTGTTTCAAGGAAGTAAATACCAAGTCTATCTCCGCCTTTAGCAATATGTTTTGTTTCTACACCATATTTTCTAAGTGATGCAACTGCTGCTTCACCAATAGGATTAGCTGGTACACGAGTTACAAATTCTGCATCATGTCCATAGTTAGCAAGCGAAACTGCAACATTTGCCTCACCACCGCCATAGTTAATGTCAAACTGACTAGCCTGAATAAATTTTTGAAATCCTGGTGTAGATAATCTTAACATAATCTCACCCATAGTTACTACTTTAGCCATTATGTAATTCTCCTTTAAATTTTTCTAATTTTATTTATATATAAGCCTCCTAATATTATTCTAATATAGGTGCTGATACATTGCCACATATTATTACGAAAACTAAAATCAACTGATTTTAATTAAATATTTACAATGTCTATTAATGATAAACTATATTTTTAAATATAACTATTATTAATTTTATTAAATAACTTAATCAAAAATATATATTAGTTTAAATCAAACATACAAATACTAATTTTATTAACTGCTTAAACTCGTATTTTATTTAGCTCTAGCTGCCGCAACTGCTGCTACAAACTCCTGTGCAGTTTTAGTAATAGCTGCATAATCACCTGTCTTAGCACCAACTGTAAGGTTGCTTCCTGTACCAACAGCGCAAGCACCTGCTTTAATCCATTTGTCTACATTGTCAATAGCTACACCGCCAGATGGCATAAATTCACCCTGTGGAAGAGGTCCTTTGAATGAGCTGATAGCCTCTGGTCCTACAAGATTTCCTGGGAATACTTTTATAACATCACAACCAAGTTCAAGTGCCTGAATAGCTTCTGTAGGTGTCATAACCCCTGGTAACATAGGTACTCTGTAACGGTTACAAAGTTTAATAGTTTCTGGATTAAGTCCAGGACTTACTACGTATTCTGCACCTGCAAGAATTACCGCTCTAGCTGTTTCAGGATCTAAAACTGTACCTGCACCAATAACTACATTTTCATTATCTTTATACTTATCGCACATAGCTTTAATAATATCTACTGCACCAGGAACTGTCATAGTAATTTCGATAAAGTTAATGCCGCCAGCTATGATAGCATCAATTATTTTTTCCCCCTGTTCTTTACTTTCTGCACGAACAACGGCTACCAAGCAGTCTTCTTTCATTTTTAAAATAACTTGTTCTTTTTTCATGTTAATATTCTCCTTACTGTCAATATTATAAGTATTATATGCATACTTATACACATGACTACAATTTATAAAACAATCTTAAACTTTAACTCTCTATTTGTCAATATTCTTTCATGTCTTTACTTGTAAAACATGACTCAAATTAGCTCTATATCATTTTTAATCGTAAGTAATTACTGTTTCTATATCATATCCTTTTAATTTATTTCTGCCATTAAGCCCTTTTAATTCTATTAAAAAACAAAGTTTTACTACTTCTCCGCCAAGGCTTTCAATAAGTTTTATAGATGCTTCAGTAGTACCGCCTGTTGCCATTAAATCGTCTATTATAACTACCTTTTGTCCTGCTTTTATAGAATCTTTATGCATTTCAATGACAGCACTGCCATATTCAAGCTCATATTCCATTGAAACAACCTCTCTTGGAAGTTTACCTTTTTTCCTCACTGGAACAAAAGATTTATGCTCTGCATATGCTACTGGAACTCCAAAAATAAAACCTCTTGATTCTGGTCCTGCTATCACATCAAATTCTACATCTTTTAATAACTCCCTTAAAGAATCTATAGCAAGTCTTAAACCCTCTGCCTCTTGTATAACTGTAGTAATATCTCTAAATATAATACCCTTTTCTGGAAAATCTGGAATATCAGTTATATAATCTTCTAATCTCTTCATAAAAAATCCTCTTTGTTTTTTAATTTTTATTATAACTTAATTATATCATTTCAAAAAGATATAATTTGTAACTATTTTTCTTTATGTATATTAAATAGTCCTACAATAAATTCTATCATATATTTTAATATAATACTTTAGTATTTTAGGATATTATTTAAGATAAATTAATTGATGAATTATTTGTATTAAAATATTAAATATATATTAGCTTTATACAGAATGTACTAAAAATTGCCAATTAGCTGTATTAAACTATTAAATATATCTATTAACTCAATCAGTACACTTTTCACCATTTGCATATCTTTACTGTACCTTAACCCCTTGAATAATTACCTGAATTTTTCTATTGCCATTATATTCATTTATACTAGGATAATATGTCACATCAAGTTTCATATCTATAAGCTGTCCTTTTAAAAATGCTTCTTTGCTATCAGCACCATATTTATTGCATATATTCTGTATAAAATCATCTATTTTGCTAAACATAATAGCCTCTATAGGCATACCATTCTCAGCTATTAGAGTCAATTTCAAAACATTGGCATTTTTTCCAATAATAGCTGCATTTCTAACCCTTATATTTTTTTGTGCAAATACGGGCTTGGAATTTCCTACCCCAAAAGGCTCTAATAACGATAGTTCTTTAATAAACTCCTCTGTAATATATGAAAACGGCATAGCAACATCTATCCAAATCTTCTTAATAAAATCATCTTTAGTTAGTTTAGAATTATCATTTAATCTCTGTCTTAGTAAATCTACATTTTCATGCGCAAGTGACATTCCAGCAGCCATAGGATGACCGCCAAACTTGCTAAGTAAATCAGAACAATTCGTAAGTGCATTAAACATATTGTAGTTTTCTATTGAACGTGCTGAACCTTTAACTCCATTTTCCACATCAATAAGTACAATAGCAGGTTTTTCATATACTTCACGTATTCTGCCAGCTATAATACCAGCCAAACTTTCATGACAGTTGTTAAGAGATACCACAATTACATCATCATCAGACAAATTATTATCTTCTATATTCTCTAAGGCTTTTACAAGACCATCTGCTGTCATTTCTTTTCTTTTATCATTTAATTCCTTTAATTTATTTGCTAAAACTCTTGCTCTTTCCTTATCATCTATAAGAAGCAGCTCAAGTGCAAGTTTTGCACTTTTTAATCTTCCGCTGGCATTTAAACAAGGTCCTATTATAAATCCAATATGGTATGAACTAATTTCCTTGTTACTTAGTTCTACTGCCTCTATTAATGCCTGCAATCCAATATTTCTAGTGTTTTGTAATAAAGATAAGCCATATTTTACAATTATTCTATTCTCATCTTGCAAATCCATTACATCACCTATAGTAGCTATTGCCGCAAATTCCAAAAATTGATAAGCCTCGTGCTTCTTATGTCCCATTAATACATATAGTTCTTCTATAAATTTATATGCTACTACGGCTCCGCATATTTCTTCTAATGGATATTTACACTCTTCTTGCTTAGGGTCTACAACTGCGTCAGCAGGCGGAAGTTTTTCTATCCCCTCTGGAATTGGTATATCATGGTGGTCTGTTATAATTACATCTATTCCCAATTCCTTAGCTCTTACTATCTGTTCATAAGCAGCTATCCCATTGTCACAAGTAATAATAAGTTCAATTCCATCATTATATGCTTTTTCTACCATATTTATGTTAATACCATAACCATCTATAATTCTGTCTGGAATATCATAGTCAATATTTGCACCAAATTCTAATAACCCTTTATATAAAATATAAGTTGAACAAATACCGTCTATATCATAGTCACCTATAATACGAATTTTTTTATTTGATTTTATACTTAAAATTACCATATTTACTGCCTTTACTAAGTCTTTCATAAGACAAGGCTCATACATGCAGGAAATATCACCATACAGAAATTTTTCAATATCTTTATACTCTATAACATCTCTATTTCGTATAATTCTTGCCATTACCGAACTTATATTATACTTCTTAGCTATTTCATCAAAATTAGCTTTCTTTGTATGTAAAAACCATTTTTCCATATTTGACATTTTAATTTCCTTACTCTTTATTTAGATTTTTTACCTATTTTTTATGCCGCCGCTGCCTCTGCTTCCAAATTTTAATCTTTTTATATGAACTTCCTTACCATTATAATCTACAATGGGGTCATCATCTCTTTCAGAAAATAATACAACTCCTTCCAACTCATCATTTTTCTTAATCTTAATTCCCTCTGTTCCTGATGAATTACGTTTTTGAAGAACTATATCTTCTGTTGTAAATCTATTAAAATAGCCGCCCTTAGTATGAAGTACTATGTTAGTTTTATAAATATCGCCGGTTATACTTCCAATATCTGATACAAAAATCAATCTATCACTCTCAATCTTAAATTTAGTAGCTGACATTGCCTTTTTGCGTGATACAAGTTCTTCACCAAATATACGTTTAATCATTGCATTTTTAGTAATAAATACAAGCTGTAATCCCTGTAGCTCCATTTCTGGCACTACATATAAAATTGTTTCATTTGTTTGATTAAATGTGCTTAATGTTCCAAGAGGCACTGCCTTATCCCTTAATTTCCCAAAAGGAATATTATCACATTTAACCATATAGCGTTCCCCAGAATCTGCAAAGAAATATAACCTATCTGTACTTTTACAAAATGCTGAATATACATACTCTTGATAAATAGTTTCCTTATTTCTCTCATATGTAGCTGCATCTATAGTTTTTACATATGCAAATCTATCTACCAACACATATAAGTCTTGTTCTATAACTTTTTCCTTATATTCAACTATCTGTTCTTCTGTAATTTTAGTAAGTCTTTTCTGAGGATATTTTTTTTGCAGCCTATTTATTTCAGCTATAATAGTTTTTTTCATGGTATCTGGATTATTTAAAATATCATTATATTTTGCAATCCTATTTAAAGTTTCTTTATGTTCATTTTGAAGTGCTATAATTTCCAAACCTATAAGTTTAGAGAGCTGCATTTCTAAAATTGCTGCCGCCTGTGCTGATGTAAAAAGAAGCTGCTTTGCCTCAATTTCTGATTTTTTACTTTTAAATTTAATAGGCTCTGTATTTCCATTAATAAGACAATCCTTAGCCTCTTTTATACTCTTACTACCTCTAATAATTTCTATAATTAAATCAATTACATCACAAGCTTTAATTAAACCTTCTTGAATTTCCTTTTTTCCTAACGCTTTATCAAGTAATGCCTTATATTTTTTTTCATTAATTTCATATTGAAATTCAGTATAATATTTAAGCATTTCTTTAAGATTTAATACTTCTGGTCTTTTATTGGCTACAGCAAGAAATTTAACCCCTATAGTATCCTCAAGCCTAGTCTTTTTATAAAGCATATTTTCAATTCTTTCTATATCACTGCCAGATTTTAATTCCATTATAATTCTAATATCGTCACCATTTGACTCATTTCTTAAATCCATAAGTTCAGGGAACTGCTTTCCTTCTACAAGTTTCTTAAGCTCACCAAAAAATGCTGAAATCCCATTTCCTACCATAGTATATGGAATTTCATCAATTATAAGTTTTATTCTATCTGTCTTTTTAGTGCCTTCTTCAACCGATAATTTTGCCCTTATTCTAATTTTCCCCATTCCTGTTTCATAAATTTCAGCAAGTACTGACTTATTTACAATAATTCCTCCTGTGGGAAAATCTGGACCAGGCATTTTTTCCATAAGTGCTTCTGTTGAAATATTATTATTTTTAATATATGCTTTTGCAGCCTCTAAACTTTCTGTTAAATTATGTGATGGGATAGATGTCGCCATACCAACTGCAATTCCCTCTGAGCCTTGAACAAAAAGGGGAACTCTTGACGGCAATACCTCCGGCTCTTTTTCTGAACCGTCAAAGTTAGGTATAAATTCAACTGTTGAATCAATATCCTGCAAATATGCATCTTCTGCATATTCCAAAAGTCTAGCTTCTGTATAACGCATAGCCGCCGCTCCATCACCTTCAATAGAGCCAAAATTTCCATGTCCATCTACAATAGGTGTACGTCTTTTAAATGGCTGTGCCATATTTACAAGAGACTCATATATTGAACTATCACCATGGGGGTGAAATTTACCCATAGTGTCACCTACAATACGTGCACACTTTCTATGCGGCTTATCTGAATGTGTCCTAAGCGTTTCCATATCATAAAGAATATGCCTTTGTACTGGTTTTAAACCGTCCCTTACATCAGGTAAGGCTCGTTGTGTAATTACACTCATGGAATAATCTATATATGACTTTTGCATTTGTTCACTGAAATCTGTCTTTTCTACATTTTCTACAAATGCACGTTTGGTATTTTTATCCATTTTATAATTCTCCTATATATTTAAAATTCTCCTAATTAAAATGTATTTAGACTTTATTATAAATTTTAGTCTTTACATTTACTTTTTACTTATATCTACCATTACATACTTTATTTCTTTTATTTTTTAACTCTTTTTAGACTTCATTATTAATTTTAATCTTTACATTTACTCTTTGCTTATATCTACCATTACATACTTTATTTCTTTTATTTTTTAACTTTTTTTAGACTTCATTATTAATTTTAATCTTTACATTTACTCTTTGCTTATATCTACCATTACATACTTTATTTCTTTTATTTTTTAACTTTTTTTAGACTTCATT
>JGI994J12354_10002718_pt1 | contig 16947 bp, 19 predicted proteins | sample IntmicLarv3ML3BL_FD_12354 | JGI IMG/M metagenome (IMG submission 12354) | reverse complement strand
TAGAGTTGCTAAAAATTCTAGAAGCTGTTAAGCCTGCCAAGCCAATGTATATGAGAGGGTAAGCAATTACCCTTTTTTGAATGTAAAGGAGAAAAACTATGCTGGAGTTATCTAAGAAAATATTGACAGAATACAAAATAAGGAAATCCAAAAAACAAAAAATGGAATTCTTGAATTTCCTAAAAGCCCAGGCAATTGAATTAGGTTATGATAGCCAGATTGACGAAAGTTGGGCTATTGTTAAAAACAGAAACTTAATAGTTGGGGATATTGATAAAGCTGATATTATTTGTACTGCACATTATGATACTTGCGCTACCATGCCATTACCGAATCTTATTACCCCATTAAATATATTTTTTGTAATCCTTTACCAAGTGCTACTTTTGGTTATCGTGCTTGCTTTGGCGATGATGGTGCAAGCTGCTCTTTATTTTCTCAGTGGTGGAGTTTTAAGCAGCCTTCTTATCTTTGCTTTCTCATTGCTATTTTTCTGTTACGTGTTGATTGCTGGAGTAGCCAACAAAAATAATTATAATGATAATACCTCTGGTGTAATAACACTAGTAGAAATAATGGCTAGTTTGAAAGAAAACAAACAGGAAGTAGCCTTCATCTTTTTTGACAATGAAGAGAAAGGACTTTTAGGGTCTTCAGCTATTTCTCAGAAATATAAAAGTGAATTGGAAGGAAAACTAATCATTAACTTTGATTGTGTTTCCGATGGTGATAATATTTTTGTTCTATACAATAAGTTTTCTAGAAAAGACGCAGCCTTAATGAGCGCTTTCGATAGTTCTTTTAACTTAGATAATAATAAGAAATTGCTATCTTCCACATCAGCTTTTTACCCAAGTGACCAAGCTTCCTTTAGCAAGAATAAAACGATTGCTGTGGCTGCATTAAAACATAACAAAATAATTGGTTATTATATGGATAGAATACACACAAATAAGGATGTAGTGTTTGATGAACAAAACATTGAAGTGATTAGAGGTGCTATTGTTGATTTTGTTATGAAATAATCACAAAAAACTTGTTTATAAGTATTTTTTATAGCATTTATTTCACAACTTGATATGTGCTATAATACAAACAAGGAAAAGGGGGGTGCCGCTATGAAGAAACAGATAGTGATTATCCTTGTTGTTTTGGCAATAATAATGGGAATAGCTTCGTTTCTCATTTTAAACAAAAAAAACGGCAGTCCTTCTGTAGGCACAATCGATCCGAACAAGAATACAGTGGAGTTATATGAAGAAATATCCTTAAATGAAGTCGAAAAGATAATGATTACTACAGTTAATGTAAATGTAAAGATAATTCGATCAGATAATAATAACATTCGTATCATCTATAAACCGTATGCCAATGAAAAAACTTTTAAGTATGAATTAATAGATAATGTTTTAACGCTGAGTGTTGACGAAGTACAGAGTGATGGTTTTTTGATACCAGCAGACAGCGAGTTAATATATGTATATATACCGAAAACGAATAATATAGAATTGTTTTTTGAAACAGGTAGTGGTTTTATTGATATTGATGAAGTTAACCTTAAGCATGTTGAAGTTAGAAGTACCTCAGGGATTGTTATAGTAAGTGGAAGCAATATTACTGAGGCTTTGGTAGTTAATGCCGATTATGGAAAAATATCTCTTAGAAGCATCAGTTTTAAGCAATTAACGGTTAATACTGTTTCAGCTTTGGTAGCATGTTCACTTGCGGATTCGTTAGATAACTATTATATTAACTTAGCATCCAATATAGGGGCAATAACTATTAATGGAGAAGCAGTTGATAATCCTTATGCTGTAACTGATGAAGAAGAGGATGCTGAAATTCCGACAATAACAATTCACAGTAAAACAGGAAATATAAGTATGCATTTTATAGTGGAAAAGGAGCAGTAAGTGAGCAAAAAAGACTTAACATTTAACTATCTTAATGGGACTGAAATATATCTTTACCAACGAGAAGATATGTTCAGGATTAATACTGATACAGCATTATTAGGTAATTTTCTTGAAGTTCATCCCAATGAAATAGTCCTAGATATTGGTACCAATAATGGGGCTCTTTTGCTTTATGCTTCACAATATGAATATGGTAAATTAATTGGAGTGGATATTGTACCTGATGCGATTGATTTGGCTAAAAAGAACTTGGAGTTTAACGAAATAGAAAACTATGAGCTTCATTGTGCTAGGGTTCAGGATTTAGAATTGATGCAAGTGGATGTAATTGTTTGCAATCCACCATATTTTCAAACTAGTAACAATATGAGCGCTAACCCAATGATGCAAGTAGCAAAACATGAGACAAATCTACCTTTAGCAGATTTATTTGAAATAGTGCAGAAACTACTTAAGCCAAATGGTAGATTTTACATGGTCCAAAGGTACTCAAGATTAATGGATATTTTGGACGAAGTGATTGAGCGAGGATTGGGAGTAGTTGAGATAAGAAAAGTTGTTGACTCTAGAACGAATAAACCAACCTCTGTCTTATTGCATATTTCAAAAAACGAGCAGCAACACACTAAACAGAGTGTACATCATATACCATAAGACGGGGAGGGAGAATATGATAAAAGTAGAAGATTCCAATATGTATCGTGAAATTCATGATCAACCACAACATGTTGCAGATTGTTTGAGGCTTAATGAGCAGAAAATGGAAAAGATTGCCAAGGTTGTCAAAGAGCGTCAAATTAAGCAAGTTGTTTTGGTAGGTAGAGGTTCTAGTGACCACGCCAATCTTGTTGGTAAGTATGCATTTGAAGTTTATACTGATATGGTTGCTACTATTGCCGCACCTTCAGTAGTAACTTACTATCAAGGCGAAGTAGATTATTCGAAATGTCTAGTTATTGGTATTTCCCAATGTGGAGAGGCACAGGATGTATTTGAAGTATTAACAAAATGTAAAAATCAAGGCGGAATTGCAGTGAGTATCACTAATGTCAGAGATTGTTTAATGGCAGGTTTGGATGAATACTACATGAATTGTGAATGTGGGGAAGAAAAAAGCTTCACCGCCGGTAAATCATATTTAACTCAGATGACGATTTTATTAGGATTGGTAGCAAAGATTTCTGGAAATGTGTCTTTACATGAACAACTTGAAAAAGCTCCTGCAGCAATCGAAAAGTGTTTTGCGATTGAAGAACAAATTAGAAAGATATTGCCATTGTATCGTAATGCGAATCAAGTTTATCTATTTGGTAGAGGCTTCTTGTATGCCTTAGCAAATGAGGCTGAACTTAAAATAATCGAAGCAAGTTATCTTGATGCGAGATGTTATGCATCCAGCGATTTTTATCATGGACCAATTTCAATGACTCCGAGATTTATGCCAAATATCTTTTATGTAGCAGATAGTGTTACAAATGAAACTACTATGGATTTGCATGATAAGTTAAAAGAAGAGAAAAATCTATATACTATGATTGTGACTAATAATGAAAGTTATGCTAAAAAAGCTCACCATTCAGTTTTATTACCTGCCGAGTGTGATGGAATTTTAGGAGTATATGGCTGTGCAATATTCTCACAACTATTTGCTTGCTTATTATCTATAGAAAGAGGGTTTAATCCTGATTTCCCAGTTGGCTTGAGTAAGGTAACAGTGACCAGATAAAAAAATATGCTTAGGCATATTTTTATTTGGTGATTAGTGTTTTTACTTCTTCCAAATTTACTTTGGTTTCATTTTCTTTGAATTGCGGGTCAAAACCATCGCTTTCTCCATATCTAGGAATAATATGAAAATGAGCATGCATTATTGATTGGCCAGCTATTTCATAACCGTTGTTAAGGATATTAAAGCCTAAAGCACCTGTTCTATCGGTAATGCTCTTTGTTAGTGTTTTAGTAACTACAACCATTTTTTTCACTACATCATCAGGGCAATCAATCAAAGTATCATAATGCTTCTTAGGCAAGACTAAGGTGTGTCCCTTTGTGACTTGAGCGATATCTAGAAAAGCGATAACGTCCTTGTCTTCATAAACATTATATGAAGGGATTTCTTGGTTTATTATTTTGCAGAATATACACATATTTGTTTCCTCCATTTCTATAAGTATAGCATGAAAAAACCGAGTAAACTCGGCTTTATTGATTCAAATACGTTGGGTAGTTAACTTCAAGATACTCATATAGTGATACATCATAAACTTTGAATTTAAGTTTTTTACAATAGAATGAAATTATTTCAGAATCCAAAGCACCAGAAGTTTTTATTAGATTAACTGCTTCATCACGGAATTGCTTAGGATTGCAGTTAATAATTTGCACTATATAGAAGGCATCTGCATTATTGTCGCTAGTAAGAATACCAGATAAGGTAGGCGTCTTGTTATCACGAACGAAAGTAACAATCTGTTGTGGTAAAGAAGCATCCAATCGGGAAAGGATATACTCAGTTCCATTATAGATAGGGGCACTCTTAGTAGAGTATTTATCCGCTACTTCTTCAAACGTTTTCCCAGCTTTGATTTCACTTAAAGCATTTGTCGCTTCTTCAACAGTTAATACTTCAATGATTTTTAATTTTGTTGGGTAATAGTTTTCCATAACAGCATCCCAGTTTTCATCAATATAATGCTCAGATAATTCATTAAGTTTAGATGGTACTAAGAATTCTCTTTCGTAAAATTCTTCTTCGCTCTCATAACCATTTACTTGCAAGTAAGCTTCAAACTCATCACCCATTGAAGCCTTGGTACTCTCAAACTCTTCTTTAGCAGTTGCTTCTAACTCAGGGGTAGTTTCAATTTCTTTGTTTACAATATAACTAATTAGAAAGTCCAAAGCAACTTCGAATTCCTGATCTTGATTCTTAAGCAACTCATACAACTTTCCTTTAGTAACTTTCTTGCCTCCAACAGTTACTATTGCTGAACTTGCATTGTTAACGTTTGCACTAGCATCGGAACAACCAACTAATAGTAAAACACAAGTAAATAGTATTAATAGTTTTTTCATTATTGGCCTGCCTCCGTTTCATCCTTAACACCTAATGTTTCTTTAAATTTCTGTTCTAATGTAGTATCAGCAAAAGATATGTTCTTTTCCATAAATCTTGACCAAATAACTTTGTCATGTAGTTCAGGGTTCAAATCGAGGATATGTTCTAAGAAATCAGCAGATGCTACAATTTCTTCTTCTTTAATAGAAGTAACTTTTATCAAATGATAGCCGTATTCTGACTTTATCCAGTCACTGACTTGACCTTCTTCAAGGGCCATCGTTGCGATTAGGAATGGTTCTACTAGTGAGGAATTTTTATCTACATAACCAATGCTTCCGCCACCATCAGCACTACCTGGGTCCTCAGAATATTGGGAAGCAAAAGCAGCGAAATCTAAGGTACCACTTTCCCACATTTCTTTTGCAGCTTGTAATCTTTTCATTTCCTCATCAGTTGGATTTTCTACGTTATCCATCTTGATTAATACATGAGAAACAAGTCTAGGATGATATTCTTCAACGAAAGGATGATAATACGTTTCGAGATTTTCAATAATGTAATCACGATATAGTTTCTCAAGTTTCAAATTGTACAAACAATACTCATCCAAGGACTTAAGCCCCATACTCTTCATACTTATTTCGAAAAATGCCGCGGTTTGTTCACCATAGTAATTTTGATAATAGCTAAACAATTGTTCAGCCATTTCTTTTGCTTCGGTTTTTAATGCATCAGTTGTTTTTACTACTTGATCTAGTAGTAATCTTTGGGTCAGCAGATAAGCACCATCAGGTCCAGCAGTGCGATAATATTCATCATAGAAATCATCAGCAGTATAGTCATGGCCATCGATGCTAAAAACTACATCAGAACCATTAGCTTTTTTTCCAGGTACGTTATCTTTGTTTTGATCATAGGCGAAGAAAATAGCAATACCAACGAATATAATTGCCACAACACCTATATACCAATTCTTTCTTAGTAATTCACTCATATAGTCCTCCTTATAAAGACCTACATATTATAGACAATTTCGTAGTTATTTGCAATTATTTACGGTTGCTGCATTTTAAGTGCTAATACGACGAGAAATCATTTGGTGCTATAGATAGTAAAAACACAATCCCCAAAAGTTTTGTGTTATAATTCTAGCATGAAAATAAAGACATTTTAGATAGAGGGTGGATATAGTGTCATGTCTTAAAATAGAAAATTTGCATGTTTCAATTGATGACAAAGAAATATTAAGGGGAATTGATCTAGAGGTAAATAGTGGAGAAGTCCATGCTTTGATGGGGCCTAATGGCAACGGGAAATCAACATTATTACAAACGATTATGGGACATCCTCGGTATGTAGTAACTGCGGGTAGTATTACTTTTGATGGCAAAGATGTATTGGCAATGGAAGTTGATAGTAGAAGTAAAGCAGGGTTGTTTCTAGGAATGCAGTATCCTCAAGAAATACCTGGTGTCAATAATTCTGATTTTATGAAGGCTGCTATTAATGCAAGAAGAGAAACACCAATTTCGCTTTTCGAGTTTATTAAAAAAATGGAAAAGTCTATTACAGATTTACAACTAAAGCCAGAAATAGCCCATCGTTATTTGAATGAGGGTTTTTCTGGTGGGGAAAAGAAACGTAATGAGATTGTGCAAATGTTATTGCTAGAGCCAAAAATAGCAATGCTTGATGAAATAGATAGCGGTTTAGATGTTGATGCCTTAAAAATAGTAGCAACAAGCATTAATGAAAAACTCCTAAATAGTGATTTGGGATTACTAGTTGTCTCTCATTACGAAAGGTTTTATCAACTATTAGTGCCTACTTATGCTCATGTGCTTATTGATGGTAAGATTGTAATCAGTGGAGATAATAAATTGGTAACCAGAATTGATACTGATGGTTATGACTGGCTTTATGAACAGTTAAAAATCGAAACACCTACGGAAAATAACAGACCTATTTCTATTGGTGTATGTGCTGTGAAAAAAGAAGGCTAAGCAGATGGAGAAAATTGTAGTAACAAATAATGAAAAAAGAATTGTTATCGCTTCATCGAACGAGTATTTAATTGAAGTTAACAGTAATAGCCAAATAATGGTCGAATATGCTGGTGAAAAGAACATTAAGGTAAAACTTGTAGTAAACGTAGCCAACGATGTTAATACAACTATTATTTGTCTCAATCATAGTTCGGCTATGATTGATTGTGTTGAGTCTTATCGGGTTGGCGAAAATGCAAACTTAGTTTTGGCTTATATCGAATTCAACTTAAACAAAGTAAAACATGAAACAAAAGTTCATTTGAAAAATAAAGGAGCAAAAGCAAAAGTGCAAAGTGCTACAGTGAGTGGTGATGAAATTAATTACAATATTGTTTGTCAACATGAAGCTCCATATACCGAGGCTTTGATGCAAAACTATGGCATTGTATTAAAGGAAGCGAAATGTGATATGGTGGTAACTGGTAGTATTTTAAAAGGAATGTATCAGAGTAAATCTCATCAGACATCAAGGTTACTAACTTTTGATGAAAAACCAAAAGTGGTTTGTTTGCCAATCTTGGAAATTGATGAAAATGATGTTGAAGCCTCGCATGCTTTATCGCTAGGCAGACCAGACGAAAATCAGCTCTATTATATGCTGTCTAGAGGGTTGAGTAGGAAAGAAGCGATAAGGTTGATGGCGATTGGATACTTGATGCCAATTGTGGATATTATTGAGAATAAGGACGTTAAGCAACATTTAGTTGAGGAAATTGAACAGAAGGTACAATTATGCGGGATATAAATGAAATCAGGAAAGACTTTCCGATGTTACAAAATAAAACCATGAGTGGTTACCCTTTAGTATACTTAGACAATGCGGCTACTACTTTTAAACCACAGTGTGTAATAGACACAGTGGTTGATTATTATACTAATAATACCTGCAATACTCATCGTGGTGATTATGAACTCTCAGTGATGGTTTCTGATGCTTATGAAAACACTAGAGTATCGGTGGCTAAATTAATAAACTGCAAGCCAAAAGAAGTAGTGTTTACTTCGGGGGCTTCTGCGGCTTTGAATTTAGTTGCTTATGGTTATGGCAGAAAGCATCTAAAAAATGGAGATGTTATTCTATCGACAGAGGCTGAGCATGCTTCAAACATCTTACCTTGGTTTAAAGTTGCTGAAGAAACAGGAGCTACAATTGAATACATTCCTTTGACTGAAGAAGGTAAATTAACAATAGATAATTTTATGAAGGCTTTACACGAAAATGTTAAAGTAGTTACCTTTGCGTCAGTTACCAATGTTATGGGGTATATTGCTCCAGTTAAGGAAATGGCAAAACTTGCTCATGAAGTTGGAGCGATTGTCGTAGTTGATGGAGCGCAAACGGTAGCTCATATTAAAGTTGATGTTGAAGATGAAGATATAGATTTTCTAGCTTTTGCAGGGCATAAATTATGTGGACCTACTGGTGTTGGTGTTTTATATGGAAAATATGAACTATTAGAAATTACTGATCCTTTTATGTTAGGAGGAGGAAGTAATGCTCGCTTTGACATCTGTGGCAATATCTTATTAAAGGATCCACCATATAAGTTTGAATCTGGTACTCCAGCCATTGAAGCAGTGCTTGGTCTAAAGACAGCAGTGGATTATATTCTAGATTTGGGTTTTGATTATATTATGCAACGTGAAAGAGAACTGCATGATTATCTGGTCGGTAAAATGAAGCAACTGGATAACATTATTCTATATAACTCAACTGCTGAAACTGGCATTGTAACTTTTAATGTAAAGGATGTTTTTTCTCAAGATGCAGCATCATACTTAAGCACTAAAGGGATTGCGGTCAGATCTGGAAATCACTGTGCTAAGATTTTAGTTAATGTTCTAAAGACTGGTGAAACTATTAGAGCAAGCCTTTATTTCTACAACACTATAGAAGAGTGTGATGTGTTGGTAGAAGCACTTATGACTACTACAGTAGAAAACTGTATTGGTATCTTTTTTTAGAAAATGGAAAAGTTCGATATTTTTGATAACAGGGCTCCAGAAGAAATTGACTCTTCAACAATCTTAGTTGGTAAGGTTTGTTATTGGGCAGGTATACTGATGCTTGCTTTACAGCAGTGTGTAGCATTTGGGTTGTATTATGTGTTTTACATTGAAACAAGCCATCTAGGAATTGAGGGAGTGATAAGCGTAATGCTTCTTCTAGTTTCTCATATTATCGAAGTAGTGATAACTGTAAAGCAATACAAAAATAAAAACTGGGGTAAACTGGTTAAACATATGCTTGTTTTGTATGCAGTTGTTATTGGTGTTACTCATATACTGGACGTGTTCATGTTTCCAAGTGCTGTGCATAACCTTGAATTCACTATTGTTAAGTTGTTTCTTGTTTTCGTAGGTATTGCGATATTTAATTCTTTGTTTATGATGTTTGCGTTTCGCTGGATACTAAAATATCAAAACATAATTCATAGAAGTAAAAAAACTGTCGAAACTGCTGTGTTAAGCGAAAAAGATTAGATAATTTGTAGGAGGTAATAGCTATGTCAGACTTAATGAAAGATCCAACTATTTTACGCAGTATTATAATGGATCATTATGAGTATCCACGAAATCATGAGCTTACTAATAGTGAGAATTACAAACAAGTACATATGGCTTACGATTCTTGCATTGATGATATCTATGTCGAGGCATTAGTAGAAGATGGCATCGTCAAGGATGTTCGTTTTGATGGTGTAGCCTGCACTTTGGCTACAGCTGCGACCTCAATTATGAGCGAGTTAGTTAAGAATAAGACTATAGGGGAAGTTGAGCATCTTATGAGTGAATACCATAAGATGATAGATGGTCAACCTTATGATGAAGAATTGCTGCAAGAAGCAGTTGCTTTTCAAAATGTTGGTAGGCAAGCGAATCGCATTAAGTGTGCGACAATCGGTTGGAATGGCTTAGAACAGATATTGAAAGAAGGCAAGTAAATGAAAGATCCTAACTATAACGAAAAGGTACTAAAAAAACAGGATGAATATAAATTTGGTTTTCAAGATGAAGATGTCAGTATTTATAATACAGGTAAAGGCTTGGATGCAAATACTGTTAGGGAAATATCAAAAATTAAGGGTGAGCCTGAGTGGATGCTGGAATTTCGACTAGAAGCTCTTAGGGTTTATGACAATATGCCAATGCAAAACTGGGGACCAGATTTGAGTGCCTTGGATTTTGATGATTACACTTATTATATTAAGCCCAGTGACAAGACAACTAACGATTGGGATGAGGTGCCTGAGACTATCAAGAATACCTTCGATAAATTAGGGATACCTGAAGCTGAACAAAAGTTTTTGGCTGGCGTTACTACCCAATATGAATCCGAAGCAGTTTATCATAATATGCTGAGTGAAGTGAAAGAAAAGGGAGTAATCTTTTTAGATACCGATACAGGGCTAAAGGAACATCCTGAATTGTTTAAGGAGTACTTTGGTTCGGTGATTCCCCATACTGACAATAAGTTTGCGGCACTTAACGGTGCAGTGTGGTCAGGTGGGTCCTTTATCTATGTTCCAAAAGGAGTAAAGTTAGAGAAACCGTTACAGTCGTACTTTAGAATAAATACCGAAAGAATGGGGCAGTTTGAAAGAACGCTCATTATTGTAGATGAAGGGGCTGAAATAAGTTATGTCGAAGGTTGTACTGCTCCAACATTTTCTAAAGATGCTTTACATGTTGGTGTGGTGGAAATATTTGTTCACCGTAATGCAAAATGCCGTTATACTACCATTCAAAACTGGTCTAAGGACATATACAATTTAGTAACTCAAAGGGCGAAGGTACTAGGAAATGCCTTAATGGAATGGGTTGATGGGAACATTGGATCAACTGTAACTATGAAGTACCCTTGTTGTATTCTGGCCGAAGAGAATGCTAAAGGGATGACTATTTCTGTGGCTGTGGCTAGTGGTGAACAAGTCCAAGATAGTGGGGCTAAAATGATTCATTTAGCACCAAATACCTCAAGCACTATTATTGCTAAATCAGTAGCAAGAACTGGTGGTGAAGTTAACTTTCGTGATTGGGTTGTGCATAGTGAAAATGCTACTAATGCCAAATCGAAAATTGAATGTGATACTCTAATTCTAGACAATGTTTCTAGAAGCGACACCATTCCATTAAATAAAGTAAACAATTATGGTTCAACACTAGAACATGAAGCGACTGTTTCAAAAGTGTCAGAAGAACAGTTGTTCTATTTGATGTCTAGAGGCCTAAGTGAAAGCCAAGCAACTCAGATGATAGTAATGGGCTTTCTAGAGCCATTTACTAAGGAATTGCCAATGGAGTATGCAGTAGAACTAAATCAGTTACTAAAACTGGATATGACGCAATCGTTGGGATAAAAAATGCACTGAGTACTTTTCCGATTACACAACTGGGCAGTTAATTTTTACTACCCATAGCCTTGGACCAATGGAGGTATTGCAAAAAAAAGAAACATTCCATTGAATTCTTGACGGAGTCTGCAACAATTGAAAGTTGGAAAAAGAGTGGTAATTATTCGGTAGTGAATTTATATCGCCAAGGATATCTTAAGGGCCTTGTATTTAATACGAATGCCTCAGATTTTATCGGAGTATTTGATGAATATGGCAAACATAGTTGATATAGGAGGTAGGTTAATGCAAACAGATGAATTAAACAGACTAAGGCTGAAAACAGTAGCGGTTATTGGAGTAATGGGAGTTCTACTATTTGGTAGCATAATATTTATTTTCTCAAGCATAGTTAGTTCAATGTTTGACCCATTTTCTAGTTTTGACACCGAGGCTTTTTCACCATTTGCTGCGTTTATAGTTACGGTAATAATGATGGTTATTACCATAACTGCAGGGAGTTATGCTTATAGACACTATCGGATTGAATACAAGAATGCTGTCTGTAGAATGGTGCTAGAAAAAATGTTTGATGTTGAAGAATTTGACCCAGTAAAAGGGTTTAGTAAGAGTTTTGTACAAAATACCTATTTAGTTCGAAGGGGTAATAAATTCAGCAGTGACGATTATGTTCGTGGCAAATATAAAGGGTATAGCTTTGAGCGTAGTGATATATTAGTGCAAGAGGAGACTAGTGATGGTGAAAGCTCATCGACAGTAACCTATTTTGAGGGAAACTGGACTGTTTTCGAATTCCCGAAAAAGTTTTCAAATTATTTAATGCTAAAAGAAAAAGGGTTATTTTTTACTTCGGGACCTAGTGGGGGAATTTTCTCTGAAAAACCATCAACCCAAAGAGTCAAATTCGAGAGTATTGAATTTAATGAAATGTTCGCAACCTTTGCTCAAGATGAGCATGAAGCCTTTTACTTGCTGTCTCCACCATTAATGGAAAAAATCATGGAACTTAAAAAAAGTAGTGCTGGAGAATTAACGATAGGCTTTATTAACAACAAACTTCATATTCTTTTCAATACTGGCGAAAACCATATGGAGCCACGTCTGTTTACCTCAGTAGATGAAAATGATATCAAGAGAATTGAAGAAGAAATGAGTATGGTAGGGAGAATTGTTGACTTGTTTAGATTGAATGAAAATTAAGCTTTGTTATATTGTATTTTTAGAAAAAATATTATAGAAGATATTGGCACTCATATTGACAGAGTGCCAATTTTGGTTATAATAAATAGTGTTAGCACTTATTAGTTTTAAGTGCCAAGAAACAGGAGGGACATAGATGTTAAAACCATTGAATGGCAACGTATTGTTAAAGAAAGAAGTTGAGGAAACCAAAACTTCAAGTGGAATTATTCTAAGTGACGCTTCAAAGGAAATTCCTTCAGTAGCTAAAGTAATAGCTGTTGGTGAAGGTAATCTAGTTGATGGAAAGCTAGTTTCGCTAAGTGTATATGAAGGTGACACGGTGGTCTTCAAGAAGTATAGTGGTACAGAATTTGAGTATGAAAAAGAAGATTATTTGATTGTGGATGCAAAGGACATCCTAGCAGTTATTAAGTAGGAGGGTAATATGGCAAAAGAAATTAAGTTTTCAAATGAAGCAAGAGAAAAAATGTTAAAAGGTGTTGATACGCTAGCGGATACTGTTAAAGTGACCTTGGGGCCTAAAGGAAGAAATGTGGTTCTAGAAAAATCTTATGGTTCACCACTAATTACAAATGACGGTGTTACTATTGCCAAGGAAATTGAATTAGAGGATAAGTTCGAGAATATGGGTGCAAAACTAATTTATGAAGTAGCAAACAGAACAAATGATAGTGCTGGAGACGGAACTACGACTGCTACTATTTTAGCTCAAACAATGATTCATGAAGGCAAAAGAGCGATTGATAAAGGTAGTAACCCAGTACTTCTAAAAGAAGGTATGGATGAGGCAAGCAAGTGTGTTTCTGAGTTATTGTTGGAAAAAACACATAAAGTGGAAACTAACAACGAAATAGAAAATGTTGCGGCTATTTCAGCCCAAGATGTTTCGATTGGTAAGATAATTGCCGAAGCGATGGATAAAGTTGGCAAAGATGGTGTTATCAATGTTGATGAGTCCAATGGTTTTGAAACATACTTAGAAATGGAAGAAGGCTTACAATATGATAAGGGGTATATTTCTCCATATATGGTAAGTAATCGCGATTCTATGGATGTGGATTTGGATGATCCTTACATTTTCGTTACTGATCAAAAGATAGCTTCAATTCAAGAAATCTTACCAGTGTTGGAAAAAGTAGTGGAAACTCATAAACCATTATTGATTGTTGCTGAAGATATTGAAAACGATGTTGTCAGTACCTTAGTTTTGAATAAACTAAGGGGGACGTTTAATGTAGTTGCTACTAAAGCACCTGGTTTTGGTGATAGTCAAAAGGAAATGTTGATTGATATTGCTACTTTGGTTGGTGCTACCTTTGTTTCAAAAGACTTGAAAATGAACTTATCTGATGTGACTATTGAAGATATGGGAAGTGCTAAGAAAGTAATTGTTACTAAAGAGAGTACGACCCTAATTGATGGTAAAGGTGATAGAGTGTTACTTGAAGAACGCAAAAATGAAATTCGCGCACATGTTGAAAAAACTACTAGCGACTATGATAAGAAAAAACTTCATGAGCGCTTGGCTAAATTGACTAATGGTGTAGCGGTAATTAAAGTTGGCGCGACTACTGAAAGTGAATTAAAGGAAAAGAAATTGCGCATTGAGGATGCTCTTAATGCCACTAAAGCTGCTGTAAGTGAAGGTATTGTCACAGGTGGTGGATCAGTGCTGGTGGAAATATATAATGAACTAGTAACTACACTTAAGTCAGATATTACTGATGTGCAAAAAGGATACCATGTGGTGTTGAATGCTTTACTAAAGCCTATTTGGCAAATTGCTGAGAATGCTGGTTATGATGGAGATGAAATCATAGCTAAACAAAAAGGTGAAAAACAACATGTTGGTTTCGATGCCAAAAAAGGTGAATGGGTTGATATGTTCAAAAGTGGTATTGTTGACCCAACGACTGTAACAAAAAGTGCAGTTCTATTCTCTAGTAGCATTGCTTCACTGTTTCTAACTACCGAAGCAGCAGTGGCTAGTATTCCCGAAAAAGAAGCAACTCCAGTAATGCCAGATATGTACTAAGATGTAAAGTTCCTTATCAAATTGATGAGGAGCTTTTTGTTTACTAGGAGTGTTATAAAACATATAATGTGTTTATTAAAAGTAATTTGAAAATATCTTAATGAAAACTAGGAGGGTTACATGTTGATTGAAAAAATTAAGGGAGGCCTAATAGTGTCTTGTTATGCCAGTGACGATATTAATACTGATATGGCATCACCCGAAACTATGAGAAGAGTAGCAGTAAGCTGCGTAAATGGAGGAGCAGTAGCTATTCGCACAAATTTAGAAAATGTTAGTGAGATTAAAAAGGCGATATCTGTTCCTTTGATTGGGATAAAGAAAGTTCCTAAATCAGATGATGATTTTACAGACTTTCGAATTACTCCAACCATGAAAGAAGTTAAGGCTCTTTATGAGGCGGGTGTAGATGCTATTGCGATTGATGGAACGTGTAGAGTACGATATGACCAATTAACCTTGAAAGAGTTCATTGATGAAATTAAAAGTACCTACAATTTAATCGTAATTGCTGATGTGTCAACTGTAGAGGAGGGAATTAATGCTTGGAAATGCGGTGCCGATATGGTGGGCACTACTTTATCAGGTTATACAGCATACTCGAAAAATCCTATCGTGTTTGGTAGCGTTCCTTCACCAGAACCAGACTACGAGATAATTTCTGAATTAGTGAAAAATGGTGTCGAAAAAGTAATAGCCGAAGGGCGAATTAACAATGGCATTCACATGAAAAAAGCCCTAGGAGCGGGTGCGTATGCAGTAGTAATTGGCACCTCAATTACTGAGCCAAGGAAAATAGTTAAGACAATATTGTATGATGCTCAAACTGGCGAGTAACTCTATTTAGTTTATGGCTTGACCATATGAGTTATCAAGATTGGTTTGAATACTGCAGTTCAATTTTTTAGAGTTTATGGTTCGTTATCAATTTGATAAAGAACCATTTTGATGTATATATACCACTTATAGTTCAAAAACAACCACTTAGCAATATTTTGTAGAAATAAAAATCTAGTTTTTCTATACTATAAACGTAACCAAAAGATAAGGAGGTAAGGGGATGCAAATTGAAATTAAAATAGACAGTTTGTGTAAGGAGCCAAAACTTATTCTGTTAACAGACAAAATAACTATCGAAATCCAAGAAATAATTAAGAGATTATCAGACGAAATTCCTCAAATGTTGTGTGGCTTCAAAGATGAAACGGTTGAGATTCTTAAGCGGGAAGAACTAATAAGAGTGTATGCGACTACTGGAAAAGTATTTGCGACAACAAGTAAAGGTGAGTACTTACTTAAGCTGCGGCTTTATGAGGTTGAAAACCGTCTTGAGAAAACCAGTTTTGTTCGCATTTCTAATTCAGAGATTATCAACCTTAAAAATGTCAAAAATTTTGATTTGAGTTTCGCTGGGTCGATTTGCGTTACGTTATCTAATGGTGCGGTTACCTATGTCTCTAGGCGTTATATCTCTAGGATTAAACAAGTATTAGGAATATGAGGAGGGCAAAATGAAAAAGCAAATATTATCAAGAGGGATTTTAGGGTTTCCACTGGGCATAACACTTGGTTATGTTATCACGATTGTCATTTCCTTGAGTACAAGGCAAGGAACATATGTTCCTTGTGTTGCTGAGTTTGTTACAGTTATGGGAAATGAGATTAATGCCGTTTTGCTACAGACAGTACTATGTGGTGTTTTGGGTTCTTCATTCGGGGCTTGCTCCATGATTTGGGAAGTGGATAGTTGGAGTATTGCTAAGCAATCATGCTTCTACTTTCTGATTACTTCTGTTACTATGATGCCAATTGCTTACATTACGAATTGGATGTCACATAGTTTGGCGGGGTTTTTACTCTACTTCGGAATCTTTACCGCAATTTTCTTGGTTGTTTGGATAATTCAGTATCTGGTTTTAAGAAGTAAAATAAGTGCAATAAATGGCCGAATAAGTGGTGAATAGTTTACGTAGTGTTGTAAAAATAGAAGAGTTTATATTTTCCCCTTAGTAGCACAATTATAAATACCATTGTTAGAATTAACGATGGTTTTTTTGACACTATAAGGCGTAATTAGTATACTTATAACAGTCGGAGGATTTATGAAAAATAACCCATTTCCATATTCATTAGATAACAAGCGTTATCACACGTGGAATTATTATCTGCGAAATAGATATCAAAATAAAGTGGCAAAAGTACCACTAGATGCTGGCTTTACTTGCCCTAATAGGGACGGAAAACTTAGTTATGGCGGCTGCACTTTTTGTAGTGAAAAAGGGGCGGGAGATTTTCCAATTGATATTGAGAAAAATCTGCATCAGCAATT
>JGI994J12354_10002717_pt1 | contig 16948 bp, 16 predicted proteins | sample IntmicLarv3ML3BL_FD_12354 | JGI IMG/M metagenome (IMG submission 12354) | reverse complement strand
TTAGAGAAAATAAAAGTCGGGGTGACAGGATTCGAACCTGCGGCCTCCTGGTCCCAAACCAGGCGCTCTAGCCAAGCTGAGCCACACCCCGAGCTTATGCATTTTTGTGTCGTCTTTGCTTGACGCAAGGTTTATTATATTATAAGGATATATAAATGTCAACACCTTTTATACTAGTTTTTGCCCTATTTAAAAGGCTTTAAAAGAATTTGGTCGTATAGTGCGAATTACCATCGCGATCGACCTCCATAATTGCGAAACTTGGTCGCCTTCCTTCTTGTCGCGGATACACCAAACTACCCGGGCTCAAGACTGTAATATCGTCGTGCTGTTCCAAACAAGGGCGATGTGTATGCCCAAACATAACCACATCTACTTGCCGCGCTCGTCCCTCTTCTAAGATCCCTTCAGTTCCCATTGACACACCATAATAATGTCCATGCGTCAATAAGACTTTGTGTCCTTCTAAACTAAACTCCATCTCTCTTTCTAGGTTGCTAAAGTAATCATTGTTGCCTGCTACGATATATGTCGGACAACCTGCCAAAGATGTGATGTAGTCCTCTTGCCCTTCGACATCTCCGCAATGTATTAATGCATCTATCGGGCTGACCTTTTCTATGATTTTCTCAAGATTGCCGTTATGGCCATGTGTGTCACTAACTATCAGTACTTTCATCTTCTAAATTTCATCCTCTAAGCGTTTTTTCATTTCACGAAGTGCTTTTCCACGATGACTAATCGCATTTTTCACTTCTGGTGCAAGCTGTGCCGAACTCTTTTGGTACTCTGGCAAATAAAATATTGGGTCGTATCCAAAACCATTTTCACCCTTTTCCTCGTAACCAATGATTCCTTCCATCGTGCCACGAGTTGTTATGACTTCTTTGTTAGGAAATGCCGCTGCCACAGCGCAAACAAATCTCGCCGTTCGCTTTTCATCTGGCACTCCGTCAAGCCGTTCGATTAATTTAGCATTCTTGATGCGGTAGGAAGTGTCCTCACCCATGTATCTCGCTGAATATATTCCTGGCTCTTTGTTCAAATAATCAATCTCTAATCCCGAATCATCAGAAAGCACTATTTCGCCTGTCATTTCCATGATTGCTTTTGCCTTGATGATGGCATTTTCTTCAAATGTTTCACCATCTTCAACGATATCGACATCAATGCCGACATCCTTTAGTGATAGTACTTCGATTCCTGTATCCTTCAAGATTTCGCGAATTTCTTTCATTTTACCTTGATTTCCCGTAGCAAATATGATTTTCATTGCCCAACTCCTATCTAGTCTGTCCTTGGTTTCTTTGGCGGTCTCGGTCCTAAAAATTGATAAAAATAAGTTTTTAACATTCCGTTATAAATTTTGCGATTCTTGTCAGCTTTTTTGCCGATGTATCGTTCCGCATCCTCATAACCACTAATCATAAACAGCGACCAGCTATCAAGCTTTTTGTAGCTTTCGCCTATTTCCTGATAAAGCTTTGGTAATATTTCTTTTTCTTCTAATCTCTCTCCGTACGGCGGATTAGTGATAATAAAGCCATACTTTTTAGGGTGACTCAACTTATCAACAGCTCTTTGTTGAAAATGAATCAGATGTTCAACTCCTGCTAATTGAGCATTTTCGCGGGCAGCTTTGACTACTTCCCCGTCAATGTCATAGCCTTGAATATCAACTTCTATGTCCTTATCTACTAGTTCGCGTGCTTCTTCCATGGCATCTTCCCAGCAGCTCTTAGGCACTATATTACGCCATTCTTCCGCCAGAAAATGGCGGTTCATCCCTGGTGCGATATTGGCTGCTATCATCGCTGCCTCGATAGGGAATGTTCCACTTCCGCAAAATGGGTCAACTAGTATCCTACTTTTATTCCACGGTGTTAGCATAATTAATGCTGCCGCTAACGTCTCAGTAATTGGTGCTTTAGCTGTCGCACGGCGATATCCTCTTTTATGTAGTGATGTTCCTGTTGTATCAAGCCCTATCACCACTTTGTCTTTCATAAACGTTACTCGTAAGGGGTATGATGCCCCGTTTTCTTCAAACCAGTCTACATTGTACTTTTTCTTTAGGCGTTCAACCATTGCCTTTTTCATTATTGATTGAATATCGGACGGGCTAAATAGTTTACTCTTAATTGAGGTCGCTTTTGCCACCCAAAATTTCCCGTCTGCGGGAATACATTCTTCCCATGCGATATCTTTTGTCTTTTCAAATAATTCGTCGTATGTCTCTGCCTTAAACTCGGCCACTTTAATCATAATTCGCTCTGTTGTCCGCAAAAATATATTGGCATAGGCTATTGCTTCATCGTCACCAATAAAAGTCACCTTGCCATCTTCAACCATTTTTATTTCATATCCCAAATCTATTATTTCTCTTTTTAGAACTGCCTCTAATCCAAAATGGCATGGCGCAATCAATTCATATCTTTTCATCTATCCCTCTTATCTTCTTGAAAGCAAAAGGCGACTGTTTGCGCAGTCGCCTCCAACTATTTTTCTTACGCATTTTCTTTTTGTTCGTTTACCTTTTTAACCGCTTCTGTTAGTAATGGAACAACCTTTAATACGTCTCCAACAATTCCAAAATCAGCAACTTCAAAAATAGGTGCTGTCTCATCTTTGTTGATGGCAATAATTAATTCTGACTCTTCCATTCCCGCTAAATGCTGAATAGCGCCTGAGATACCACATGCGATGTATAAGTCTGGACGAACTGTCTTTCCTGTTTGTCCTACTTGCATAGCTTTTTCTGTCCAACCAGCATCAACTGCTGCTCTTGAAGAAGATACGCTAGCTCCAAGTTGCTCTGCTAGTTCTTCTAAAACACTAAAGTTTTCTGGACAACCCATTCCACGTCCGCCAGATACCAATATTTTTGCATCCATGATATCCATCTTTTCGCTAACTTTTTGAATGATTTCTAGAATTTCAACATTCTTGCTCTTAGCTAGGTCATCAACTTTGAAGTTCTCAACTTCGCATTTTGCACCTTCGATTGGTTCAATTCTTTGCATTACACCAGGTCTAACTGTCGCCATTTGTGGACGATGCTCAGGGCTCATAATAGTCGCCATGATATTACCACCAAATGCCGGTCTAGTCATCATCAGATGGCCTGTACCCTCTTCACAGTCTAGTGAAGTACAGTCAGCTGTTAGACCGGTATGTAGACGTGCCGATACTCTTGGTGCGATGTCACGTCCGATAGCCGTTGCTCCATATAGGAAGATTTCTGGTTTGTATTTTTCAACCACTTCCACTAATGCTCTTGTGTATGGCTCTGTCATGTAGTCTGATAGATTTTCGTCATCCACTAGGACAACTTTATCAGCACCATATCTAGCTAATTTGTCAGCCAATGAAGAGATGCCTGACCCTAATACAACAGCCGTTACATCTGTATTTAATTCTGCCGCCAAATCTTTGGCTTTTCCGATGAGCTCATAGGCCACACCGTTTATCTTTTTATCTACTTGTTCTACGAATACGAATATTCCTTTATATCCTTGTATGTCCATTTTACCCACCTCACAGTATGAATTTTTCTTGCAAGCGTTCTACTAACCAGTCAGCAGATTCTTGCGGATCTAGTGTCATCACGGTTCCTTTGCCTTTAGCTTGTTTTGTAAATGATTTCTTAACGCGCGTTGCTGAACCTTTTAAGCCGATATTTTCATCTGCAACGTCTAAATCTGCTCTTACTAGCTTTTTGATTTCCTTTTCTCTAAAAGCATCAAAAATACCACCAGGAGTCATGTATCTAGGTTCATTCAATTCTGCTAATGCTGTGATTAGACAAGGCATTTTTGCCTGAATAATTTGATAAAATGTTTCGTATTGTCTTTTCACCTTGATAGAATCACCTTCAACATTTACTTCTTCTGCGTAGCTGATATTTGGAATTTCTAAATGTTCAGCTATTTGTGGTCCTACCTGCGCTGTATCTCCATCAATAGCCTGACGACCTGTGATAATAAGATCGTAGTCATACTGCTTAATAGCAGATGCCAGCGTCGAACTGGTAGCTAGTGTGTCTGATCCACCAAACGCTCTATCTGTTACCAACACGCCTTCATCAGCGCCCATCGCCAACGCCTCTTTAAGAGCCAATTCAGCTTGTGGAGGTCCCATTGTCATCACTATAACTTTAGCGTCCATTTGATCTTTTAACCTAAGTGCTGCTTCTAGTCCTGCTTTATCATCAGGATTGATGATACTTGGAATCCCATCTCTAATTAGTGTGCCTGTAACTGGATCCAACTTTACTTCTGTAGTATCTGGCACTTGCTTTATACAAACAATGATGTTCATTTTTTCCTCCTCCTTAAAGTGCGCTTGCAATAACCATGCGTTGCACTTCACTTGTTCCTTCGTAGATTTCCGTTATCTTAGCGTCTCTCATCATCCGTTCTACTGGATAATCTCTAGTATAGCCGTATCCACCAAATAACTGTACTGCTTTAGTAGTAACTTCCATTGCTGTCTCTGCTGCGTAAAGTTTAGCCATAGCTGCTTCTGCCGAATAACGTTTTTGTGTATCTTTAGCAATAGCTGCTTTATAAACCAACAATCTAGCTGCTTCTACTCTAACTTTCATATCAGCTAATTTGAATTGTGTATTCTGGAAGTCGAAAATTGAACGTCCAAATTGTTTTCTCTCTTTAGTGTAAGCAACTGCTTCATCTAAAGCTCCTTGAGCGATTCCCAAAGCTTGAGAGGCAATTCCGATTCGTCCACCATCTAGTGTTCCCATCGCGATGCCAAAGCCTTTTCCTTCAGCTCCTAATAAGTTTTCTTTTGGTACTACACAATTTTCAAATACAAGTTCAGTAGTAGCTGAACCTCTAATTCCCATCTTCAATTCTTTCTTACCGATTGAAAATCCTGGGAAATCTTTTTCTACGATAAATGCTGTAATCCCTCTATTTCCTTGAGATTTATCAGTCATCGCGAAAACAATATAAGTATCTGCTACACCACCATTTGTAATGAAAATCTTTGTGCCATTTAAGATGTAGTTATCTCCATCCAACACAGCTTTTGTTTGTTGTCCTGATGCGTCTGTTCCTGCACCTGGCTCAGTTAATCCAAAAGCTCCGATTTTCTCACCTTTAGCTAATGGTACCAAGTATTTTTGTTTTTGTTCTTCTGTACCATATTTTCTGATTGGTTCTGCTCCTAATGATGTATGAGCAGAAATAACAACACCTGTAGTTGCACATACACGGCTGATTTCTTCTACACACATTGCATACGCTAATGCGTCGCATCCTTGTCCACCATATTCCTTTGGAAAAGGAATTCCCATAAAGCCATATTTGGCTAGTTTTTCAACTGTTTCTGTTGGGAAACGTTCTTGCTCGTCAAGTTCCTCTGCTAATGGCTTTACCTCTTTTTCAGCAAATTCTCTGTAAAGCTGTTTTGCCATTAAATGCTCATTACTGAGTTCGAAATTCATCTTTCATTTTCCTCCTGTCTTGAATTGAGTATCTTTCTTGCAAATGCAAGCAGTTCTGGATCTGTTGTTTCATATACTTGCACATCTTTAATTTCAGGGATTGCTGCAGTTACCTCTTCTTTTACTAGATTTTCAATGGTGTAGTTCGCCGAAGGGCAGCCACTACATTGTCCCTGTAGTTTCACATATAGAATGTCGTTTTCGATATGGGAGATTTGTAAGTTGCCACCGTGTGCTTTAAGCGCTGGTCGCACTTTCTCTTCCAATACCTGTTCAACTTTCGCAGTCAATTCACTCATAATTCTCTACTCCTTTATCTCTTAGTACAAAGTTTCGAAAATTTGTAGCAAATCTACTCTAGTTAATTCTACATAATTGTTAGCTAATAATCTTTGTTGATTATTAATCGTAGAATCTGTGAACAGCTCTTTTTGCGCTTCTTCCATGCCATACTCTTTAAGCTGTTTCTTTGGCAATAGTTTGCCGAGGAAATTCTCAAGCGCATCATAGGCATTTGTATCACCGTCTACATCTAACAATTTTGTAAACATCTTGGTCAACTTTTTAATTTTGCCATCTGGGTTTTTCTGTGCATATGCTTTCATAACCTCAGTGAAAAATTGATAATTAGCTTCGCCATGTGGCACGTGGAATGCACCACCGATTGAGTATGATAGAGCATGTACTGCCCCACACCCAGCATTGCCAAAAGCGATTCCCGCATAATTGGAAGCAATGGCAAAATCCTTCATATTTGGCTTAGCTTGTTCTCCTTGCGCTATAATATCACGATAGCCCTTGATAATAATCTTAATTGCCGCTAAAGAATACATCTCAGTATAAGGAGTTGCTTTAGGCGATAGGAATGATTCTACCGCATGAATAAGAGCATCCACCGAGCTAGTTGCAAATACGTATGGTGGTAGACTCTCCATCGTCTCTGGTATCAGCACTGCCATATCCGCAAATGTTTCTTCGACAGCGATACCTTTTTTGATTTTAAGTTGTTTAAGTTCTGCAATCGCTACGTTGGTTACCTCCGAACCTGTTCCACATGTTGTTGGGATAGCAATCAACTCGCGCACCTTTTTAGGCGCTACCTTGCCGGTGAAAATATCTTCCACTCGTTCTGGTGTATCTAGGCACAAAACTTTAGATATATCGATAATCGTTCCACCGCCTAGAGCAATGATTCGCTTAGGATTATATTCTCTAATCTTGGCCGCCATACCATCAATCATCTCATCAGATGGCTCACCTTTACCGAATTGTTCTTGTAAAATGATTTTCTCTGTACCTTTTAATGCTTCTTTAAATGGTGTATATATCCATTCATTAGTGATAATAACATCATCCTCGGCAATTTGAAATTCTCCCGTGAATTCTGAAACCGTATCAAAATAGTATATACTTGGTTTGATTTTTAATGCTAACACTATATACCTCCTTTCCATATTAAATGTTCATTTATGAATGTTTTTCATTAAAACGCTTTTCAAATTCCTCTATTAGCTCTGCCCTTGCATCAGGATGAGCGATGCTAATCAACGCCTTAGCTCTTTCGCGTAAGGTTTTTCCTTTAAGATGAGCTATACCGTATTCGGTAATGATGTAGTCTGCATCACATCTTGAAGTAGTCACTGGTGCTCCTTCATCTAGGCTTACAGCGATTTTGGAAATCATACTGCCATCTCTTTTAATCGTCACTGACGGCATCGCAATAATTGACTTGCCGTCTGGCGCCATGGCCGCCCCTCTGATAAAGTCAACTTGACCACCAACTCCTGAAAATTGTTTGTATCCAATAGCTTCGGCATTTATCTGTCCTTGCAAATCTACTTGAATAGCAGAATTTACCGAAACCTGAAACCATCTTATGTTGCCTAGCGATGACCATTGGGTGATTTACATAGTCTATTTCTCGCATCTCTACTGCTGGGTTATCATCTACAAAATCATACAATTCTTTTGTACCCATCAAGAATCCCACTGTCATTTTGCCAATATTTTCAGACTTTTTAAGACCGGTGATAACACCCGAATTATATAAATCTAAAGTTCCATCTGAAATCATTTCTGAATGGATACCTAAATCTTTTTTATCTTTTAGGAAGAGCATTACGGCATCAGGAATCGCCCCAATACCCAGTTGCAATGTTGATCCATCTTCAATCAATGAAGCACAGTGCTCGCCAATCGCCTTTTCCACATCCCCGATTACTGGTCTTGGGATTTCGAAAAGCTCGTCATCTGCCTCAACGATGTAATCAAACTCAGAAACATGAACTAATCCATCTCCCCATGTTCGCGGCATGTTCTTGTTGACTTGTGCAATCTTTGTCTTGCCACTTTTAACACTTTGGTAAGTATAGTCAACCGAAGTTCCCAAACTGCAGTAACCATGTGCATCAGGTGAACTCACTTGAAACATTACTACATCACAATCTACAATCCCTTCACGGATGTGTCTTGGGATTTCATGGAAAAATGAAGGGGTGAAATCGCCTCTTCCTTCAGCAATGGCCGCTCTAGTGTTGCCACTGGCAAACCATGGTATTTCTCTAAAATGTTTTTCATAACCAGGGGTAGTAAAGTCAACTCCACCTAGTCTTAACATATGTCTAATCTTCACATCATGGTATTGCTCTCTGTTTTCAATCATTGCATTGATAAGAGTTGTTGGTTCTCCCACGTTGTGTGCCAAAATAACTGTACTGTCATTAGGAATATGTTTGACTGCTTCTGCTGCTGTTGTCAACTTTTCTTTATACGCTTGTTTCCAATTCATCAGTCTTCTCCTTTTGAATTTTCTCGATAGTGGCAATCGCTATATTTGCTGACTTATCATCAGACACTATAATAGGCTGGCTTTTGGTTTGATAGGCATTGACCGAAGCACAATTATTCAGGCATCCACCTAAGACTATTAGGGCATCGTAATCTACCTCTGTCTCAGCAAATTCAAATTGTACTTTTTCTTTTGCGCTATCACTTTGGAAATATTTTGCAATTTTCTTATATTCGTCAGTACGATTATATCTGGAATTGCAACCACCACAAAATTTCACTCCAATAAGCATGTTTCTATTCCTTTATACCTGCAATGTTCTTAGCCAATTCTTTTTTGCCTTCGATATTGCCTTGGCGTGAAATCATAATTCTTTGTGCTTGTGGTGAACCTGCACCATGCATTGATTCTGTTCGATAGCCAACCGCCGCTGCTCCTAGGCAAATATTTTCTAGGAAACGTAAGATACGCATTCTGTTTTCTGTCGAAACGCCATCAACGCCAACAAAGAATTTAGTTGACCATTCGCCTACTGTCAGACCTGACTGAGTTGGTACTTTAAGGTCAGATTTAAAGTCGGCTTCGCCTGGCATAGTAACCATTAAGCCACCGCCAATATCTTCTGCAAGTCGTACTATCTCATATGGGAAACGCGTTACGTTTTGTTTACACACATTAGCTAGGAGCATATCGATTTCGAAGTTTCCAGCTTCTGTCTTGTGTCCCTCTGCCGAACAAGCAATACCGCAGCAGTATAATGTTTCATTTAAGTGTGTCATCTCAATTAGTTTATCTTTGATGTGAGATGCTCTTGCTGCACCGTTATAATCTGCCGCAAGTGCTGCTGCTCCGATAATTACATCACCAACACCAACTTTACATCCACCATAAGATTGTCTGTGATAACCAGCAAATCTTTCTACTAGCATACCAGCAAATTCATACTCTTCACATAGGAAGATTCTGTCATTTGGAATAAATACATTGTCAAAGACTACTAACGCTTCTTGACCACCAAACTGTTTGTTCCCCAAATCAACATCTGCGTCTTTTTCTAGTTTTCTAGTATCGCATGATTGTCTACCATAAATCATGAATAACCCTTCGGCATCTGAAGGACAGGCAAATGATACTGCGTATTCTTTGTCTTCTTCTCTAAGTGCAATAGTTGGCATGATAATATGTTCGTGAGAGTTGATTGAACCTGTTTGATGAGCTTTTGCCCCTCTTACAACAATACCGTCTTCGCGTTTTTCAACAATGTGTAAGAATAAATCTTTGTCTGCTTGTTGACTAGGTGATTTACCTCTATCACCTTTTGGGTCTGTCATCGCACCATCAACTACAAAGTCATTTTCTTGAATATACTGTAGATATTTCTTAAAGTTTTCGTGATATTTGGTTCCTTTAGCCTGGTCTACTTCATAAGTTGTTGAAAATACTGCATTGAACGCATCCATACCTACGCATCTTTGGAAACATGAAGCTGTCTTTTGTCCCAACAGCCTTTGCATTTTTACTTTTTTCCTCAAGTCGTCAGTACTTTGATGTAGGTGTCCAAAGCGATTTATTTTCTCGCCACTTAAACTTGACTTCGTAGTCATTAAATCCTCGTGTTCTGGATCGTGTGCCAAATCATAAGTTATTGCCACACAATTTATAGAAGGTCTAATAATTGGATGGTCTACCCAATTTTCAACTTTTTCCCCAAACATGTATACTTGTGTGTTTAGTTTTCGTAGACTTTCAATATATTGTTCTCCTGTCATTAATGCCATTTTCCTTACCTCCTTTTGGATTTTGTACATATTGGTTGGTATTTATTTATAGGGTTTAGTTGCCCCAAAGTTCTTCATCTGTTGGCACTTTGTTGTCTGGCATAAAGTAAGCAATTCTTGAAACGTTGATTAGGTGTTTGTAATCTAGGTTTTCCGAAATACTATTATGTCCCCAAGAGCCACAACCTAGCGTGTTAGTTGGTGCAAGTCCGTTAAAGAAACTACCGCCACCACTACTAGCACATATTTGGTTGATAACAAAACGAGATACCGGCAATACTTCACTAATGTATTCGATATTGTCTTTGTTGGTTGAATGTACACAAACGCTATGGCCCGCTCCTTCAGTCTCTAAGTTGGCTTTCGCAATCGCTACGCCTTCTTTAAATTCTTTGTAACTATATAGTGAAAGTACTGGACACATTTTCTCTTTTGCTAATAAGTCTGTATCGCCAAAGCCATCTGCTACGGCAGCGATTACTCTAGTTCCTTCTGGAATATCTAGGTTTGCCAATTTGGCTATTGTCTCTACTGATTGTCCAACTGCATTAATGCTCATATGTCCATTGTCAAACATGGCATTGCGAAGTGCTTCTTTTTCATTTGCATCTTTAACGATATAGGCACCATTCTTTTCTAGTTCAGCTAGCACTGCCTCGAAGTCTTCTTCTGGACAAATGATTGCTTGCTCACCAGTACAAATAATACCATTATCAAATGTTCTTCCAGTTACAATCTTAGGAATCGCTTCAGCAATATCAACTGTTCCGTCAAGGATACATTGTACATTTCCTGCGCCTACTCCTAGGGCTGGACGCCCTGAACTATATGCCGCTTTTACCATGCTTGCTCCACCAGTAGCTACAACAACATCAGCCATAGAAATCAAGTTTCTTGTGTTTTCTCTGTTTTGTACATCTAGAATCTGAATCAAATCCACTGGTAAACCTAACTTATCAAGTTCTTCTCTCATCAGACGTACTGTCTCCGTGCTACATCCAATCGCTTTGTGGTGAGGTGTGATAATAATCGCGTTGCCACCTTTTAATGCAAACATCGCATTACTCATCGGAGTAACGATAGGGTTCGTACAAGGCGTAATCGCTGCTACTACACCCATTGGTTTCGCAACTTTAGTAATCCCTGTTTGCTCATCTCTTTCAATGATTCCTCTTGATAATTTTCCTTTTAGGTTGTTCCAAATAATCTTTGCTTTGTTACCATTTTTAAGGACTTTATCTTTGTAATTGCCCATCTTTGTTTCTTCGACTGCCATCTCCGCTAATTTTTCAGCATTATCACAGACTACTTTTGCAATCGCCCGAACTGCTTGGTCGGTTTGCTCTTGTGTTTCATTTTCGAATTTCTTCTGCGCTTCTTGGGCACGTGAAATGTACTCTTTGATATACGCTACGCTTGCTTCTTTTTCTTCTTGACTAAATACTTTGGCTCCCATACTTTCTCCTTCTTTCTATTTGTCTGTAGGTGTTTTCATGCTACCCGTTTTTAGGAAACGTGAATGCCATTGCAAAGACTCATCTAAAATGTGCGGTGTATGCTTCGCTCCACTTTCGTTTGCTCTGTTGTAATAATCCATAAGCGCTTCTTTGTAATCAGGGTGAGCACAGTTGTTGATTATTTTAAGTGCTCTTTCTTTTGGGCTTAGCCCTCTCAAATCTGCATATCCTTGTTCTGTCACCATTACCATTACATCATGCTCTGTGTGATCCACATGTGAAACCATTGGTACAATGGCCGATATGTCGCCGCCTTTAGCAACTGACGGAGTACTGAAAATAGTTAGGTATCCATTTCTGGCAAAATCTCCCGAACCACCAATTCCGTTCATCATCTTTGACCCCATAATATGAGTCGAATTTACATTGCCATAGATATCCATCTCGATTGCTGTGTTCATCGCAATGATTCCTAATCTCCTGATTATCTCTGGGCTATTGCTAATCTCTTGCGGACGCAGGATGATTTTATCTTTGTAAAAGTCAATATCCTTTTCAAACTCTTCCAACCCTTCAGGAGATGGACTAATCGAAGCAGTCGAGGCAATTTTGACTTTACCAGACTTGATAAGTTCTAGCATTGAATCTTGAACCACCTCTGTATAACATGTTAAATTCTCAAATTCAGAATCTTCCAAACCATATAGCACTGCATTGGCTACACTACCAACACCAGATTGTAACGGCAATAATTCGTTGGTTAAACGCCCTGCCTTTACTTCTCCTTCTAGGAACTCGATAATGTTCGCCGAGATTTTCCTCTCTGCGTCGCTCACCGCCGCGAAAGGTCTCGTATCATCTTGCTTATCCGTTATCACGACAGCAATGATTTTGTCCAGGCCGCATTTCATATATGGCGTCCCTATTCTATCACTCGTTTTCTCTATCGGAATTGGCTTTCTGTGTGGCGGATTNTTCAACATATAAACGTCTGCCATACCTTCTAGTGCCATAGGCTTTCGCATATTTATCTCAACGATTACTTTGTCAGCACTGTCGATAAATGTTGCTGTATTTCCAAGCCCAGTTGTCGGAATTAAGTCGCCATCTTCTGTTATCGCCGTAGCTTCTACAATAGCGATGTCAACTTTCTTAATAAATCCAAAGTTTAGATATTGCGGAGCCTGTGACAAATGCATGTCCAAGTAGTCCGCTTCTCCGTTGTTGATGTTTTCTCGTAGCTTGTTGCTCGTTTGATAAGGCAATCTTCTCCCAATCATACCAAGCTCACTCCACGTCTGGTCTATCTCTGAACCAACTGACGCTCCTGTGTAAAGGTCTACTTTAAAAGGTTTGCCCTCTTCCTTTACTCTCTCTGCTAGAGCTAGTGGAACATCTTTAGGATATCCTGACGGTGTGAAACCTGAAGTACCAATTACCATGCCATCTTTAATGTATTGAGATGCTTGCTTTGCATCCATTATCAAATCAAACAAGGCCTCATTTCTGATTCTCTCTTTCAGTTTTGTTCTATCCATAAGCACCTCCTTATATTGTTAAAATATTTTCGTTCTACTCTTAGTAAATAATACCACATTCACCCGCAGTTGCGGAATATTTTTTCTTATACCCTTATCACTAAAGATGATAGTTGCGCTTCGCCAACAAATGCCTTGCTATAATTGCATTTTATCACGTATTTTGTTACAATATTTAGTAGCAAATATTGTTTGGAGGAGATTGCATGAATATTAATCATTTGCGCTATTTGATAGAAGTATGTAAACAAAAAAACATGACAAAAGCAGCCGAAAAATTGCATGTCTCTCAACCCGCAATTACTGCCGCTATTAAAGATTTGGAAAAAGAATTAGGTTATCAAATCCTAAATCGCGTTAATAACAAACTCACTTTGACAAATGAAGGCGAACGATTGCTAGCCTTGTCCACGGATATGGTTAAGTATTTCGATGATTTTAACCGCAAAGCGCTTGACTGCGGAACCAAACATCGCCATGTGCTTAACATTGGCATTCCGGCTATTTTAAGTACTTTCTTTTTAGAAAATATTATCCCCGATTTCGAGAGCGAGAACCCTGATATTTCTTTGATTATCCACGAAACTCCAACCATCACTGGTCTTGAGATGGTCGAAAATGCTTCTTTAGATTTTCTCATTGGTGTTTTAGATGACAAAGTTGCCAATAATTTTGAGCATATGGAGATTTTTGATACAGAATTGGTAGTCTTTATGAATCGCCAAAATCCTTTATCAAAACTTTCTGTTATCAAGGAGCCACAGCTAAAGGGCGTTCCTTTTGTAATGGTTCCCAAAGGCTCTTCGCACTACAAGGCGATAACTTCTCGCTTTAACGTCTCTGACTTAAATGTTGTTTTTCATTCGACACAAGTGTCTGCCATTGAGAATATGTTGCAAAATCATCAAGCCGTTACGATAATGTACGATCAAGTATTTCGCAAAAATGACCAAATAGTGGCTGTTCCTTTGGAAACGCCAATCAAGGTACAAGTCAGCATCTTCTGGAAAAAGAATACCTATCGTAATAGTGCCATGAAAAAATTCACTACCTTTATCAAAGAGGAACGAAAGACTTTTGAGTAACGCAATAATGTGCTTGCTTATTGATTACCTATATGTTATGCTTGCACTCGTGAGTTCGCAACCTTCCTCACGTAAAACAAAACTAAAGGAGAATTGAATATGAAAAACAAAGGTATACTATTTTTAACTCAAGCGGCAATGATTGCTGCTATCTATGTCGTGCTGACATTTATCTTCAAACCAATTAGCTTTGGTGAAGTACAAGTCCGCATCGCTGAAGCATTAACCATCTTACCAGTCTTTACCCCAGCAGCAATCCCCGGCTTATTTGTCGGCTGTCTGCTCGGCAATACTATTGGTGGCGCTGCTCTTCCTGATATTATCTTCGGAAGTCTGGCTACTTTATTCGGCGCTTTAGGAACGTATGCACTACGACAAAAGCTTCCCGTAATTGCTACTTTGCCACCGATTATAAGCAACGTAATAATCATACCGTTGATTTTGCGTTATGTATATAGTGTTCCGTTTGCTATTCCGTTGCTGATGTTATTCATCTTAGCAGGACAAATTGTTTCTTGTACTGGGCTTGGATTGCTATTACATAAGGCAGTAGATAAAAACAAACACTTTATTTTTAAAAATTAAATAACAACGCAAAACTGCCTTATTCCATTTAAGAATAAGGCAGTTTTTTCATGCTTACTTTTCTTCTATTCACTTCTAAGTGCTTCAACCGGGTCTTTACGTGCGGCGGCTGTGGATGGGAAGAATCCGGAAACGAATGCTAGTATCATGCTAATACCAATCAGAATCAACGCACTCTCCCATGGCAACTGGGCGATGTTTTTTATCTTTAGTTTGTCATAGACAATAATATTTGCAATGACACTTATAACTTGGGTAATCGTGATTCCTAGCGTCCCAGCAATAAAACCAATAATCAATGTCTCAGCGTTGAATACCGTCCGAACGTCGCCTTTACTTGCCCCTAGTGCTCGCAAAATACCAATTTCCTTTTTGCGCTCTAGCACAGATATATAGGTAATTACTCCAATCATAATCGATGATACGATTAGTGATATGGCAACAAAAGCAATCAAGGCATAACTAATCGTGTCAACAATATCCGTCACTGAGGACATCATCACTCCCACAAGGTCCGTATAAGTTATAACTTTATGGTCGTCGCCGTTTGCCTCCATTTGCCTGTTATAGTTTTCTAAGAATTCTCCAACACGCTCTTTGCCCTCAAAGTTTGTTGGGAAAAAACTAATCTGTGATGGTGCATTAGAGTTGGCATATCCAAACAATGTAAGATTACTATCCGCTGTACTCTCGGTCTGATTCATCAGTGCATTCATCAATTCCATAACTTCTTTTTCTGACATCTTAACCTTAAACGCTGACGCCATTGCCTCTTCATCAACGCTCATAGCCTCTTTCATTTGCTCTGGTAATTTCTCCATTTCCTTTTCTATTTCAGCCTGGATTTGTTTTGGTATTTCACCCATTACTACTTGCATCTGATTCTGAATTTGATTTTGAATCTGTGCCGTCAATTCTGTCATGACATTTTCCATCTGCCCTTGGATTTGATTTTGGAGTTGTGTCTGAAGCTGTGTTTGGAGTTGACTTTGCAGTTGGCTTTGCATCGCTTCCATCTGCTTCATTAGATTTGCCATGAATCCCTGCATGATGCCATTCATATATTCTTGAACAACCTGCTCGACTTCCGCCGACATCTGCGAGTCTTCCATCAAAGCTGCCAGCTGTCCATTGATATTCGCCTGCACATCTGGTCGCGCCAAATACGCCGAAAAAGCGGCAATAACATCTTGTGGTGGCATCGCTCCCTGGCTCACTATTTCCATTAAAAAGTCTTGTATTACATTTTGCATAATTATCGTTAGCGCATCCTCAGGAATACTGACTTGAGCAGCAATAAGCTTTGTCAGTTCGTCCATGTCAAACTTAGGGGTCTCAATATTCTCTAATCCCGACATATCCATGGACAGGCTGTCTCCTAGCCCCGACATATCTAGCGAAAGACCATCGCCTAGACTTGCCATATCTATTGAAAAGCCATCACCTAGTCCTGACATATCTAGCGAAATGCTATCCTGCAATCCCGACATATCCAACGAAATTTTTGACTCGTCAAATTTAAATGCTTTTTGAATAGCCTCTTCATCTACTTCTAACAAATCTTTAAAATCAAAATCGCTATTATTGTCTTCGCGTTCAGCCGCAAAAGTCTTGCCCGTGATAACATTTATCGTTGGCTTTTCTAGCTGTTCTTTAACAATCGGCTCCTTCGCCGCCGCTTCCATAAGGTGGCTAATCAACTCAGGCGTATAATTAATACCTGGTGAGAGCGAAGTCGCTGTCACGTCTGGATTGGGACGAATTACACCAACCACTTTCAAATCCATTGCCTGTTCTATCAAATCCTCCATAAACTTATCATCACTAGATTTATCAATCCACACTTTAAATTCTTCGTCATATTCATAACGATTAGCGGCACTAACAATTTTCATTTTTGCTGATAATAGTTTATCGTAGGTAATCTCCATCTCTTGATTATCAAGTTTCACATCTGCTTCGGAGTCCTTGATAAAAACCTCTAGCATACTTTTTAGCTCGTCTCGGTCACGAATACCCGTTGAATACAACAAGAAATCTGACACACTGCCATTAGGAAGTAATACCAAAACAGACTCGTCGTAATTACTTGGCCAACGTCCTGCCATAACCTCGTATTGGTAGTCAAACATACTGATATCGCCAGGCATTTCATGAAACATATTCATCATGCCTCCGCCGCCAAGCATCGACATCACTCCCATTTGCCCGCCGATACCATAACTTCTAAGCAGTGCATCGGGGCTGACT
>JGI994J12354_10002716_pt1 | contig 16950 bp, 18 predicted proteins | sample IntmicLarv3ML3BL_FD_12354 | JGI IMG/M metagenome (IMG submission 12354) | reverse complement strand
GGTTACGAGGCTCGAACTCGCTACCTCCACCTTGGCAAGGTGGCGCTCTACCAGATGAGCTAAACCCGCGAAAACTATTGGTGCCTCCGGACGGAATCGAACCATCGACACGGGGATTTTCAGTCCCCTGCTCTACCGACTGAGCTACAGAGGCAAGATGTAGGGCTTTAGCCCCTTTTACACCAATTTGGCGACCCGGATGGGGCTCGAACCCACGACCTCTAGCGTGACAGGCTAGCGTTCTAACCAACTGAACTACCGGGCCATGCTTGGTGGAAGTTACAGGGCTCGAACCTGTGACCCCCTGCTTGTAAGGCAGGTGCTCTCCCAGCTGAGCTAAACTTCCACGGCGACAAGACAAATAATACCATAATTGGAACAAGCTGTCAATAAAAAGAAACAATAAAATGAAAATATTTTCGGGTAAATATTTGTAAATTAGTAGTATATAAAAAAAGTAAAAAATAATTTAACTTACTTAAAATTAGACAGCAAAGACTCTGCGCTAAAGTGATAAATTTTGTTACAAAACTGGCATTTTATTTCAATATCATCGCCTTCTGAAGCTATACGCTGCAATTCTTCTTTGCCAAGCGTAATTAAAGATTTTTCAAACCGAGCAGCGTTACATGAGCAATGGTAATATATTTCTTGTTCATCTAAAATATTTGGGGTAAAACCTGTAAGCGCATCATCAATAATATCAACAATTGTTTTACTATTTTGCAAATAATGCGTAATTGAAGGCATGTTATTTATGTTGTTTTCTATTGTGCTTATTTCGTCATCAGTTGCACCGGGTAAAAGCTGCAATAAAAATCCACCAGAATTAAGTACAGAAAGGTCTTTATCTATAAGTACACCTAAGGCACAAACGGTAGGTATTTGTTCACTGTTTGCATAATAAGAAGTAATATCTTCAGCTATTTCTCCGGAAACAAGTGGAACCATACCGATTTGTGGTTCCTTTAGCCCTAAATCTTTAATTACATACAACGTACCTGAAGTACCTACAAGACCTTTTACATTTAACTTACCTAAAGAAGTTGATGATAAATCAGCATGTGGGTTTTCAATATACCCTCTTACTTCACCCGTTCCTCTAACTTCAGTTAGTAAGATGCCTCCGAGGCCATCTCCTGCAATACGTAAAGAAATAGAATCTTTTTCATTTTTTAATGTAGCACTCATTAATACATTTCCTGTAAGCAAACGCCCAAGTGCTGCAACTGCGGTTGCAGACATTTCATGCAATACTTGTAGTTCTTTTATAATATCTGTTGAATCTATTGCATAAATAATAACGCCACCATTTTCAGAAATAGCTCTGGTAAGTTTAGACATCAATTACTCCTTTGTGTTATAAAAAGGTATCTTTCAGTAGTTTCTGTAATCGGGCCGAAAGAGTCTCCGTCAATACATTCTAAGATGATTATATGATTTTGCTGTAAAACGTTATTAATATATTCGGGGGTATAGAAATACTCATAAAAACTTTCTTGTGCCGTCGCAATATTATCATTATAAAGTGACAAAGATATTTTTGTGGTTTTCTGTTCATTATCCCATTCGTTTGTCCACTTAAGCGTAATATCGTCATCATCAATATAAAATGTATTATTCCCTAAAGTATGTGAATGCTTGTATAAAGAGTTAACATCAAAAATAAATAACCCACCAGGTTCTAAAAATAATGCAATGCGTGAAATAGTACTTTCAAAATAATTAGATGGTCCAATATGGTTAAGGGTATCAAAAGTAGAAAAGCAAGCGTTAATAGTTCCGTATAAATCTATTTGATGCAAGGATTGATTTAGTAAAAGAATATTTTTTACTTTCTCATCTAATACTTTTTGTTGCGTGATGGAAAGCATATCTTGTGAAATATCTATTCCAATCATATCATAGCCTAGCCGGGCAAAAAACAAGGTTAACTCCCCTGTTCCGCATCCAAGGTCAGCAATAATTCCGCTATTAATATTATGTTGCAATAATTGTGAGTGAATAAACTGCCCTATTATAGAGTAATCTACATCTCTATTTAATAAATCGTAATAAAAAGAAAACTGCTGGTAACCATTGTTCATTTTGGCTTCCTTATTTCTCCCTTGTATACACAAAATTTTCTATTGCCAGCTGCAAGTCCTCAATACCGTTACCTTTTAATGCGCTAACAGTGATAATGTTTATACAATTTGGGTAATATTGCATATATTCTTGAAAGTATAAAATCTGCTCAGAAGTCTCATTTTTGTTTAACTTATCAATTTTCGTAAGTACAGCTATAAAGGGTATATTATAGTGTTTTAGATAATCAAGCATTATATTGTCTTCAGCAGAGGGCGAATGACGAGAATCTAATAGTTGAAGTAATAGTACATTTGGTCGCTTTTCCTCAAAATAAGAGTTAATTAGCTCGTCCCATCTTTGCCGTTCGGCGCGGTTAACCTTTGCATACCCGTACCCTGGCAAATCAACCAAATAGGCGAGTTCGCAACTATAAAAATTTATAGTTGCAGTTTTTCCGGGCGTAGAGCTCGTTTTTGCCAAAGCTTTTCTGTTACACAACTTATTAATTAATGAAGATTTACCAACATTAGAACGCCCTGAAAAAACAATCTCAGGGCGAGAGCTAATAGGTAATTGTGAATGTAAACCATATGAAGCAATAAAAGTACAATTAGAAAAGTTCATATACTACACTCTCTAACATTGTGTTTCTGCAGTAGATATAGCAGAGTGTTCTAAAGTAATTGCAGGCGTTGTTATAGAATGTGGGTCTTTATCGTTTATCAAGGTTTCTTGTCGTAATAAAGCAATTTCAAGCACCTGCTCTAAATCTTTTACAGGTACAAAGTTTATTGCATCTTTAATAACTTGGTCAACTTCGTGTAAATCACTTATGTTATCTTGAGGGATTAAAACGGTTCTAATACCTTCACGATAAGCTGCCATGGTTTTCTCCTTTATACCACCTATAGGCAACACATTTCCGTGTAAAGTAATTTCGCCTGTCATAGCAATATCTGCCCTAACACGCACGCTTGAAAGAGCAGAAATAAGTGCAGTAGCTAAAGTAACACCGGCGGAAGGTCCATCTTTAGGAACAGCACCTTCAGGAGCGTGAATATGGATATCATATTCTTTAAATAATTCAAGTGGAATATAATATTCTTTTGCATGTACTCTTGCGTAAGTAACAGCAAGCTTTGCAGATTCCTTCATTACTTCACCCAAGGAACCGGTTAATTCTACTTTTCCACTTCCCTTTTCTGCAATTTGCACTTCTATAGGTAAAAGCTCACCTCCAACGCTTGTCCAAGCAAGCCCATTTGCAATACCAATTGCATCTTCTTTTACAGAGAAAGAGGGTTTGTTTTTATATGGGCCAAGAATTGTCTCGAGTTCATCGGCATTTATAACTTTATTTTTCTCGGGGTTTTCCGCTATCTCAATAGCAGTTTTACGTAAAACCTCATTAATAGTACGCTCAAGGTTGCGCACGCCGGCCTCTTTTGTATAATGGTCAATTAAAGAACGAATAGTAGAATCGGTTAATGATACATTTTCAGATAAGCCTGTAAGCCTGAGTTGTTTTGGAAGGAGGTGTTCTTTTGCTATATGAAATTTTTCTTCCCTGGTATAACTAGAAAGCTCAATAACATCCATTCTGTCAATCAAAGGGCGTGGAATAGTGTCAAGATTATTCGCAGTCGTGATAAACAGCACTTTACTTAAATCAAAGGGAATATCAAGAAAGTGATCTTTAAAAGTACTGTTTTGTTCAGGGTCAAGTGCTTCTAAAAGGGCAGATGAAGGGTCGCCTCGGAAATCATTTGCAAGCTTGTCTATTTCATCTAAAAGTATAAGCGGGTTAGAACTCTTAGCAGATTGAATAGCGCTTATAATTTTCCCCGGTAAAGCACCCACATAAGTACGGCGATGACCACGTATTTCAGCTTCATCTCTAACTCCGCCAAGAGACATGCGTGCAAAATTTCTATTTAAACATTCCGCAATTGAAGATGCTATTGAAGTTTTACCTACTCCAGGAGGGCCTACGAGACATATAATCTGCCCTTTTACTTCGGGGGCAAGTTTCTTTACAGCTAATATTTCAAGAATCCGCTGCTTAACTTTTTCAAGGCCGTAATGTGCACTATTTAAAACTTCAGCTGCCTTCGTAAGGTCAATGTTATCTTCAGTTTGAATGTTCCATGGCAGTTCAACGCATGTATCTAAATAATTTCTGATAACCGCAGCTTCTTGAGAGGAGCCATGCATCTTTGCCAGCCTATCAGACTCTTTTAGCAACTTTTCTGTAATCTCATCAGATAGTTTCAATTCAATAATTTTATTTCTATATTCTTCAGCTTCTGAAGCTGTATTTTCCTCTTCGCCAAGTTCACCTGAAATTACGCGCATTTGTTCGCGCAGATAGTAGTCGCGCTGATTTTTATCCATTTGTTCGTGTACTTTGTTTTGAATTTCCCGTTCCAAGGAAGTAATATTATTTTCTTTTGTCAAAAGTTCTGCAATTTTCTCAAGACGCAAATGAACAAAAGTTTCAGATAGTATTTCTTGTTTATCCTCAATTTTAAAAAACAGGTTTGAAGGAATATAGTTAGATATGAACATTGCATCTGTACTTGAGAAAACACGATAACTAATATCCTTAGGAAGCCTAGGGTTTAAGGTAACATATTTTTCAAAACAATCTTTAACTGTTCGTATAAGTGCTTCGGTAGTATCATTGAGTTCCGGAAGCTGCTTTACAGGTAAAGGAAGAGTATCTGCAGTCAAAAAATCTCCAGAGACATCTAATGATATTAGTTGTGCGCGATATTTTGCATCTACCATTACTTTTACAATATATTCAGAAATACGCAAAACTTGTTTTACTTCAGCTACTACACCAATTGAATACAAATCATCGATACTTGGATTATCAGTATCCATATCTTTCTGTGTAGTAAGAAATAAGGTTGAGGAGTTTTCCATAGCAAATTCAGCAGCGGCAATACTTTTATCGCGCCCTACCTCAAGTTGTATAGCATTTCCCGGGAATAACACAAGGCCGCGCAAAGCTATGGTAGGCATTTGCGCAATCTCGTCTTCTTTATTTAAAGCTAATTTTACTTTTACTGGCATATAATACCCTCCTTACAGGAAGTGGAAAAAATAATTTATAATTATATTATAGAATATTTTATCCATAAATGCAAATCAGAGCGCCAGTTAAAAAATGGGCGCTCTGCACGATTTTTACTGAAAGTTATTAGTATAACCTAATAATTTGCAACATTTTTATATCTTTTTCTTGTAGCTCCGTATTTTATTTTTGGTGTTTGCTTTTCTGTTATAACTGCTTTATCAACAGTAACTTTTATTATAGTTGGGTCGGTTGGTATTTCAAACATAATATCCATAAGAGATTGTTCCATAATACTGCGAAGCCCCCTTGCCCCGCTTTTTAGTGCTAGAGCCTTTTCTGCTATAGAATGCAAAGCTTCGTCAGTAATTTCAAGCTCTACGTTATCTAAAGCAAACAAAGATTGATATTGTTTTACTAATGCATTCTTAGGCTCTTTCATAATACGCACCAAAGACTCAACATCAAGAGGGTCCAATACAGATAATACAGGAATTCGTCCAACAAGTTCCGGAATTAAGCCGTACTTAATTAAGTCTTGTGGCTCTACTTGTTTTAGCAGTGTTTCTTTTGCGTAAGTACCGGTATCTTTTAAAGTGCGCCCAAACCCTAAAGAGGAGACAGACACTCGTTTTTCTATAAGCTCAGATAAACCATCAAATGCACCGCCACATATGAACAAGATGTTCCTTGTATCAATTTGAATAAACTCTTGTTGAGGATGCTTGCGCCCGCCATTAGGTGGCACACTTGCAACAGTTCCTTCGAGTATTTTTAAAAGTGCTTGCTGTACCCCTTCCCCACCAACATCTCTGGTTGTAGAGGGGTTTTCACTTTTACGCACAATTTTATCAATTTCATCAATGTAAATAATACCTTTTTCAGCCTTTTCAACATCAAAATCAGCAGCTTGAATTAACCGTAACAAAATATTCTCTACATCCTCACCAACATAACCTGCTTCAGTAAGCGTAGTTGCATCTGTAATAGCGAAAGGCACCCCCAAAAGCCTTGCAAGTGTTTGTGCAAGGTAAGTTTTACCTACACCTGTTGGCCCAACAAGTAAAATATTACTTTTCTGAAGTTCAACATCATTGTCAACATGCGTACTAAGTATTCGTTTATAATGGTTATAAACTGAAACAGACAAATGTTTTTTTACAGTGTCTTGCCCTATTACATATTGGTCAAGGGTGTTCTTAATTTCTTGAGGAGTAAGGATATTTAAATTCTTTAATATAGATTCGCTATGCCTACTTGAGCTTTTTGGAAAAGAACCTCGCGCAAAAGAATCAAGCCCCTCTTCTTCTAAATAAGAGTAACACAACTCTACACATTCATTACAAATATTTGCACTATGCCCTACAAACATATGGTCTACATCTTTTTCAGACTTACCGCAAAAGTTACAAATAACATCTTTTATATTATTTTTTGTTGCCATACGTCTCCCTTTTAAACATTCTTGTTTTTAATAATATCATCAATAATTCCGTATGTCTTTGCTTCTTCAGCAGACATAAAATTGTCTCGTTCAGTGTCAAGGTCTATGCGTTCAATAGGTTGTCCAGTAGCAGTTGCAAGTAATTGATTTAAATTATTTTTCATACGGGTAAGACGGGCAGCTTGAATACGAATATCAGTTTCTTGCCCTTGTGTGCCCCCAGAAGGCTGGTGAATCATTATTTCGCTATTAGGTAGGGCAAATCTTTTACCTTTTGTGCCGGCTGCAAGTAAAAATGCACCCATTGAAGCTGCCATACCAATACAAATAGTTGAAACATCACACGTTACATACTGCATTGTATCATAAATAGCCATGCCAGAAGTAATTGAGCCGCCGGGACTATTTATGTAAAAACTAATATCTTTTGTGGGGTCTTGCCCTTCAAGGTATAAAAGCTGTGCTACTATCAACGAAGCGGTTGTATCGTTCACGTCTTCGCTAAGCATAATAATTCGGTCATTCAATAAACGCGAAAAAATGTCAAAAGAGCGTTCGCCACGTCCGGTTTGCTCAATAACATAAGGTACTAAACTCATTATTTTGCCTCTTTTCAAACTTTTTTATTCGGTTTCTTTTTTTGTTTTTTTAGCTGCAGGCTTTTTTGTTGCTGCTTTTTTATCCGTATCTTTTTTTGCTGTTTCTTTCTTTGCGGTGGTTTTCTTCTTAGTAGCTTCTTCAGTAATAATAGCTTCTTTACGTACAATATCTACTGCCCTGTTTATTGCCATGTCGTTTCTAATATCATTAAGCGGTATAGAAGCCGTCAGTTCTTTTTCATCAATACCAAGCTGCTCAGAAATTTTAGTTAGTTCTTCTTGAATTTCATCGCTAGTAATTTCAATTTCTTCAAGCTCAGCAATTTTCTCAAGTGCAAGGCGAATTTTTACCTGTTGTTCAGCTTGTTCACGGAAAGATTCACGGAAGGAAATTTCGTCCATACCACTATATTGCAAGTATAGTTCTAACTGCAAACCTTGCTGTGAAAGCCGGAAAGCAAAATCACTTACCATATCATCCATTTTATTTTCAATCATTATTTCAGGTATATCTGCATTCATACCTTCAACAATTTGGTCAACTAAAGCATTTTCCACTTCTAATTCGGCCATTTTTTCGGCTTGTGTTGTGGCAGAATTTAGAATATCAGCTTTAAGTGCATCTAACGTGTCAAACTCGCTAACATCTTTAGCAAACTCATCATCAAGGTCAGGTAACTCTTTAACTTTTAGTTCTTTAAGTGTAACCTTAAATACTACAGGTTTCCCTGCAAGGTCTTCAGAATGATATTCTTCGGGGAAGGTAACATTTACATCAAAATTATCGCCAATTTTGTGGCTGACAATTTGGTCTTCAAAACCCGGTACAAACTGTCCAGAGCCAAGCACTAAAGGATAGTCCTCACCCTTTCCACCTTCAAAAGCAATACCATCGGTAAATCCTTCGAAGTCAATTATGGCAGTATCATTATTTTCAGCCTTACTTCCCTTTTTCTTTTCAAGCATACGGGCGTTTCTTTCCTGCATGGAGGCAAGCTCGTTGTTTACAGTTTCATCTTGTGGCTCAACAGCTTTTTTTGTTGCCTTTAAACCTTTATACTTTTTTAATGTAACTTCGGGTTTAATATCTACAAATGCTTTTATTACAACACCATCTTCTGTAGAAGCAGAAATAAGCTCAAAACTTGGGTTTCCTACCGCATCAACTTCAGCAATAGTTAAAGCAGCAAGGTATTCAGTAGGAAGTAGCCCGTTAATCGCATCATCAAAAAATACATCTTCACCATACATTCTTTCTATAATATTTCTTGGGGCCTTGCCTTTTCTAAAGCCGGGCACATTAAATTTATTAGCATTTTTGCGAAATGTATTTTTTAAACCTACTTCAAACAGTGCAGGTTCAATTTGAAATTCTAATTCGTACTTTCCATTTTCATTTTTTTCATGTCTAATCAAGTTCATAACTATTGTCCTCCAAATATTATAGAAAATTCATTTAATTATATCATACAGAAATTTGAAATTCTATACTTTCTTTTTCAAATCAAGCTTTAATTAAGTAAGGTTTAAACTGCAAATAATCTGCTGATATCATTTTGAAAGAAATATTATTGTAAGTATCTTGAAAAGCATATTGACAAGATTTACCATGCAAATGGCCATAAAAACATTCTTTCACATAATACTTGGAAAGTAAAGTGATAATCTCAGATGCAATTTGCTCCTTGTAAATTGGCGGATAATGAAGAAAGGTGATAATTTCCATGCCCTGCGCAGCTTTCAGTGAGGCTTCTAATCTTCCAAGTTCGCGAAGAAAGACTTTCTCATCACCGGAATCCTCTAAATCAAAAAACCAACTACGTGTACCGCAAATTGCGAAACCATTATAAGTGTAAGCATTATTATGCAGAAATTGAATTGTTTCAAAGTTATTTTGTATACAAAAAGTGTCCATTTTGTTTTTGGTTGTCCACCAATAATCATGGTTACCTTTTAAAATAATTTTTTTCCCTGGTAACGCATTAATAAAATCAAAGTCCAAAAAAGCTTCTTCAAGCTTCATAGCCCAAGAAGTATCACCGCATAAAACAACAGTATCTTCATCAGTAACAAGTTCATTCCAATTACTGGAAATTTGCTGTATATAATCTTGCCATCCATCAAAAATATCCATAGGCTTCTTACCGTCTAAAGATAAGTGCAGGTCTCCGATTGCGTATAAGGCCATTATTTTTTATCCTTTTAAGTTATACTGAAAATATTTCTTTTATAGTTTGAATAATATTACTTGGCTCTACAACAGTACTAAAACGAACAGGTTTATTATGTAATGAAGTTATAGAGTCAGGGGCATGGGTTCCGGTAAACTCCTCTAAAATTTTGATGGATTCAAATTCGTTTTCTGGTACTTTATTTCCAAGAGCTTTAAGGACATCAGGTGAAAATTTGTATGGGCTTGCAGTTGATAATACAACACAAGGTTTGCTTGAACCGTTTTTTTCCTTATATTGCTCTAATACACAATAAGCAGTAGCAGTGTGTGGGTCACACAAATAGTTTTCTTTAGTGTATTTTTGTTTAATCATATCTAATACAGCTATATCATTTGCATATCCGGCAAAAAAAGTTTTCTGTATATCATGTAAATATTCTGCAGGTATACTAAAAGATTTTGATTCGGCTAAACTTTTATAATATGCTTCTACCATTGTAGAATCTTGAGTAAAGGAATAAAGTAATCTTTCAAGGTTAGAAGAAACCAGTATATCCATAGAAGGAGAAATAGTTTTATAGAATTCACGGTTAGTGTTGTATACACCTGTTTGCAAAAAGTCAGTAAGTATATTATTTGCATTTGAAGCGCAAATTAGTGTTCCAATGGGTAGCCCCATTTCTTTTGCGTAGTAACCTGCCAAAATGTCACCAAAATTTCCGCTTGGCACACAAAAGTCTATTGTGTCACCTAATGTAATATTATTTCTATTTACTAAGGTTATATATGCATAAAAATAATACACAATTTGCGGTAATAAACGCCCCCAATTTATTGAGTTGGCGCTGGAAAGAACTTTATTACGTTTGGAAAGGTGGTCTTTTAGTTCGCTTGATAGAAAAGCTTGCTTAATTGATGTTTGCACATCGTCGAAGTTACCATTCAAGGCAAACACCTTTACATTATTCCCTTCTTGTGTACACATCTGTAAGCGCTGTATTTCGCTTGTACCATTGTCAGGGTAAAATACTGCAATCTCTATTCCTTCAATATCTTTGTAACCTTCAAGCGCTGCCTTACCGGTATCCCCTGAAGTAGCAACAAGAATAACGGTGTCGGTTTTTATGTCGTTCAATTTTTTCGATTCTTGTACGATGTAAGGTAGTAGAACAAGCGCAAAGTCTTTAAAAGCGGCTGTTGGGCCGTGCCACAATTCAAGCGTATATTCATTTTTACCTGTATTAGTTAAGCGTAAAATATCATCTTGGAACTTATCAATGCTATAAGCTTTTTTAAAAAACGAATTCAATTCGTTATTTGAAAATTCTGGTAAATATAAAGATAATATTTCAGCACCAAGTGTGTAGTAATCGGTATTAAGTAACTTTGTGTAGTCAATTTTAGGAATGCTGGAAGGTACAAAAAGTCCTCCATCAGGGGCAAGACCTGTTAAAATAGCCTGTGAGCCAGTAAAGTTTGTGTTATCTCTCCTTGTGCTATGGTATAACATAATAAAACTCCCTTTATAACCAATATTCTTCTATATAAAAAGCATTTTCCATAATCTGTACAACATATTCTTTTTTTAAGGGTGTAACCACAGCGATATCAAAGCGCATATGCAAGTCTTGTAAAGGTGCATTCTCTTCTAAAAATAAACTTGCAGTTTTAGCAAGTCGCTTCTGTTTATGAATATCTACAGCTTCAACACCGCTTACCAAGCTGTTTTGTTTCCGAAATTTTACTTCGCAAAAAACAATAGTTATGTTTTGTTGTAATATAATGTCTATTTCACCATAACGGGAATGGTAATTCATCGATAATATATTATAGCCATTATTTACATAGTGCTCTGCAATAAGCTGTTCAGCCGCCTTTCCAACTTCTGAGGTACCCATATTACGTAATTCCTCTCTTTTTAAGGAAAGATTTTCTATGAAATTCCTGTACGCCATATTTTTCAATCATTTCATAGTGCAGTTTGGTAGGGTAACCTTTATGCTTGTCAAATTGATACATTGGATATTTTTCATGTAAATCAAGCATATAGCGGTCGCGTGTAACTTTTGCCAGTACAGAAGCAGCTGAAATACTTGCTGAAAGACTATCCCCTTTTATAATGGATTGAATTTCAATGCCATGTATATCAGGGATTGAATTCCCATCAATTAAAACTAAACTAGGTACAACATTTAAAGTTGTAATAGTATCTTTCATACACAACATAGTCGCTTTTAATATATTAATCTGGTCAATTACATCAGGAAAGACAAAACGAATGCTATATGCAATAGCGGTATCAATAATTTCTTGAAAAACTAATTCCCTATTTTTTTCTGACATCTTTTTAGAATCATTCAAAGCTGGTGAATAATATTCTTTTTTTAGTATAACGGCAGCACAGCATACTGGTCCTGCAAGTGGCCCCCTTCCAGCTTCATCTACTCCGCATAAAATTGGGTAAGAGCCTCTAAGGTGCATATCATATTCAAATAAACCCATGTTTTTCATTGGAATGGAATTTCCAGTGAAATTCGACCAAATTTTGCAGATCTGAACTCAGATAAAACTATTGTGGCTGCCCTTTGCAAGTCTAATTCACCACCGGAAATAACGCACCCCCTTTTTCTAGCTATTATTTCAAGTAGTTCATAACCGCTTTTATCATTAATAGGTTCGGTAATATTGAAACGATCAATTAATGAATTTTTGTAAAGAGAGTTTATTTGTTGAAGTAAATCTGAAGCTATTTCCTCTACGTCCAAAATTTCAGACTTAATTGAACCAATTAAAGCAAGGTTTGAAGCAATTTTTTGATTTTCAAATTTAGGCCAAAGCACACCTGGTATGTCTAAAAAATCATACCCTTCTGTAGTAATCCATTGTTTTCCACGTGTTACACCAGGTTTATCAGCGGCTTTAGCCCGTACTTGCCCAATAAATGTATTAATAAAAGTAGATTTACCTACATTAGGGATGCCACAGACCAAAACGCGCACTTTTGAGCCCACCATACCCTTATTAAGTTGTCTGTTTTTCAATTCATTAAGTGCTATATCAATTTCTTTTTTTAAACGATTTACATCGCCTCTATTTTTGCTATTAACAGCTAGAGCTATATTATCTTCATTCTTAAAATATTGAACCCATTGTTGAGTAATATTCTCATCTGCTAGGTCTGCCTTATTAAGTATGTATAAATAAGGTTTCATATCGCTATATTTCTTTAGTTCTGGGTTTATGCTTGAAAAAGGAATCCTCGCATCTAAAAGCATTAGTACAATATCAATATTTTTTATTTCCACATCTACCATACGTAAAGTTTTTGTCATGTGGCCGGGAAACCATTGAATATTTGTTTTGTCAGTTAATTTACTCATCTATTATAATACTCTCCCCAAATTTGAAAAAGGATACACCCTATATAAAGCTTTTCCCAAAATATTGCGTACATTAATAAATCCAATTGAAGAAGAACGACCATCTAAAGAGTAAGGGCGATTATCGCCCATAACAAAAACTGTGTTATTCGGAACAATAATTGGGAAATTTATATCAAGTTGTTGTGTAGTTAGCGCAGAAATATAAGGCTCGTCTTGTAATTGGCCATTTACAAAAACCTCGCCTGTGGTAAAGTTTATATCCACTTCATCACCAGGAAGTCCAATTATTCTTTTTACAAGAGGTTGTCCGTAAGATGTAAAAGTATCTATTACAACTACATCTTGCCTTTCGGGAACATAATATAGATTGGAAACTATTACCTTATCGTGATTATTCAAGGTGGGAACCATAGATATACCAGAAACAGTTGTTATGCGAAATATGAAAGTGAATATTAATATAATAGATATTAAAGACAAAGTTATTGACTCTATCCATTCTAAATAGATTATATTTTTATTTTCTAATTTAGGCACCATAAATGTAATATCCTTCTATCTATTTCATATCAATAAAAATAAAAAGGAGGCGAATGCCTCCTTAAATATTATCTCAATTGTTCCTTTACTTTTGCAGCCTTGCCTACACGGTCTCTCAAATAATAGAGTTTTGCGCGGCGTACACGACCTTTGCGAACAACTTCAATTTTCTCTATAAAAGGAGAATTTACAGGGAAAACACGTTCAACCCCTACCCCATATGCAGTTCTGCGAACAGTAAATGTTTCAGCTACACCGCCATGCCTTTTAGCAATAACAGTACCTTCGAAAACTTGAATTCTTTCACGTTCGCCTTCGCGAATCCATACATGAACTTTAACAGTATCACCGATATTAAACTTTGGTTGATCCTCTTTGATCATGCCCTCTGTCATAATTTTTATTGCGTCCATAATTTAATAAATACCTCCATTTTTTAACGACATTCATACACTATACAATGAAGAGGACTGCCTTTTAATGCGAACATTAAGCACTGGGTGGTGCCAGCGACTTTCACGCCAAAACATTTTACCATGTAAGTTAAATATATGCAAGAGATATTTTACATTGTACATAAGAATAGCATTGAAATATGTGTATTTAATGAGCTACTTTTAATAGAAAAGTGCGGTTGTTTCTACAAATCACAGGGTGAAGCTAATTTTTCAAAAAACAAGGCACTTGCGAAGGATGCACTAATTGTAAAGGTAAAAATCATTACATCAAAATATCATGTAAAGATAATATACTTGTCAATTAAAAAAACGTCTCTAAAAATTAATTTACCCATTTAAACGCATATTACAGTTTCTATATTAGAATAAACAGAAGGCCCAATTCCGGGAACATTTTGAATTTCTTGAATGGATTGAAAAGGGCCGGATTGCTCCCTATATGCAACAATATCCATTGCTCTTTTACTACCTATGCCAGGCAATAAAGAAAGTTCTTCCCAGTCTGCTTCATTTATGTTAATGCTTAGTTCAATTGAAAGTTGCGCATTAGAAAGCTCCGCATTACTAAACCAACCATTAGGAATAAGAAAAATAATATATATAATACAAATTAACAAACAAACACTGGTTACAACAAATAAGGGGTTACAAAAAAAGCTTCTTTTCTTCATATTTTATGCAAAAGATGCAATGCTTTATTTACAATGGCCTCAGAAGTTAAACCGTATAAATTCAAAAGTTCTTCTGCAGGGCCAGAACGCCCAAAAATATCCATTACAGCTACAGGCAGTATTTTAGTGGAAATCCCTTCATAAGAAAGGGTCTCACTTACTGCACTAAATAATCCCCCGATAACATTGTGTTCTTCGCAAGTTACAATTCCTTTAGTAGTGCGTGCAGCCTGTAAAATGATATCTTTATCAAGCGGTTTTAAGGTATGTATATTTATAACTTTAGCAGAGATATTATGATTTTTCAGCTCTTCAGCAGCGTTTAAAGCCTCCGAAACCATTAGCCCGGTTGCTATAATGGTAACATCTTCACCTTCAGCTAAACAAATACCTTTACCAATTTCAAATTTGTACGTTTCAGAAGTATTAAAAACAGGAAGAGCAGAACGCCCATACCTAATATATACAGGTCCTTCGTGTTTAGCTGCTGCAAGTGTTGCTGCATATGCTTCAATTTCATCAGAAGGATTTATTACTACCATACCTGGTATAGTACGCATAAGAGCAATATCCTCAATTGCCTGATGAGACGCACCATCTTCCCCAACAGATATACCTGCATGTGTGGCACATACTTTAACATTTAATTTTGGGTAAGCTATAGAATTTCTAATTTGTTCAAATGCCCTGCCTGTAGCAAAAATTGCAAAGGTAGAAGCAAAAGGTAGCTTGCCAATTGAAGCAAGCCCAGCTGCAACCCCCATCATATTGCATTCTGCAATACCACAGTCAATAAATCTATCAGGAAAAGCTTTTTTGAACTCAATAGTTTTTGTTGCTTTTGCAAGGTCGGCGTCTAAAACAACCATATTTGAATATTGATTCCCTAAATCTACAAGAGCCCTACCATAGCCGTCTCTGGTTGCAGCTTTTCTAATTTCGCTCATATTGCCATTCCCCCAAGTTCTTGTAAAGTGGTTTTTAGCTCCTTAATTGCCAGCTCATATTGCTCGGTACTAGGTGGTGAGCCATGCCAAGATACATTGTTTTCCATGAAAGATATACCTTTACCTTTTATCGAAGAGGCAATAATTGCAACGGGCTTATTTTCTTCAAAGTTTATATGCTCGAATATTTTTTCCAATTCCTGAAAATCATGAGCATCACACATATAAACTGCCCAGCCAAATGCTTTGAATTTTTCATCTATCGGATAGGGTGAGTTTATTTCTTCAACGGTACCATCAATTTGCAAATTATTATTATCGACAATTGCAAGCAAGTTGTTGAGCGATTTATTTCCGGCTAACATAGCAGCTTCCCATATTTGTCCTTCTTGCAACTCTCCGTCGCCTAATATGCAGTAAACTTTATATTTGTCGTTAAACATTTTTGCACCAAGCGCCATACCTACCGCTGTAGAAAATCCTTGTCCTAAAGACCCAGTAGACATATCAACCCCAGGAATTCCTTTCATGTCAGGGTGCCCTTGTAATATCCCATCAATTTTGCGAAGTTTTAATAACTCATTCTTATCAAAATAGCCTTTTTCAGAAAGAATTGAATAAAGGGCGGGTGCAGCATGTCCTTTTGAAAGTATAAATCTGTCACGTTCACTCCAATAAGGCTCTTTGGGGTTTATATTTAAAATTTCCTCATATAGATATACCAATAATTCAGCTATAGAAAGCGAACCGCCTGGGTGGCCAGACTGAGCGTTGTATATAGAATCAATGATGTTAAGCCTAACCTTACAAGTCAATTGTTTCAATGCAAGTTCTTTAGAATGCTCCATAGTATTAATGTTTCTCCTCTCATTGCTGGTGTTTCTTTATTAACTCATACAAATATAAGCCAAGGCCGCCATTTTCAACGGGTAAAGCTATTTCATTTGCAATGCTTTTAACTTCTTCAGGTGCATTTGCCATCGCAACGGCATAACCAGCTGTTTCAAGTAATTCTATATCATTATAATAATCTCCGATGCCAATGGTATTTTTCAATGGCACAGACAGCTTTGTACTTAATATTGCCAAAGCAGTTCCCTTTGAAGTATTTGACGAGACCAGTTCATAATAATGGTCAGAAGTTGGTACAAAATAGAAACCGTCTTGAGAAACTTGCGCGGCTTCTTTTATAAGTAGTTTTTGTGTACTATAATCGCAGGTAAATAAAGCTTTGAAGAGCCTATTATTAATATGTTCAAAATCTTTTATAATAAAATCAAGTTTTTCTTCTTCAGTATGAACATATGTGTATTCGGTAGCGTTTGTAATATAAACATTGTAATTATCTGCCATAACCTCACTGCCGATATTGGGGAAAGCTTCGGTTAAATGTTTTATAGCTTTTTTTGCTTGCTCAGGTAAAAATTTTTCATAAACAGCTTCATCTTTTTGAAAATCATAAATGAGTGCACCATTGTATAGTATAACCGGAGTATTAATATTCAACTGGTCAACATAAGGTCTAACTGCCTCTATGCTTCTACCAGTTGCAAAAGTGAATTTACCGCCCATTAAACAAAAAA
>JGI994J12354_10002715_pt1 | contig 16953 bp, 8 predicted proteins | sample IntmicLarv3ML3BL_FD_12354 | JGI IMG/M metagenome (IMG submission 12354) | reverse complement strand
CCAGCCACTCTTCTGAGTGCGGTCATCGGCTCGGGTACGAGTTCCAGGTTGTTCCAGGAGGTCAGGGAGAAGAAAGCGTTGGTATACTCTGTTTACTGCACCACGGAGCAATACTGTGATGCCGGAGCGTTATCCACGTATATGTCGTCTACCAACGAGAATGTGATAGAGGCGATGGAGACATCCGCAAAGGTATTCGCCGATATCAAAAAAGAAGGTCTGGCTAAGGATGAATTGGACAGAGCGAAGAAGCTTATGAAAGGGGCCATCGTCAGATCCATGGAATCGACGGAACGCAGGATGTACAGACTCGGAAGGGATTACATGTTGAACGGCAAGGTCCTGACCCTGAGCGAGCGTCTGAAGATCCTGACGAACGTGACCGAAGAGCAGGTGATGAGGGTTGCCGATGATGTCTTGAAGTCGTCTGCGCTCAATATAACGGTGCTTGGTAACGACAAAGGAAAGATCAAGAGGTACGATCCTTCTCACTTTGACATCTGAACTTAGATATCAGGTGAAGGACGGCATTCTTCGCCGGATCTACGGCGGAGACCACCAAAGGGGTCATTTCCTCGCTGACGGTCTGCAGATCGTCCACTTCGATGGCAACGAATTTGATGATATCAGGCATGACGCTGTTGTCCAATTCTCTTCCGATCCTTATGGCGGTCGCAAGATTGACATCATGTGCGGGTACGTCTGCAATAGTTGAATCAAAACTTTCCGGATCGAAGATCAATACCGTGCCGGGCTCGTATGTTCTTGTCTGAATGGCATCAACTATCACGGCAAATCGATATCCGCTTAACATGGGGATGATATCCAATCCGCCGACAGCTTCCTGTAAAGTGTCCACATCCGGCATCTTCAGTTCTTCAACAGCTTCGGATACTTTCAGCCCAACGGCGTCATCACTCATGATAGGACTCCCGAGACCAATGACAACGATACGGTCATTCATGCGACGGACATGATGTTCGTAAGGTTTTAATTGTTATGTAACCGTTCTATCATATCTCATACGGACAGAGGAAGGCGAAACAAATGGGTAAAGATGAAGATCTGAAGGAATTTGCTGAACACATCAACAGACAGATGGTAAAGATACGTTCCAGCGACAGTGAAGAGGCGGGAAGATTGAACGAGGAACTGTCGATCATGATATCGACCAAGATGTCGGAGTTGATATCCAAGGGATATCCTGTTCCCGAGATACAGAAGTATCTCAACGACGCCATCGAATCCGTACCGAACAGTTACGCACCGGATGCAAAAGACAATGAGTGCCAGGCAGAGGAAATGGACCTTGAGAATGCACAGTGTAACGTGATGTTTGCTGCGGCGAGGGAACAAACGATAAAAGAATACGGCTCCGGCAAGATCGACAGGGAAACGTTTGTTGAGAACATAGGTTCGGGATTGGAGATCCCGATGGAGATGATGGAGTTCATTGAATTGATAATAACAGATTACGATGCCGACTCTCCTTTTACAGAAATAGTATCGGGCGGAGAGATCGTTGCAGACAGCAAAGGCGAAGCATTCATCCCGAAACTCCTTTGGGTCAAGGATGATAGCGAGAGCAGCGGCACAATGGCTGATCCGATGACATTCAAGACTCCGAAAGAAGTGAGGGCGGCAGACAAAATCGCAGACGCTATTGATGAGAAAACGTTCAAGAAACGGTTCGATATCAAAAAATTGGCGAAATTCAGCGGATTGGATCGAAGCCACCCCTTGTACCATGAGTACATGGACGCATTGAGAGAAAACGAAAACGATATACGTGAAGCCACTTGGCTTTATTTCAACGAATTAAAGAAGCTTTACAAATATGCCGCCGCGGAAGAAGGAATATGCATACTGACGTTTACAATGCTTCGCAACAATGAGACGGAATGATCATGGTCGACCAGTAACGATCCGTCGAAACAAACTTCTTGGATTCTCGGCGACAGATCATCGGGAATACGAAACCCTTTTTGCTATATTTCGAATCAGCATTTCACAGACTGAATCAAATGGATTCAATAAATTAATGCAGAATTTTCCATTATACCGGAAATCTTTTACACTATTGCAATATTTTCCGTTATACTGGAAATAATTAACATCCGGTGCCTCTCAAGTTAAATAAAGAGTAAGGTGAAATTTTCAAATGACATTTTCAATAATGTCGTAGGACATTTCAAAAAGAAGACCTGCTTGTAAAAAGTGACTGAGCCAGCTATTATTTTAGACGCGGGATAGAAGATCATTGAGAACAATGCGACATTTTTCTTTGAATGAGGGAATATCATTTAGTATCGTGGATCTAAGATTCGAAATATTCACGTCTGCATAATTGTGCACAACAAAATCTCTCATTTTGGATGCAGCTTTCCAATCTACGCTAGGATGTTTATTTGTTGTTTCATAGGATACTCGTTTTATGTATTCTCCAATTTGGATCAGAGAAAATATACAACTGTACTGGAGTGAAATGATACAAAAGTCTTCTTCATCAGATCCATGTGTTTTTACAAGGCTATCTATATCATCACAAAAACCGATGACGATTTCCAGATATTCAATGTCACGCTTCAAAAAGGATTCTGCGGTCATGTAACACTTCCTCCATCAGCGACGGTCTGCGAGGCAGACTGTCTTCACAGACAAGGTCCACTTTGGTTCCAAGAGCGTCCTCCAGATGGTACATAAGGGATCCAAGATCCATGAGGCTGCAATCAGTGGGAACAGCAACACAGAAATCATAATCGCTGTTGCGGTCATTATCTCCGCGTGCTCTAGATCCGAAAAGATACAGACGTATAACACGGTGTTTTGCGGCGATAGGTGCAACTACTTCACATAATTCATTGAAAGTGAGTTCACGATCAGCATTAACAGTGCCCATGAAACACTATCGGAACGCAGACCTATAATGATTGCGCAGTTAATGGTCAATCTAGCAATCTCCGCATAGCATCGAAACGAAAACGAAATGCGATGGCCATTCGCGGAAGATTATTCAATCTTTACACCCATGCCCCTCTGTGGAACTATCTGTAAGGACCGAGCAGGTGATCAACGGAAAGGTGGTGACCAATCGTCAGTTGGAGACATTGGCCGCCGTGGCAAAGACCGGCAGCAAGACCGCCGCCGCAAACATGTTGGGAATATCGGTCCCCGTGGTACACAAATACATCTCGGCGATAGAGGAAGCGGTGGGTTCACAGATCACTATTTCCACTCCTGCTGGCACTAAGCTCAACGAGTCCGGGAAGATGATATTGGAGACGTTCATAACCACCGAACAGAGGTGTTCCGATGATCATAATTTCACCGTGTGCTGCAGCCCGGTGACCGAGGATCTGATGATGTCTGTTCTCTCGGCTCTGAAAATGACGGAAGTGGAGCTCGTCGTATCGGATGATGAACATAATCTTCGAATGATGAAAGAGAACCTTGCGGACATAGCGATAGTGGATGATCCTCTGTACCTCTTCGACGCGGAGGAATTCGAGGGGATGGAGATAGGATACATGGGGATGGTATTCGTGGACAACGGACCATCTTTCATCAGATACCGATACGGTGCACAAAGGGTCGCATTTATGTTCCTGGATACCATGGGAAGGAATTATACCATAGATTCCGAGACATTTTCGCTGCCGGAATTGTTGGGATCGAACAAGAGTTTCTTTGTGGACGAGTTCCTGCTTCTGAGAAAGGGGATCAGGATGAAAAGCGCCGTGGATCCGAAGATACTGCGGCATTCGATAACCGCGATATACCGCCGCGAGAACAAAACAATCTCAAGACTTATCAAAGCACTTCTTGCCCGGAACATCAAATAATGCTGTTTTTGCTTTCCGTACCTTGTTATATAATCGGAAAGCCCTATCGGATTCAAACGGTCTTCCGTGAGAGGAAAAGACTGTGCCAGAGGCTGTTTGACAGCTTCCACGGAAACAAAGACGCAGGAGGAAAAACATGACAACGATATTTTGTTTCACATCCACGGGAAACAGTCTGGTCGTCGCGAAACAATTGGCGGAAAGAACAGGCGGCGAAGTGGTCTCGATGACGAAAGAGGTCGCTGCATGCAACGATAAAAAGATCGGTTTTGTGTTCCCCGCATACTTTTGGGGCATTCCAAAGATCGTTGAGCGATTTGTTCGGAAATTGGAGATCACAAATCCCGATGTGTATGTGTTCGCTGTAGTCACATACGGAGGCCGGGTACACGGAGTAACAGGAATATTCAAACGCTGGCTCAGTAAGAAGGGCATCGTTTTGAATTATTCCGTGAAGATCAAGAGCGTAGAGAATTACATACCGATGTATAAGGTCAACAACAATGACGAGATCCATGTCAAAGTTCGAAACGATGTTGACATCATAGCTGACGATGTGAACAACAACAAGACGAATAAGGCGGAAATGGTCACACCCCTCAATCCTTTGATGAGATATTTTTTTCCGGGGAAAAGTGCCGATTGCGATAAGAACTTCGTTGTTTCTGACGCATGCGTCGATTGCGGGATCTGCGCAAAGGTCTGCCCTATGAGTAATATCTCGTATTCGGAACAGAGGCCCGTGTTCCACCACAATTGCGAGCATTGTCTGGCATGTATCCATATGTGTACCGAGGAAGCCATCCAGTGGAAGAAGAAGACCATAGGCAAAGAGAGATACCGCAACCCGAACGTTAAACTCAGTGAACTCGAGGATATGATCAGGGAGGAAGAGGTCCGCAAGTAGAGAAAGTGTCGCCCGGAGACCAATTACGAAAAACAGACAGTATTTGAAGGATTTTCGATACTGTGGCAAATGAAATAAAAAATGGTATTATCCTTTAGGGTAATAGCCCTCTTTTTTCATATCCTTGTTTTAAATATACGAAGAGTGGTGCTCACCCAGGTGATTATTACGGAGATAAAATCAAATCCCGGTTTTGAAAAACAGATCATCGACGCCGGAGGCGAAGAGGTCAAAATGTGTTTCCAATGCGGAACTTGCACCGCAAGCTGCCCGTCAGGAAGACGCACATCCTACAGGGTGAGAAAGCTCATGAGACAGGCACAGCTCGGTCTCAAAGATGAGATAATAGGCAAAGAGGAACTTTGGGATTGTACCACGTGCTACACCTGCGTCGAGAGATGCCCCAGAGCAGTTCCGATAGTCGATATCGTCATTGCACTCAGGAACATAGCCGTGTCCGAAGGCAACATGTACGAGAATCACAAGAAGACAGCCATGAACCTGGCCAAACTCGGTCATACGGTGTCTGTCAACAGCGATATCGAGAAGCTCAGAGAGAGTCTCGGTCTTCCGAAGACCCCGCCGACGGTCCTTGCCAACAAGGATGCAAAAGCGGATCTCGACAAAATACTGAAAGCAGCAGGCTTCAACAAGATCGTGGAGTGATAATTATGGCAAAATACGCATTTTTCTTGGGTTGCATAGCACCTCTCAGATACCCCGGATTGGAGAAATCCACGAGGGTCATATGTGAGAAATTGGGAATCGAACTCGTCGATCTCACCGACGCAAGCTGTTGTCCCGCCCCAGGTGTGATAAAATCGTTCAGCAAAGACGCATGGCTTGCCGCGGCGGCCAGAAACCTTGCGCTCGCGGAGAAGCAGGGACTTCCGATCATTACGATCTGCAACGGATGTTACGGCTCGCTCTTCGAGGCGGCACACGAACTCAACCACCACCCCGAAATATTGGCAAAGGCCAACAAATACCTCAAAGAGATCGGAATGGAATACAAGGGTACGACCGTGGTCCGCCACTTCGCCGAAGTTCTGTTCAATGAGGTTGGAGTTGAGAAGATCAAAGAGAAGGTCAAGAGCCCCTTGGAGTACAAGGTTGCCACATTCTACGGATGTCACTTCCTGAAACCCGGCTCGATAAAACAGCTGGATGATGTTGAGAACCCGCACATTCTGGACGATCTCGTCGAATCCACCGGAGCCGTCAGTCTTCCCAGGAAACAGAAGACGCTTTGCTGCGGTGCCGGAGGAGGAGTCAGGGCGGCTTTCGGAGATGTTGCGAAAGAGTTCACAAAAACGAATCTGGAGAACATCAAGGAGTCGGGAGCTCAGTTCATAATCGATGTGTGTCCGTTCTGCCACCTGCAGTTCGACTCCAGCGAGAAAGAGTTGGGATTCAACATACCTGTATTGCACCTTTCTCAGCTGATGGGGCTTTCGATGGGTATGAGCGAGAAAGAACTCGGTCTTTCCGCGCACATAACGCCTGTAAAACTTTAAGATCAAACGGGGGACAACCCCCATTTATTTTTCAATTTATTCCGGTTTTAATTTAGTGTCGATCGGCATAAATTCAAGTTGAGTAGTTGATTCATTATAGGTTCTTTTCCAATATGCCAGAGAACCTATTTCGAGTGAAGGTCTGTGCAGTGAGCGAATTCGAAACCTGTTCTCATCTTTGTCTCCATCCTATCCGTTTTACCGAGATCGGGGCCGGATGAATACCTGTGAGTGTACAGGAGGTCACAGAGTGTGTTCCCATGCGATCAAATGAGGAAAACGGTCGCAGGATCGCTCGCTCGAAAATATCCGAATATTTTTTTTTGTTTTGATCTCTAATCATTTTTCACGTTATTCATTCGGTGTCGTTCGTGTTTGATAAAACTCTGAGTTGCAGTTATTTCGACATTCGCTCATAGAGATCGACAAAAACAGGAAACTGTGTACGAGGGCATATAAAGAAAGTGTTACTGCGCCCTATTTTTTTCGTACGTTTGTCGAAGCCGACGTATAGAGCATCATCTATATATAACTGTGTGAAGCGCCTACAAAAGATACTAAATACCGATAGAGAATTTCCGACGCTGGATAATCAACTGAGGTTGTTATATGAAGAAGAAATTCGAAATAGGGGGAAGAGCGCAAGCTAAGAGTTCTCTCCTTAAATTATCAATAATTTTTGCGGTCGCTGTGATGCTCTCTATGTGCATCATACCCGCAATGAACAATGGCGATGACAACAATTATTCATCGGCCGCACAAACTTCGAACACGACGATACCCGTCATTCCGCTTTCGCTTTCGGAATTACCGAGCGGTGCCATCGGGATCAGTAATCTTGCCGAATTACAAGCAGTTGGCAGTACGGGAGCAGGAGGTGCATACCCTCTTGACGGGACATATTATCTGCTTGGTGATATATCCGGTATAGGAGCGTTCACGGCAATCGGAACACTAGCTGCACCATTCACAGGAATTTTCAATGGTAATGGATACACTCTCAACGGGATGAACCGAACAGCTGGAATGTTTGGTTACATAGATGGTGCCACAATTGTAAATGTGGCACTGGTAGGGGGAAATACAACATTCAATGAGGCCTCAGCCGAACGTTATGTCGGAGGCATAGTGGGATTCGCGACAGGTACAACGTACATCACTAACTGTTATAACACTGGTCCAACAACATCGGTAAGTACGGTGGGCGGCGTTACAATGTCCGTAGCAGGAATACTGGCGGCTGCAAGCGGAGTGCAGGTTGTAATATCAAATTGTTACAACGAGGGTGCAATAAACAGCACTCACGTAACTGCGGCGGCATCACTGCAACATGTTGGGGGCATATATGGTGGGGCGCAACTCGTTACCATCAATGGATGTTACAATGTGGGAAATATTACTGTGGCCGGAGGTAATGGTTTAGTTTCAGTGGGAGGTATCCTAGGCGGAGGTAACTCGGGTTACAGTACAGTTACAAAATGTTACAATACCGGCGACATTACTTCCAGCGGTACAGAATCTAATGCAACACCCGCTGTAGGCGGAATATGTGGAATTAATGGTGCAATTCAGAATTCTTATAATACGGGTAACATCAGTTTAAGTTCAACATCTACTTCGTCCAGTGTACATTCAGGAGGGATAATGGGCAGAGGGGGTTCAGTTCAGAATTCCTACAGTGTTGCAAGTATAATCACATCATCAAAAACTGCGGGAGGCATAACGACTAACACGGCCCCCGTCACAAACACTTATTATTTGGATACAGTTACGATCACCGCCGCTACCACATCAACATTGGGGGCAGCAAGAAACAGTACAGAACTCAAAAGTCCGACCAACACAAGTCTGCCTTTGGTAAATCAAACTTTTGTGGGTTGGGATTTCGATAAGATATGGGGATTCGATCCGTTGTTGAACGACGGATATCCAGTATTCACGGTTTTTCACGAGATCGGAATCAAGATCATCGGACAATCAGGTAACAATGTTGATTGGACATTCGGCAGCAAGTCCGGAACAGTCAATTCACCGGTAGGGCTTGTAGAATATGTGCCCGACGGATCAAACATCACATTGACATTTGTTCCCGATGCGCAAACAATATTAACCAATGTTTTAGTCGACGGTGTCAGCGATCCCGGTGCTATTTCTTCAATGACATACACATTCACCAATCTGACCGAATATCACGAAGTCGAAGTAACCTTTGCGAAAATCGAAATTCAGATAACAGAACAGCCCACGGACGATTTCATTGACGGACGTTCCAATGCGGCGTTCACTGTCTCTGCAGCATGCAGTGATCCTATAGCAACTCCAGGTCTTGTGTATACGTGGCAATATACAACGGTTGCCACTCCGATCGAGGGCGATTGGGCGCCAGTACCGTCTAACAAAGGGTATGGGCAGAACACATCAATGTTGATGGTATCTCCATCGGATTATGCCGACGGCACTTGGTTCAGATGTGTCATATCTGGATATTCTCAGTTAATCGCTTTGGAAGACAAGAAGACGGATATGGTGACATTTAACGCAATATCCATTCCTGGGTCTAATACACACTACGTTTCATCAGTGGATGATCTGAAAAGGGTGGGAACAGGACAGATTGCCCCATCAAGTTCGGGCGATATTTATCCTTGGAATCTGGGTGACACATACATACAAACCGGAGACATAATATTTGACAGGTTGACCAATACAGATGCCATACCCAGTAATGCATTGAGGGTTACGATAGTTTCGGAAGACAGCACCAAGGTTGACTTTAGGATAGAAATTTATAACGGTTCCGGTTGGGATCTATTTCCAACAGGCACTAATTTGAGTATCGGGTTCGGTACTTATTTGAATGCCACTTGGCAAGGTGGCGGCAACATATCAATACCGAAGGGCACTGATGCTCTGAACGGATCCGGTTATGATCGCACAAAACCAATATTCGCGGTCTTTTCGATTTACGGAGGAAGTTATGCCACTGCATCGATAGAAGTGAATAGCGGCTCTTCAGGAAATTACTACATATCAAATAACAGTAATTTCACCCCGATCGGTATGCCGCCGATGAATACTTTCACCGGAAGCTATGACGGAAGAGGCTATAGCATAGACGGATTGAATGTCTGCGGAGTAGGATCATACGGCGGCGGACTTTTCTATCGCACAAATAACGCCACGCTTATGAATATACATCTCGAGAATTGCAACATTTTCTCAATAAGGACCCTAGCGGGATTGGTCACGACAGCAAACACAACAAAAATACTTAATTCAACGATATCGGGTGTAGTTGCATCTAGGGATTCAGACGGAGCAGCAGGGATTACAGCCACAATGATATCCTCTGAGATAATCGGATGTATCAATAAAGCCTCAGTGCATAATTTCGTCTCAACGGGAACTCCTGTCTCAGGAGGCATAATTGCTAATGATTTCGCTTACAGCTTGATTAGCGGTTGTTCCAATGAAGGCTTTGTTGTGATAGCTCGCGGAAGCGCAGGCGGAATACTCGGAGGAGGGTCCGGCGGCGGTACAGGCGTGATTGAGAAATGCAGTAATTTTGGTCAGGTCACATCATATAACGCAGCATCCGTGGGGGGCATTGTAGGGAATCAGGCTTCATATTTCATTATACGAGACTGTTTCAATGTCAGCGATCTTCAAAGTGGAGGTGAAATAGGAGGAATTCTTGGAAAGGGAGGCCCTCTCGGTATTTCAAATTGTTACAATACGGGAAATATAACCTCCCTAGCAGCTGGCCTCGCCTCTGGCCAGGGAGCAGGCGGTATAGTAGGTACGGGTGGCTCAAATGGCGGACTGATAACTGGCTGTTACAATACCGGGGATGTTGTTTCGTACAGGAATGCAGCAGGCATAGCAGGATGTGTAATTAATGATTGGAGTATTTCCGACTGTTATAATACCGGAAATATCACCGTGCATTCCGGAGGCAATGCCGGAGGTGTTATCGGACTCTCTATACATGGAATTTACGTAACTTATTGTTACAATACCGGAAATATTTCGGGTACATACGTGGGTGCGAACGGATCTACTGGCGGTCTTGGAGGAATTACAGGATCGGGCGAGGATGCCATGAACTACTGTTATAACACAGGCAATGTCATAGGCACTAATGCATACAACAATGTGGGCGGTATATCGGCGTACGTTAAAAGTGGTATAAGTTATTGCTATAATACGGGTGATGTCAGAGGATACAACAATGTGGGAGGGATTGCTGGACGTGAGACCCCCGTCGGGGTGGTCTACAGTACAGGGCAAGTAACGGGTAATGTTGCGGTCGGACCGATTATAGGTACAACGTACTCTGGCAGTGTTAGTGCCGGTTATTACCTTAATCAATCGACACCTTCGAATACAACTTATGGATCAATCATTACCGAAGATAATTTGCGGATTTTGTCAGAGATCAATGCCGCATTCGGTAGCCCGATATGGATCGATAACAGACACAATCTCTCTGTGAATAATGGGTTCCCCTTGTTATCAGGGGAAAGCGGAGATCCTCTCGCAATAATTCAGCATCCTTCGGATGTGATGGTGGTAACGGGATCCACCGCTTCGTTCAGTATTCGGGCCACAGGCGATTGGATATCATGTCAGTGGCAGAAATTCAACGGAACAGATTGGATACCGGTCGGAGTGGGAGGAAAAACACACTCCGAGATCAATGTTCAGCTATCTCAGAACGGCGACAGATACAGATGTGTGGTTACTGACTCTACACAGATTCCGATCGTGAGTCATGAGGCGATCCTCTATGTCGTCAACGCGCTACATACGATCGATACCATCACCGATATGATCGATGCCGGTCGCGGTACCGGCGGTTACATTTGGCCCGGAAGAGTTGTAGATATTGCCGACGGAGATAGCCAAAGATTCTACATTGAGCCCAGGCCGGAATATATGTTGGTCGATCTGAAGATCGACGGTGTTTCACTTACGCAGTCTCAACTATCCGACGTGGTCAGCGACGGATACTATCAGTTTAGCAATGTTATCGCATCGCATACAGTCTATGCTCTCTTCGGAGACCTCGTTGAGATGTATGTCACAGAGATTCCTCAGGATGATTATCTCAGCGAGAGAAGCAATGCGGTGTTCACCATTGATACAGCAGTCTCTGATCCCGCCGTTAGTGTAACATATCAGTGGCAGGTCGATGCCGCAGGTGACGGTACATGGAGCAATACTATAATCGGACTCGGACAGGGTACGAACATGCTCATGGTGTCTCCTTCTGATTATATCGCAGGAACAGCTATGTTCAGGTGTGTTGTTACAGGAACATTCAATGGAACAACTATTGGATATGTGGAGACCAATCCTGTCACATTCCATAATGACTATCACACCATACATTATGTGAACTCATTTGCCGACCTGGAGAATGTCGGATCCGACAATATAGGAAGCGACGGTAAACCATGGAGACTCGGTGACACGTATATACAGACCGCAGACATATCGGCTCCGGTTTTGGGTCAGGGTACAGACAACCTTAGAATTATCGTGACCAGAGAATCAACTACAGGCATAAGATTCTCCGTTGAAATAGGCGGAGTACAAAATTCTGTATCGGGTATAGAATATGCGTTTGGAAAAGTAAGAGATACAGGCACAAGCCCTCTGGTGGTTAGTGACATCGATTCGGGACTTGTTTCAGGAGAGACGATGGTGGCAGCTTTTATTGTGACCTATAACGGAAAAACATACTCTGTTGCGGTCGATGTCAATACAAACTCTCTTCAGAACAGCATTTATGTACAGGCCGGAGGCAATTTCACGCCGGTAGGAACGAGTTCACAACCCTTTACAGGTCTATACGATGGAAACGGATACGTCATCAGAGGATTGAACATCTTCTCCGACACAGTTGACAACGTTGGATTGTTCGGATTTTCGAGTTCTGGAGCAATTGAAAACGTGCGTATCGAGGGCGGAAGCTCCATGTCGGCATTATCCGGAGGAGTGTCATCGAGCGTGGGAGGAATAGTAGGTTCAACAGATGGAGCGATTCGTAATTCGGTGAATGCAAATACCGTATTTCAATCTCGCAACGGCGGCATATACAATACTGGAGGTATAGCCGGAGGCGCATGGGACAATGGCCCCAGTGCAATTGTGACGAATTGTATCAACGAAGGTACCGTTTATGGAGACGGTAGCGTGGGGGGAGTTATAGGCACGGCAAGTTGCAATGTTACAGAATGTTACAATTATGGCATGGTTTTGGGAGAAGGACATTCTGTTGGTGGAATTATTGGGGCAGCAGGGAGTTCTGTTGTAGACTGTCATAATTCTGGCTACATATACGGAAAAGATTACCTTGTTGGAGGTATCGTGGGAAGAATCAATACTTATTCTGTAGCGAATGTGATAAAAGATTGTTCCAACTCAGGTAATATCGAAACTCCCTCGAATAGAACTACAGCCGGAGGCATAGTCGGATCTACTAATGGCACTTTTGCATATCAGACCTTGATTAGCAACTCTTACAACACAGGTAACGTAACAACCGGTGCGTATGCCGGAGGCATAGCAGGCACATCTCAATATACCATAATCCAAGATTGTTTCAACACAGGCGATGTTACAGTAGGTTGGTCCACCGGAGGAGGCATAGTCTCATTTGCATACGGTACAAGCGTTCAGAAATGTTATAATGCTGGGTCAATCACGGGCAATGTCTCATACAATCCTTTGGGAGGAATAATCGGATGGGCAATTGAATCAGAAGTCAGCGATTCTTATAACGCAGGTGCGGTAACAGCTACAGGTTCCAATACCGATGCGACAGGAGGAATTATCGGGCAGTCGCAAGACAACAGCGGTATGATAATAGAACGCTGTTACAACACAGGCATAATATCGGGAACTGTTTTGGTCGGAGGGATACTGGGAACTAATCCTAACTCAGGACTCATAGCGGATGCCTATTACCTTATGGGGACAGTAGCGAGTCCTAACGGATTCGGCGTAGAGAAAGATGCGAATTTCATTAAAAGTCTAAGCTCTGAAGCATCATGGGATTTCGTCGGCACATGGGTGAGTAACAACGGTACTGCAGTAAATGGTGGATTCCCCACACTTCTGGGATCCGAGACATTAGGGTTCGTCCTGCATCCTGCAGATAAGACGGTCGAATCAGGATTCAGAACTTCTGTCAAGGCACAGGCAACCGGAAACGGAATATCTTACCAATGGCAGATAAGTACTGATAATGGATTGTTGTGGGTCGATATCTCAGGCGCGGTCGTTCCCATTCTTTTGCTTGATAATGTTTCAACATCGGGTTACATATACAGATGTGTTGTCACTGATAGAGACGGGAACACGATCAACAGCCGTGAGGCTACGATTACAGTCGTTTCTACTGTGTATAAAGTGTATACCGAAACCGAGATGACGAAGACCGGACCCGGAACGGGCGGATACGTCTATCCTGTTGCAGCCCCCAACGTCTATCCCGACAAGAGGGATACCAATGTTGTCGGCGGTAACAGTGTTACATACGATATCATTCCCAGGCCAGGATTCAGACTCGTAGCTCTTACATTGGACGGAAATGATCAGATGAGCTCATCCTCACTTGTTGACGTGGGAAGCGGGAATTACACCTACACGATCACCGGTGTGGGTGCAGACCACATTCTTATCGCAACATTCTCCGATGGTTACGATGTTGATGTCGTCATCGCCGGCGGTGCCGGAGGAGATGTAGACTGGTTCTATAACGGCGGCAGTGTATCCGGAACAATATCCGGATCGGGAGGCACAATATTGTCTGTACCTTCCGGAGAGAACGTTGTTGTGGAGTTCGTACCTGATACGGATTACATCACCGCGTCTGTTCTCATAGACGGCGTAGAGAATTCTACCGCAGTTTCAACGGGACAGTATACCTTCACCAGCATAGGCCAGGCGCATACCGTACAGGTAACGTTCGTTAAGGTCGAGATACTGATAACCGAAGAGCCAGTGGATGACTTCATCGACGACCGTTCAAACGCGGTATTCCAAGTTACGGCAGTGGGGTCGGTTCCCGGCATTACTTTAACATACGCATGGGAAGTATCCAGGGACAACGGATTAAATTGGTCCACTGCGATAAACGGTCTCGGACTTACGACCCCGATGCTCATGGTCTCCCCGTCGGATTACGATGCGGGAGTAGATCTCTTCAGGTGCAAGATCAACGGAACATACAACAGCGTGCCGTTGGATGAGGTGATCACCAACGAAGTGACGTTCAACACATACGCAACAGTGCATTATGTCACTGACGCGGAAGATCTTCAGGCAGTCGGAAACGGCCTTTACATGAAAGGCGGAATTGTCAACATGGGATATTGGAACATGGATCATACATATATTCAAACCGCGGACATTGTGTTCCCGACCCTTGGAAACGGAGCGGATTATGTCAGAGCGTCGGTGACAAATGTAAATGCAACACAAGTGGAATTCACGTTCCTGCTTTGTAATGGGGCGACATGGTCACCATTCACTCCAGACACATTGACGTACGGATTTGGAAATAAGATTGATATTCTATCATCTCCCACTAGTTCTTTGATCGTATCATCTGCAGATTCAGGATTTGTGGGAGGCACAACGGCCGCGGCCTTCTTCTTAGAGTTCGGAGGTAAGACCTATGGTATGACCGTTGATGTTACGATGGGTATCGCGGGACTAGGTGCAGAGGTAAAGCCAGGAGGCAATTTCACAGAAATACAGCTCAATGGAGGTAGTTATGATGGCAGTAACTACGTGATTAGGGGATTGAATATCGTCGGAAATAACAAGGCATTGTTCGGAGCTCTGACAGATTCTACGGTAAGAAATGTGATTCTTGATGGAGGATGCACAATATCGAATGGATACAACACTGCGGGCATAGCAGCAAATATAGGCAATTCCAGCATATACAATTCAATAAATCGAAATGTTGTTTTTGGACATGATAATGCTGTTGGAGGAGTAGTTGGATTTGTTAATTCATCGATTCTTTCGGGACCGACACTTGTAAACTGCGGAAATGAGGGCGCGATATATAGTTTGACAGTCGTCGGAGGAGTCTTTGGTTATTCTTACTCGTGCGACATAACAAACTGCTACAATACAGGTAACATCACAGGATTAGTTTCAGGCAATGCTGTTGCGGGTATCGCGGGAGGTAACACGGGGTCTATTGTGGGTTCGTACAATTCAGGCGATATATTCGCAAGTGGCAGTTCTTCAACTTATGCCGCAGGTATTGTTGGATATGATACAACCGGTAGTAGCTGTTCGATAATTGATTGTTACAATGCAGGTTCAATACAAAGTTCAGGGCAGGCAGCAGGCATAGTCATCGCACTCTCATTGGGTTCTACAATCTCAGGTTGTCATAACACTGGAGACATAATCGGATTGTCGGCAGCCGGAATAATAGATAGCATGAATGGTGGCAACATAACCAACTGCGGGAATTCAGGTAACATAGAGGGATCTCGTGCAGGAGGAATAGCCGTCTATGCAGAGGGAATGATCGCCGATTGTTACAATGCCGGTAATGTTACATCAGACAATCTCGATGTAGCAGGTATACTTGCAAGTACCTTTTCAGACGTGGTGATTACCAGAAGTTACAACACAGGTGATATATCGGGTGTAAATTTCGTCGGAGGAATAGGAGGGTATCTTAACTACAGTGTTTCCTCTGTCATTTCTGATTGTTATAACACAGGCACCATCAGTGGAACTGCTAGCTACGTAGGAGGTATTACCGGATATTTCAGTAATGGAACCGTTAACAATTGTTACAACGCAGGCAGTATAGTTGGTACGAGCAATTATGGTGGTATTTCAGGTACGAATCTAATAACTTCCGAGACATACTACCTTGATACTAGCGTTACAGGAGGGAACTCAGTCGGAGTTTCAATCACTGTAGCAGGTTTGCGCGCTTTATCTGCATCTACCGACCCAAGTTGGGATTTCACAACAGTATGGAAGAATAATGGTGGTAATCTCAGTATCAACGATGGATATCCCACACTCAGGGGAACACCGTCAACGAATTTGGAGATTGTTTTGCATCCTGGGAACAGAGGAGTTGAGGAGAATACCAATGCTTCCTTCAGAGTAATTGCACTAGGTAGTGGATTGATGTATCAGTGGCAGATCAGTACGGATTCTGGATCCTCATGGTCCAACATATCCGGTGCAAATATGCCGGTGCTGATGTTGAATGGCGTTCAACAGTCTTCCAATGGTTACCAATACAGATGTATTGTGACAGATTATGAGGGTAACACACTCACGAGTCGCGCAGCGCTCTTGAATGTCTACGCCAATGTGTATACTATACACACAATAACGGAAATGACCAAGTCAGGACCCGGAACAGGCGGATACGTTTATCCTGTTGCAGCCCCCAACGTCTATCCCGACAAGAGGGATACCAATGTTGTCGGCGGTAACAGCGTTACATACGACATCATTCCCAGACCCGGTTTCAAACTTATGGCTCTTACGTTGGATGGGAACGATCAGATGAGCTCATCCTCACTTGTTAACGTGGGAGGCGATAATTACACCTACACGATTGCCAATGTAAGCGCTGATCATATTCTGATCGCAACATTCGGCGATGGATACGATGTTGTCG
>JGI994J12354_10002714_pt1 | contig 16963 bp, 15 predicted proteins | sample IntmicLarv3ML3BL_FD_12354 | JGI IMG/M metagenome (IMG submission 12354) | reverse complement strand
ATCGACGCAAGAAGTGGCAGGTGGGCAAAAGATTGGTATTTCTGTACCAAAAGCAGTTACAGGTTGGACGGCAGCTATTCAGTATTATGCAGAAAAGTATTGCAAAGAAAACAATCTTGATGCAGTTGTAGTTGCAGCAGAGAATACGAATGAGCAAGCAAACCAAATTGAAGAATTGATTAATATGGGTTGTGATGCAATCGTATTACTTCCAATCAATGACGAGCTAGCAACAGCTGCTCAAAAAATCATGGATGCAGGAATCGTTTTGGTAAACTATGACAGAACATTAGGTGCAACAACACCAGATTATTATGTTGGTGGAGATAACCCAGGTGTTGGGCATCTTGGAGCGGAATATCTTCAAGAAAAATTAGGAGATGAATACAACGTAGTAATTATGGGAGCCTCTGGTTGGGGAGCTATTTCTCAAGAAAGAATTGATGGATATAAAGAAAAAATAGCAGAAATTACTCCGAATGTAACTATTTTAGGAGAATATGCAGCAGGATACGCATCACAAGAAGAAGGATTGTCGTTAATGGCAGATATTCTTAGTGCAAATCCAGAAATTGATGCAGTATTTTCGGTAGATGATGAGCAAGCAAACGGAATTATTCGCGCGATAAGAGAAGCGAATCGTACAGATATTAAAGCAGTAACTGCTGGCGGTGGTGTGAAAGGATATGCAACAAATATGTTATCACCAGAATTTGCTGATATGTGGCTTGCAACAGCAACATATTATCCAACGATGATTGTTGATGCGATTAAAGTTGCAGAACAAGTTTTAGCTGGTGAATCACCAGAGACATCAATCATTATTCCATGTACTATATTAGATAGAGATAATGTAGAACAATGGAGAGAAGAGAACAATGTAGACGAAGATGCTCCATACTAAAATTTGAATTGTTAGCGAAATGTTTAAATGTACTCGAGACCTTTAAAGGTCTTGAGTATATTTGAAAAAAAGGGCATGATAAGGAGGCAATATGGCAAACAGTGCAATGAAGATGATCAACATCGTAAAAAGTTTTAGTGGTGTTTATGTTCTCAAAGATGTTTCTTTGGATATAAAAGAAGGAGAAATTCATGCGCTATTAGGTGAAAATGGGGCGGGGAAATCCACACTTATGAATATTCTAGGTGGGGTTCTTCCAATGGATTCAGGAGAAATTGAAATATTTGATAAGAAGGCACATATTACGAAACCAGCGGATTCGCAAGAACTTGGAGTTGCATTTATTCATCAAGAACTAAATGTAGTAAATGACCTTTATGTGTATGAAAACATGTTCTTGGGATATGAACTTCGCAAAGGTGGAAGGCTTGATGCCAAGACGATGTGTCAACAGACAAAGGAAGTATTTGATAGGATGAATGTTGAAATTGATCCGCGAGAAATGGTGAAAAATCTGGATGCGTCGTATAAACAAATAATTGAAATTGCGAAAGCATTGCTTAGAAATGCAAAGATTATCATTATGGACGAGCCGACAACTTCATTAACCACACCAGAGATAAATAATGTGTTTCGTATAATGAGAACGTTAACGCAAAGTGGTGTTTCGATTATCTTTATTTCGCATAAATTGAGTGAAGTGGTAGATTTTTGTGATAGCTATACAGTGTTGAGAAACGGCGAGAAAATAGAAGCGGGCAATATTAAAGACGAAAAAGGAAATGTTATTTCGACTGCTGAAATTGCAAAATTAATGGTAGGTCATGATGCGCTAGGAGTGGAAGTGTTTCAAGAACGTGAAATTGGTGATGTAGTGTTAACAGTAGAAGATTTGAATATTGAACGGCACGTTAAAAGTGCGTCTTTCCATGTTAGAAGAGGTGAGATATTAGGTTTTACAGGTTTGCTTGGTGATGGTAGAGATGAATTGGTTCGTAGTTTGTTTGGAGATATTGCAAAAACGAGTGGGACAATCAAACTTAATGGTCAAGAAGTGGATATATCAACGCCTAAGAAGGCGAAGCAACTGCGCATTGCTTTTTTACCTTCTAATCGAAAAGAAAATGCGATTATCAAGGATTTAAGCATAGCAGAAAATATGACTATGACAACCTTGCAGAGTTGCTGTAGTGGAATTACGCTAAAGCATAGTAAAGAGTTAGCAGTGGTGAGTAAATATAAAGAAATGTTAAATATTAAGATGGAAAACCCGGAAAACAAGATTACAAGTTTGTCAGGTGGTAACCAGCAAAAAGTGGTTCTTGCAAAGTGGATGAATACACTTCCAGAAGTTATGATATTGTGCAACCCTACTCAAGGTGTAGACGTTGGGGCTAAGAATGAGATTTATACGGAAATTTTTGAATTAGCAAAAAGAGGAGTTGCAATTATTGTTGCATCTGGCGAAGCACAAGAAATCCTTAAGATAAGCGATCGTGTGAAAATTATGTATCATGGAGAAATTAAGGGAGAGCTTAGTAGAGAAGAGTGTTCGGAAGAGGCCATGATGATTCTGGCGACTGGAGCAAAATTTGAAGGAGAAAACTCATGAAAAAAGGCGAAGCAGTAAGCACTAATCAGATTAGTGCAAGAAAACAAACATTAAAAAAGCTATATTCAGAGCATAATGTAATCTTGGTTACCATTATAATTTTTATATTAGCAGCGATTGTCGAAAGTACTAATTTTTTGACATTACAAAATATAATCAATATTATTAGAAATAATGCAGTTGTTGGAGTGCTAGCATTCGGTATGTCCTTTGTTATCATTTCAGGAAATATTGATTTATCAATAGGGTCACAAGTAGTTGCGGTAGGATCAATTATTTTATGGATAATGAATAGTACGGGGAATATGTTATTAGCTATCATAGTTGGCTTAGTGTGTGGTTGTATCTTTTCGGCGATTACCGGAATTATTATTACCAAGGGGAATGTGCCATCTTTTGTAGTTACATTAGGCTTGATGAATATTTATCGTTCTGTTTGTATGTTTTTTATGTCTGGTGGTGGATTCTATGGTGAGGTTGAAATGTATTCTCAAATATCAAACTATAGTTTGTTTGATAAAATACCATTACCGATTTTTTATTTAGCAATTATATTTGCTATATACTATTATATTTCGAAATATACCAAGACAGGAAGGTATATCTATGCAGTAGGATCAAATGAAAAAGCAACGAGATTATCGGGGATCAATACAGATTGGGTTAAAATTAAAGCATTCATTTTGATGGGGGCAGTAGTAAGTGTTGCTGCAATCATTGAAACATCGAGAATGAATTCGATTAATGCATCATCATCAGGGATATCATATGAGATGAATGCCATTGCGATGGCGGTAATTGGTGGAATTTCAATGAGTGGTGGAAAGGGAAGCTTGGTGAATACCTTGTTTGGTATCTTTATCCTTGGGATTATCAATAATATTCTTACACTTATGGGTGTTGATGTATTTTTGGTTAATGCAATTAGAGGATGTATCATTATCTTAGCGGTATTGCTACAACGTACGGATAAGAATAGTTAAGGAGGGGACAATGAAGATAAACCATACGCATCATATTGCAATAAATACGCGTGATTTCGAAGCGTCGATTAAATTTTATAAAGAAATTTTAAAGATGCAGTTCATCGATAAAGTAGATTTAGGTGAGGATTATGTAGCATATTTGAAATATGCTGAAGATTCATTCATCGAGCTGTTTAAGATGGATGGCAGACTTATAGAAGGCGAACTAGAAGGGAACTTGGTTGGTTTGAAACACATTGCATTTGATGTAGACAACTTGATGGAGTGGAATGCTTACTTGAAAGATGCGGGGATTAAGTTTATTCTTGATGTTACAGAAGTAGGGCCGATTAGAAAAAGAGTTTTACTAATAGAAGCTCCAGATAATGTAATTGTAGAATTATGTGAGAATTATTAAATAAGGAGAGATTTAAAATGGCTAGAATAATTTCAGAAGAATGCATCAGCTGTGGATGTTGTGCAAAACAATGTCCAGTAAATGCAATTGTGGACGGTGGAATCCAATTTGAAATCGAAGCAGATGAATGTATCGATTGTGGCATTTGTGAGAATGTTTGTCCGACACAGGCAATTTCAGAGGCATAAAGAGGAGAAGCGAGAAATCATATAATACCTGCCGACCTATTTATAAAAATTCAAAACGAAAAATCTAGAAATATATTGACGTACGGGAAAAATGTGATATAATCTTATATAGTGTTACAAGTTATAAAAATACCCGAACAGTCGTATAATGACAATGTAGGACTGAAGGGAGGTTGGTGTTAGAATATGTCAAATGTAATCGTAAAAGAAAACGAAACGTTAGATAGCGCGCTACGCAGATTCAAACGAAACTGTGCAAAGGCGGGTATCCAACAGGAGATTCGTAAGAGAGAGCATTACGAAAAACCTAGCGTAAGACGTAAGAAGAAATCAGAAGCAGCTAGAAAACGTAAATTTAATTAATATGTGCAAAAATAGGGTGTTTCTTAAACATCCTATTTTGATGTTATAATCTAGGAGAGAAACATGTGGTGGAATAAAGAAGTCTTTGGACAAGAATTATATAACGTAGTTCTTTGGTTCTTACTATACAGTATGGTTGGTTGGTTTGTGGAATCTATCTATATGTCGATTTGCAATCGGAAGTTGACGAATAGAGGATTTGCGAAAGGACCATTTTGCCCAATTTATGGAATCGGTGCGCTGACTGTGTATTTTGCACTGAATTCTTATACAAACAATAAGGTTTTATTATTTGTATTGGGAGCGATTTTGGCGACGGTGGTTGAACTAGTGACTGCGTTGCTTATGCAGAAGATCTTTGGGGAAGTATGGTGGGATTATCACGAGAAACCCTTTAATTATAAAGGCGTGCTGTGCTTAGAAAGCACCATCGCTTGGGGATTTTATACGCTTGCGTTGTTTGTGGTCTTACAAAACGTGGTGGTAGATATTGTAAATGTCATACCGATGAAAATTGGTAGGATAGGCGGAAGTATGTTGCTTGTTATCTTTAGTATAGATTTTTGCAATAGTTTATGGAAAGAAAAGAAAGAAGATGTAAAGCGAATTACAGAATATATTAAAGAGCATTTTTTGAAAATATAATCATCTACATGTATAGCGTGTCTGTATCACCCTTTGTGATATTGTGATGCGTTATTTTATTTCATAGGAAAAGTGCTCCTAATTTGCAGGGAGAAGTCAATATGTGGAAAATATTATTAATTGTTATATTGCTTGTTGTTATTTGTTGTATTGTGGAAAATATAAGAGAACTTAGTCGTTTTCAAATGACGCATTATGAAATTTGTACGGATAAGATAAATCGAGATTATAAAATATTGTTTTTTAGCGATATGCATAATAAGCAATACGGCACAGATAATTGCCAGTTGTTAGAACGCGCCAGAGAAGAAAAGCCAGATATAATTTTGCTAGGCGGAGACATGATTGTAGGACGTGTGAGAGGGTATGATGTGAATACTGCCGTGTTTATACGAGAGCTGTCTCAGATATGCACAGTGTATTATGCGCTTGGAAACCACGAGCAAAGGATGAAAGATGAACCAGAACTGTATGGTGATTTGTTTGAAAGATATGTAGCGGAGTTTCGCGGTTTTGATGTGCATTTTCTGATGAATCAAACACAAGTGATTCCGGGAAGTAACATTTGCGTAACAGGGCTTAATATTCCAATGGCTGCGTATGATAAAATTAAGAAATACAAAGACTATTCGCGAAAGGCTATGGAGCAAGCAATTGGGGCGATACAAGATGAGAAGGCGTACAACATCTTATTAGCGCACAATCCGACGTATATGCATATTTATAGGCGGTGGAATGCAGACTTGATTTTAGCGGGGCATTTTCATGGTTGTGCGGTGCGTATTCCGAAAATCGGTGGCATCATTACACCACAGTTTCATCTCTTTCCGAAATATTCTGGTGGCAGGTATTTTGAAAAATATGAAGATATTATTGTTAGCAGAGGATTAGGAGATCATACACTTAAATTGCGGCTTTTGAATGTTCCGGAATTAATTGTAACGCATCTTGTGAAAAAAGAGAAAATCTAGTATAATAAATGCATTGAGCGAAACAGCTATCTTTTATATACAAAGCTGAGAAAATACGAGGAAAAAAATGGGAATACCAGTGAAACTGCAAGTCTTTGAAGGGCCGCTAGATTTATTGTTGCACTTAATTGACAAGAATAAAATTGATATTTATGATATACCCATTGTGGAAATTACAAATCAATATATGCAATATATCCAAGCCATGGAGCGAAAGGATATGAACGTGATGAGTGAATTTCTTGTAATGGCAGCAACGTTGTTGGATATTAAGTGTAAGATGCTATTGCCGGTAGAAGTGGTTGAAGAAGAGGAAGAAGACCCGCGTCAAGAACTGGTAGAGCAACTTTTACAATATAAATTATACAAATATATGTCATACGAGCTAAAGGACCGTCAAATGGAAGGAGAACGCACTTTCTACAAAGAGCCTACGATTCCAGAAGAACTATTAGAATATGTAGAGCCTGTAAATTTAGAAGAGCTGTTAGGTGATTTGACATTACCAAAGTTAAATCAGATTTTCCAAGACGTACTTAGAAAACAAGAAAATAAAATCGACCCTGTAAGAAGCCAGTTTGGGAAGATTGAGAAAGAAGAAGTTTCTTTACCAGAGAAGTTAGGAATCGTTCGTGAATATATCAAGAAGCATAAGAAATTTAGCTTTCGCAAGTTATTAGAAAAGCAAGCGAGCAAGATGCAAGTTGTAGTTACCTTTTTGGCGATTTTAGAATTGATGAAGATGGGAACCATCCAAATATCTCAAAAAGACACCTTTGAGGACATTGTGATTACACAGACAGGAAGTGATATAGTTGGAGAGGAAGAAATCAGTGAATATTAAAAAATTAGAGGGCATTATAGAGAGCATTTTATTTACGATGGGAGACTCAGTAGAGCTTGGGAAGCTATCAGCGGTTACACAGTGCGATGAAGAGACCTTGCGGCAAGTAATCGGGCAGATGATTCTTGCGTATCAAGAAGACAATAGAGGGATTCAAATTACGCTGTTAGAAGATGCGGTGCAGATGTGTAGCAAAGCTGAGAATTATGAATACCTGATTCAAATGGCAAAGCAACCTAAGAAATATGTATTAACAGAAGTTATGTTAGAAGTATTATCGATTATTGCGTATAAACAGCCAGTTACGCGTATAGAAGTGGAGAAGATTAGAGGTGTGAAAAGTGACCATGCAATCAGCAAACTTATAGAATATGAATTGGTTTGTGAGTTAGGACGTATGGATGCACCAGGCAGGCCGTTACTTTTTGGTACAACAGAAGAATTCCTGCGTAGATTCAACGTAAACTCGGTACAAGAATTGCCAAGTATTAACCAAGATCAAATGGCAGATTTTCAATTAGAAGCAGAAGATGAAGCACAATTAAAGCTAGATATATAAAAAGGTCAAGAAAAATGACAAAAACACTCAATGCAAAATGAGCCAATGTGTGGTAGAATAAATAAGGGAAAAAATGAGATTAATACATGAGGAGTATTTAGTTATGAAAAACGCGATGAAATATGAAAGAAATTACTTTATGCCCCCAGTGGTGACTTATGATTGGGTGAAGAAGGACTACATTGACAAACCACCGAGATGGTGCAGTGTAGACTTACGAGATGGAAATCAAGCACTAATAGAGCCTATGAGTCTGGAAGAAAAGTTAGAGTTTTTTCAGCTATTACTTGATATAGGCTTTAAAGAAATTGAAGTAGGGTTTCCAGCAGCGTCTGAAACAGAGTATCAGTTTGTTCGCACATTGATTGAGAAGAACATGATACCAGAAGATGTTACGATTCAAGTGCTCACACAAGCACGTGAACACATTATCAAGAAGACCTTTGAGGCGATAGAAGGAGCACCGCACGCGGTTGTTCATCTTTATAATTCTACGTCAGTGGCACAAAGAGAGCAGGTTTTTAAGAAAAGCAAAGCAGAAGTAAAGAAGATTGCGGTAGAGGGGGCAAAGCTATTAAAAGACCTAGCAAAGGAAACAAAAGGCAAGTTTACGTTTCAATATAGTCCTGAGAGCTTTCCAGGTACAGAGATGGACTATGCGCTAGAAGTTTGCAACGCGGTTTTAGAAGTGTGGAAACCAAACAAACAACAAGAAGCAATTATCAACTTGCCGACCACCGTTGAGAACGCTATGCCACATGTATTTGCAACACAAGTAGAGTATATGAGCAAGAAGCTAAAGTACAGAAAACATGTTGCAGTGTGTTTACATCCGCATAATGATAGGGGGGGCGGAGTGAGTGACGCAGAACTAGGCACCTTAGCAGGCGCAGACCGCATTGAAGGAACACTCTTTGGAAATGGAGAGAGAACAGGTAACGTTGATATTATCACGGTAGCAATGAATATGTATTCGCATGGCGTGAATCCAAACTTAGATTTCTCAGATATGTCCAAGATTTGTAAGACTTATGAAAAGTTGACACGTATGCGCGTCTACGAAAGACAACCTTATGCAGGCGACTTAGTCTTTACTGCTTTCTCAGGTTCGCACCAAGATGCAATAGCAAAGGGTATGAGCTGGAGAGACGAAAAGAAGACGAAGAAGTGGACGGTACCATACTTACCGATTGATCCAAAGGACGTAGGACGAGAATATGCGACCGATGTGATTCGCATCAATAGCCAATCAGGAAAAGGCGGGGTTAGCTACATTTTGAAACAACACTATGGTATCAATTTGCCAGACATGATGAAGGAAGAAGTTGGCTACCTAGCAAAAGATATTTCCGATCAAACACACAAAGAACTTACACCAGAAGTTGTATATAATATCTTTGAAGAATATTATTTGACCTCAAGAGAAGTATTCAAATTACGAGGATACCAGTTCAAACATCATAACCGGGGAACGAACGCAGAAGCGGCGATTTTTCATGCAAATGAAAAGCGAATCATTAGTGGCTCTGGAAATGGTCGACTAGATGCGATTAGTAACACGATACAGCAGTATTTTGATGTAAGTTATGAGTTGGCATTTTATGAAGAACATATTCTAACAAAGGGCTCTTCTTCAAACGCGATTGCTTATATTATGCTTATTTGTGGAGAGAAGCAATATTGGGGCGTGGGAATTGATGCAGATATTATTCGAGCTTCGATTGACGCACTGATTGTTGCAGTGAATAAGATAGACGAAGTTGCGAATGAAAGTGAATGTAAAGACGAGCGTTTAGTTAATATCTTTACATTTATTCAGACACATTATACGAAGATTAACTTAGATACTTTGGCAAATCACTTCTTTTTGTCAAAACCATACATTTCAAAGTATATCAAAGAGAAATCAGGTATGACCTTTGGTGAGATCGTACAGAGCTATCGTATGAAGAAGGCGAAGTCACTTTTGCAACATACGAGTGCGACCGTTGAGAATATTGCTTATACTATAGGTTATAATAATGTAGAGCATTTCAATCGTTTATTTAAAAAGGCCAATAAGATGACACCTATTCAATTCCGTAATAGAGTAAGATAAGATACATAGGATTTAATAAGGCAATAAAAAAGGGGCAACATGCCCCTTTTTTTATTGCCTTTTATAGAATGGGAAATCACATCCTACATAGTACCTTATTCTTCGTTTGCTGCATCGTCATGTACTAATGTGTTTAATTTCTTTGATAGAGCCATTAGAATCACGCCACATGTGATTACGGCAGCAGCCGTAGCGCCAAATGCTTGTGCGAATGGGAACTTATCAAGGAAGTTATAAAAATGTCCATATGTAAGTCCTACAAAGAAGATTGCCAGTGGCCATACACCTAGTAAAGTACCAAGGTATCTAGTTGGTGCAAATTTATTGATAAATGAGTTGCCAAGTGGCGAAAATACCATTTCCCCAGCTGTTAATACAACACCTACGAATACGATCCAGAGGATGTTTGCTTGTCCTGCGCCTCTAAAAATATCAGCAGCAACCATTAATGCGATAGAAGAACCAAGAAGAATCATACCGAGTGCTGTTTTTTGGAACATATTTAAATCGCCACGTTTGCTATTTGATAATTTTCTCCAAACAATAGCAAGTACTGGACCTAAGATGATACAAGATAACGCGTTTAATGAATCAAACCATGCACTAGGAACTGTGAAGTTACCAAATGTCCAGTTAGCATGTCCAAGACCACCTTCGATTGTTGGACCAAAGTGATAGTATACAGGTAGATATGCCATATACCAAACCATCCAGAATAGAATTGAAATTACAGTTAGAAGAACGATAGCTGTAACTCTTTGCTTTTCAATCGTTGTAAGGGGACTCGTATCTTTGGTAGTTGCTTTCTTTTCAACACGGCTATCAACTAAGAATGGTTTCTTACCAGTGTCGCCAAGGAATGCTTTCCCTGATAGGACAAACCAAAAGGCACCAATGATAGCAACGATACCACATATTAAGAAAGAAAAGCGGTAACCGATATTTATTGCAACAACACTCATGATTGTAGTACCAAGGAAGGAACCTAGGTTAACGAAAGAGTATTGAACGGAGAAAACACCGTCAAGCACTTTTGGGTCATTAAATAGACGACCAGTGATACCATTTGCATTTCCTTTAAAGAATCCAGTTCCGATTGATACAAGAACAATCATGATTACAAGCATTGTTAAATCATATGCTTGCCATGCGCATAAGTAGCCAGCGCCCATAAAGAGAAGGCCAAGTGGAACTAAGATACGTGGAGAAATCCAACGATCGGCAATAACCCCTCCAATTACAGGAGCGATATAAGTCCAAGCAACAAGTGCTGAACTAATAACCGCACCCTCTGCTTTAGTAAGACCTAGACCACCATTAGCGGTTTCGGCAACGACGAAGATTGCAAGTAACCATCTAGCTACATAAAATGCAAATCTTTCGAATGAAAAGGTGATTGCTACGGCAAAAGGCGCCATAGGGTGACATTTTTTTACTGCTGTTGTTTCCATTAATTTTCCCTCCAAAATTAAAATTTTGTATTCCTTTAAATTTCTCTTGTATATGTTTTGAGCCAATCGTTTTCTTCCTCATTTAAGTGAGGAGAAATTACATTGTATACCATTTTGTGATAATTGTTGAGACGCATTCTTTCTTCCTGACTCATTAGGCTTGGCTCTATACCATCTAAGTCAATTGGAGCGTAGGTAATTGTCTCAAAATGCAGGAATTGTCCATATTCGTTGGTGTCGCCTGCGCGAACGATCAATTCATTTTCCGTACGTATTCCGTGAGAGCCTGCAATATAGATGCCGGGTTCATTGGTGATGACCATGCCAGCTTCTAAAGGGTGTGTTTCATCTCTGGCGGGATTGATTTGCCAGCGAAACCCTGCGGGTCCTTCGTGAATATTTAGAAGATAACCGATGCCATGGCCGGTGCCGTGCTTATAATCTAAGCCAAGATCCCACATGGGTTGCCGTGCAAGAATGTCTAAGTTATAGCCGCAACATCCATGTAAAAAGTGCGCACTTGCAAGATTTAGGTTACTTTTCGCGACGGTAGTAAAATGTGTTCGTTCTTCTTCTGTAATCGGACCAAGAATGTGAGTACGTGTAATGTCAGTAGAGCCTTCATAATAGTTGCCACCCGTATCCGTAAGGAACATGCCGATTGGCGCAAGCTCAGTGTCCGTCTCAGAAGTAGCAGAGTAATGAACAATAGCAGCGTGTTCTTTGTACCCGCAAATAGGGGCAAAGCTCTGCCATAAATAACCCTCGCCTTCTTGTCTGAAATCTTCTAACTTTTGGGCGGCGCTAATTTCTGTGATTCTTTCTTTTCCAACTGTTGTTTTTAGCCAATGCATAAATTTTGTGACAGCAACGCCGTCTTTAATATGCGCTTGGATAATATTTTGCAATTCAACCTCATTTTTGATCGCTTTGTATAAGATAGTCGGATTCGGTCTTTCGATTTTCTTCGTATCTTGCGGAAGGTTGTTATAAATTGCGTAGTTGACCTTTCGAGAATCAATTAAAATGGCATCTTCTGCATGGAAAGTCTTCACAACTTCATAAATATCCTGATAAGGGTGAAGCGTAAAGTTGCATTTTGCAAGCGCAGATTTTGCATGGTTGTCTAATTTATTCTCGTCGATGAACAAATCAGCACGATCCTTTCTTATAATTAAATAAGATAGAATAAGTGGAGAGTACTTTACATCATTTCCTCTCATGTTGATAATCCAACAAATATCATCCAAAGAAGTAAGGACATGAGCAGTTGCTCCTTCTTGTTCCATAACAGAGCGAATGCGAGCGAGTTTCGACATGGTGCTCTCACCTGCGTATGCTTCATCTAATACAAAAGCACTTTCTTTGGAAAGTGGTGGACGGTCTGACCAAATATCCGCCATAAGATCAACGTTATATTTGAATTGGACCTGTTTCTTTGCAAGGGCTGCGGCAAATGCGTCACCTTCTTGCATAGCGAGAACACGACCATCAAACCCTAAAGTGCCATTCGTGGGAAGCACGCGTTCTAGGAATTCGGACATGGTAGGTACGCCAGGTTCGCCGATTTTGTACAATGTTATGCCTGTGCCGGCTAATTGTCTCTCGGCTTGAAGGAAATACCGTGCATCCGTCCAAAGACCAGCTTCATCTTTTGTGATAATCGCATCACCTGCAGAACCAGTAAAACCAGTAAGAAACGCTCTGGTCTTAAAATGCTCACCAACATATTCACTTTGGTGGCTATCCGCAGATGGAATAAGGTAAGCATCAATTTGATGTGCTTCCATCTCTTGGCGAAGTGATGCAATGCGTTCTGGTATGCTCATTTCAAAAACCTCCTTTTGGGTATCTTAAGATGATACCACTGCAAGAGAATTTTAGCATAAATATTAAATAAGGACAACTTATTTTTCCATAAATACATCAAGGTTTGTCTATAAATACATCAAGGTGAGCGGATAAGCGAAAGCCATGAATTATTCTTGTATAAACAAGGGGAATTGTGTATACTTAGTGAATATTGAATAATTATATTTTTGGAGGAAGATGACGTGTCGGGGAACAATGAATTGCTTGGAAGAATAGATACGGGATACAAGAAGTTTAGCAAAGGGCAAAAGAAGATTGCAGCATATGTGACGAAGAACTATGACAAGGCAGTATTTTTGACGGCAGCGAAATTAGGAGAAGTCGTAGGTGTGAGTGAATCTACTACCGTGCGCTTTGCAGTGCAATTGGGGTATACAGGGTATCCGGATTTTCAAAAAGCATTGGAAGAAGTGGTGCGCAACCAACTGAATTCTATTCAACGAATGGAAGTTGCATATGGTCGCATCAGTCAATCTGAGATACTAAAATCGGTGCTACAATCGGATGTGGAGAAAATTAAATTAACACTGGATAGTATGGACGAGCATACATTTGAGACGGCAGTGGATATTATTGCAAATGCAAGAAGAGTCTATATAGTAGGGATTCGCAGTTGTGCACCGTTGGCAAGCTTCTTAGGATTTTACTTAAATCTCGTGTGTGATAACGTAGCCTCTGTAATTACCAATAGTGCAAGTGAAATCTTTGAGCAGCTTATCCGTATCGATGAAAGAGACGTGATTATTGGCATTAGTTTTCCGAGATATTCCATGCGAACATTAAAGGCACTGGAATTTGCGAGCAATCGAAGTGCAAAAGTAATTACCTTAACCGATAGTATACATTCCCCCATGAATCTGTATTCTTCTTGTAATTTGATAGCGAGAAGTGACATGGTTTCGATTGTGGATTCTTTGGTAGCGCCACTTAGTATTATCAATGCAATGGTGGTGGCGTTGTGTATGAAGAAGCAAACAGAAGTGGTGAAAACACTAGAAACCTTAGAAGAAATCTGGGACGAATATCAAGTGTATAGTGGAAATGATGAATTGAATCAAATTAATAGCAATGCATCACTGATTTTAGACGAGGGAGAAGATGCATGAAACAAAAGATAGCAATTGTAGGAGGCGGAGCCGCAGGAATGTTGGCTTCAATTTTCGCGGCAAGAGCAGGGTGCGAAGTGCATCTCTATGAGCAAAATGACCGCCTAGGGCGCAAGTTATTTATTACAGGGAAGGGCAGATGCAATATTACAAATGCCTGTGACATAGAGGAGTTTTTTGCCTCTGTAACTTCAAATGCGAAGTTCTTATATAGTAGTCTTTATGGATATTCCAACCACGAGGTCATCCGTTTGTTTGAAGAATTAGGCGTAGCGACCAAGGTAGAACGCGGTAATCGTGTATTTCCGGTATCGGATAAATCAAGTGATGTTATTCGTGCATTAGAGACGGAAATAAAACGACAAAAAGTGCACGTGCATTTAAAACAACAGATTCAATCAATAAAAGCGAACAATGGAAGGTTTTCACATCTTTTGCAAAAAAATGGAGAGCGCATAGAAGCAGATGCTTGCATTGTGGCAACAGGTGGGTGCTCATATCCTCTTACTGGCTCGGCCGGAGCAGGGTATAAATGGGGAGAAGAGCTTGGGCATAGTGTGACACCGTTATACCCATCTTTGGTGCCTATGGAAGTGAAAGAAAGAGAAGCGCAAGAACTACAGGGCTTATCACTGCGCAATGTAAATGTCACGATTTTGCGTGGAAAGAAAGAAGTATATGCAAACTTTGGAGAGATGCTCTTTACACATTACGGTGTGAGTGGGCCACTTATTTTGGAAGCGAGTGCTCGCATAGGAGCGATGCTTGAGAAGGAGCACCTAACCTTGTGCATTGATTTAAAGCCAGCACTTAGCATAGAGGAGTTAGACCGCAGAGTGCTTCGAGAGTTTGACGGGAATCAGAATAAGCAATTTAAAAACGTGATAGGCTCTTTATTTCCGGCAAAACTCGTACCNGTTATGTTACAGCGAAGCGAGATTGCNCCAGAGAAGAAGGTGAATCTGATTTCAAGAGAAGAGCGGCTTGGTTTTGTGAAAATGGTGAAGGCATTTACCTTNACATTAACAAAACTTCGAAGTTTTAGTGAAGCGATTGTTACAAAGGGCGGAATCTCTGTAAAGGAAATCAACCCAAGTACGATGGAATCAAAGAAGGTGGAGAGGCTTTATTTTGTAGGAGAAGTATTAGACCTAGATGCATTAACAGGTGGTTACAATTTGCAGATTGCATGGTCAAGTGCCTACGCAGCTGCTACGAATATTTGCGACTTATGAGAGCATGAAGTGCGGCAAAAGTTGTAGGTATCAGGGAGAAATTCATGAAGATGCGCCGATGATTGACTTTACGTTGCAAAATCTGTAGGTATCAGGGGAAAATATACAATTATAGATACAAACAAGAAGAACAAATATGAGGAGAAGAAATAATGGGATATAGCATAGCGATTGATGGACCAGCAGGAGCAGGGAAAAGCACGATTGCAAAACGTGTAGCAAAGGAAAAGGGATATATTTATGTGGATACGGGTGCGATGTATCGTGGTCTTGCCTTGCATTTTCTAAATCAGGAGATTGCGCCTGAGGATAAGGAAAGTATTGTGAAAGCCTGTGCTGGCGTGAAAGTGAAACTGGCTTATAAAGACGGGAATCAACAAGTATATGTCAATGGAACAAATGTAACGAGTCGGCTTAGAGAAGAAGCGGTAGGCAATATGGCGTCAATGAGCGCGGCGATTCCAGAAGTAAGGGCGGCATTGCTTGAACTGCAAAGAGAGCTTGCAAGAACAGAAGATATTGTGATGGATGGAAGAGATATTGGAACGTTTGTGTTACCTGAGGCGGATGTAAAAGTATTTCTAACAGCGAGTGTAGAGACGAGAGCGAAGAGACGCTATGATGAACTGATGGAGACAGGCGTTCAAACGACGACGCTTGAGGAGATCAAAAGCGATATTACAAAGCGTGACGAACGAGACATCAACCGAAGTGTTGCGCCGCTTAAGCAAGCAGAAGATGCGCTACGCGTAGATAGCTCTCATATGGGCATAGAAGAAGTGGTAGAGGCAATTCTTAAGCTCTGTAAATAAGGAGAAGGACAATGGAAATCAAATGTGCAAAAAGCGCAGGCTTTTGTTTTGGCGTTAAAAGGGCAGTAGATACGGTGTATGAGCAAATTGCGGCAGCGAAGGGGCAAGCGGTGTACACNTATGGGCCGATTATTCATAACGAAGAAGTGATACGTGATATGCGNGAAAAAGGGATTACGGTGCTTCAAAATATAGAAGAATTAGATGCCATAACGCAAGGCATNGTCATTATTCGTTCTCANGGAGTTGGGAAACATGTGTATGATAAATTGCACGAAAAAGGTCTTCATCTTGTCGATGCAACTTGCCCCTTTGTGAAGAAGATTCACGCGATAGTCGAAGAACAAAGCGCCAAAGAAAGAGAAATTGTGATCATCGGAAATAAAGAGCATCCCGAGGTGATTGGAACTGCCGAGTGGGCAGGCGAAGGCGCCGTGGTAGTGGGGCAGACGCAAGAAGCAGAAAGGTTCAAATCAAGTAATAAAAACCTTTGCATAGTAGCACAAACTACATTTAATTACAAGAAATTTGAAGAATTGGTTGAAATTATTCGCAAAAAGGAGTATGATATAATTGTTTTAAATACGATTTGCAATGCGACTAAGTCACGGCAAGGTGAGGCGAAGACGATTGCGAAAGAGTCAGATGCTATGCTCGTTATCGGCGATAAGCGTAGTTCTAATACTCAGAAGTTATTTGAAATATGCAAACATGCATGTAAGGCTACATACTATATACAGACCTTAGAGGATTTAGATTTAAGTCAATTAAGAGATGTTAAGAGGGTAGGAATTACAGCAGGGGCGTCAACGCCGAACACTATAATTGAGGAGGTTCAAAATAATGTCAGAATTAACTTTTGAACAAATGTTAAATGAGTCATTCAAAACAATAAGAAATGGAGAGGTCGTTGACGGTAA
>JGI994J12354_10002712_pt1 | contig 16966 bp, 14 predicted proteins | sample IntmicLarv3ML3BL_FD_12354 | JGI IMG/M metagenome (IMG submission 12354) | reverse complement strand
TGCCATTGATTTTTTTAGAATTAACATTTTAAAATGCTACAAAATAGTTATGGTTTTGTGCTTTTTGATCGGCCATGTTTTTGTATGTATAAATTTTCGGAAAAATAGGGTGTTTTTTGGGGGGATAAACCCCGTGCACGTACAGTCAGAAGAGATGATCCATGATTTCGGCATGGTGGTTTATACGAATCGGCGTTGGCAAGTCGGATTTGTAAGCGATGAACGGTACGCCCGCCGCGTTGGCGGAGAGCATGTCCACCTCTGAATCTCCCACGAAAAGCGCCTCATTCGCCGAGATTCCGTAATGTAAAAGCACCTTGAGAAGCGGCTCCGGGTGGGGTTTGGGATGGCTGACCTGCGAGGCTGTCATAACGCAGGAAAAATATCCGTTAAGTCCCAGATCGTCAATAATCATATCCATGGACGAGGCACGGTTGGTGCAAATTGCAAGGAAAATGCGCCCCTTAAGTTTATCCAGCGTTTGAACGAAACCGTCCTCCGCTCGCATATAAGGCGCAAGATCCCGGTAATTAACGGTTTTGGCAAATTCAAGGGCTTTGTCGCGCCTGTCGTCTCCGTTAAAAAAATAAGCCATGACATCATTGAAAGAATAGGTATGTAATACCTTGCGAGCAGTTTTATCTTTGCGGTCGATGGGCGGACGTCCTACGGACGACAATACCAGATCGTAAAAAACATAGTTTGATTCAAGAGAGTCAAGCATGACCCCGTCGCAATCATAAATCACGGTTTTGTAACGGCTTTTGGCTACTCGCATTAATTGATTACTCCGGCCTTTTAATCTCGTTCAGATATTGTTCCCATTCCATGGGCAGCAGATATTTTTTGTTGCTGTTGCAATGTTTGCAGGCTGTCACCACGTTGTTTTTCGTAGCTTTACCGCCGCGGGACAGGGGGACGATATGATCCATAGTTAACTCCGGCGCGGTAAACGAGCCGCCGCACCAATGACAAAGTCCCTGAGCCAGACGATTTTGCCACCAACGGCTTTTTCGCATCTCTCGCGATTTTGACCGTTCAAGCTTTATCTCCCGCTCTCCAACTTCCATGATAAAAGCGTTCATTTCCATGTATATATAAAAACCTCTTTAGCGTCTTTAAACGGGTTTGCCCAGTATATGTTTAAATTTGCGATTACCGCGTAAATAGCTATGACAGGCTGTTACGGTCGCGTCAATATTTTCATGCGCACAGAATTGCAACAGTAGCTCCGTCGCGTCCTTCGTGGGCATTTCCCGGTCTGAAGGAGTCCACAAGCTGATGGCGTGCCAAGTGTTCGCGCACCAACTGGCGCAGCTTTCCGGAGCCAAGCCCGTGTATTATGCGGACTTCGGAAAAACTACTTAGAGATGCGTGATTGAGAAATGTTTCCAAACGTTCAAGCGCCTCTTCCGCTCGAAGGCCAATAAGCTTCAGTTCCCGCTCTCCATCTTCGGAGGTCTCCACTCTCCAGCTGTTTGTCGCCGGTTTGTGCGCTTTTGTCGCGCATGTTTTCTCAGATGGCTCCAGGTCGTCCAGACTGACTTCCATGTCTATGGCCCCGACTTTCACGCGCGCTCTTTTTTGTTTCGGAAGTAGCTGGAAAACCAATGCTGCGCGGCCAAGAGAGCGGATGTAAACGCTGTCTCCGACAGCTGCGTCTCGCAGTGACGTATACGCGGCGTCATCCGTTTCGCGTTTTGGCTTGAGGCGTTCTTCGATTACGGTTTCCAATACGCGCAGTTTTTCAATACTGTCCGCGCGTCGTTCCCGTTTGTATTCTTCCAGAAGTTCGTTCATACGGCGACGTGTATTCGAAATTACGTCGCGCGCTTCGTTCCACGCTTTTTCTCGGACTTCGCGTACGGCTTGTTCAAATTTNTCGGAGCGCGCGGCAAATTCCAAGCGGTCTCGCCTGAGTTCTTCTCGCTCGCGCTCGGTCTGAAGGTGAGCGTCATCCAGCTCTTTGCGTTTTTCGCGCAACTCAGTCAGTAAGGCGGTGAATTCTTCAGCCGCCACGCCCAGCATATCTTTGGCAAATTCAATCACCCGCTCTGGCACGCCGTAGCGTCGTGCGATCTCAATAGCGTGAGAATGCCCTGGTTCGCCGAGAATGAGCCGATACAAAGGAGTATATGTCCTGGCGTCGTATTCCATTCCGGCGTTGATCATGCCTTCTGTTTTATGGACATATCCTACGATATCGGAGAGGTGGGTTGTGGCGATAACAACCGCTCCGCGTTCCAAAAGATCACGTAGCACGGCGCAAGCAATGGCCGCTCCTTGTTGTGGTTCCGTGCCTGCGCCAAGTTCGTCCAAGAGAACCAGCGCGCGCGGCCCGGCTTGTTCCAAAATGGTCGCCGTGCGCGCCATGTGCGCGGAAAAAGTGGACAGACTCTCTTCTATGGATTGTTCGTCGCCTATATTCACCAACAGGGTGTCCAACAATGGAAAAGACGAACGGGCTCCGTCAGCCGGTACGGGCATGCCGCACAGAGCCATCAGGACGAGAATTCCAGCGGTTTTCAGAGCGATGGTTTTGCCGCCCGCGTTCGGGCCTGTAATGACCATGATTCGCTCTTTGTTGTCCAGGCAGAGATCCAGCGGTTCTACGCGCGGTATGATCCCCTGACTTTGAAGTTTTATCAGGATAGGGTGACGGGCCTGCGCCAGGCGCAAGTCTCCATGTTCGTTCAGTTGCGCTTGTTCCAAAGAATGACAATCGGAAAATGCCGCGATGCTGTTGAGTTTGTCTAGACTCAGAAGCGTCTCGAAACAGGCGGCTATTTCCGCCGCGTCTTGACGAATCCACGAGGAAAGCTGACGGAGGACGCGAATTTCTTCGGCCTTTTCCTCTGCGCTCAGATTTTCCAACTCGTTTACGAAAGGAATAATTTCGAGCGGTTCCATAAAAGCCGTTTCACCGGATGAGGAGACGTCGTGCGTAACGCCTTTTACCATTCCTTTGGAATCCATTCTGACCGGGATAACCCAGCGTCCGGAACGTTGCGTGATGAAATCATCCTGCAGAAAAACGTCGATTTGGTTATCGCGGACGATTTCCTCAATTTTTTTGCGGATGCGAGAGGCGAGGGCGCGTTTTGCCCGGCGAATTTCTTTAAGGGCGGTTGACGCGCTGTCCATAATGGAGCCGTCGTCGCCTATGGAGGCGGATAAAGGTTCCAAAATATCGTCAAAATATTTTAACTGAGGCTCTATTGTTTTTAGGAGTGAAATGTCGCTGCGCTGCGCAAATTGGCGGGCGATGTTCCCAAAAATTTCCAGAACCGGTATAAACAACAGTAACTCTTTCGGATCAAGAATGGCTCCAAGCGGGCGGAGCTGATCCAGAAGGGGCCTTATGTCCATAAATGACTGGAGACGAAGAGTTATTCCCTGAGAGGATAGGGCGCGGATTTCANAAATGCGACCGGCGATGGAACGGATGTTATCGATATTATTTTCCGGCGTGGTTTCAAGCAAACTGGAGCGCGTTATGTCGCTGTGGGCAAATACGCCGATTTCCCCGAGAATCTTGTCAAACTCAAGATGTTTCAGGGTTTCACGGTTAATCATGTTTCCTTCTTTTCCTTTCGTCTACGACGGCGATCCTTTTGTTTACGCAGGCGAATGACACGACGCGCCTCCGGAGTTGTTACGCCTTGTTGCGTTTCAATACGTTCTAGTAATTCGCGGCGAGCCAGAAAACGGTTCAATGATTGACTGCGCTCGCGGGAAACGCTGACGCAAATACCGCTCGGTTTATGCCGCAGCTGTACGGCGGTGGATGTTTTGTTTACGCTTTGTCCGCCGCTTCCGGACGAGCGGATAAAGTTTTCCTCAATGTCTTCTTCCCGCACATTTAAACTGGCCATTTTTTGTCGGAGCCAACGGTTTTTTTCCTCGCTTACGGCAAAACCGAGCATGGTTTCAAGCCATTCCATTCCGCCAGTTATAGGCTTTCATCTGCGCGGTGCGAGCGTCATCCAGGGATAATCCCAGCTTATTAAGTTTTAACACCGCCTCGTCTATCTTCATTTCTTCAATGAGTTCCGCGATACTCAGCAATGAGCCGAAAATTCCTTTGCGCCAGAACAGGGCGTTTTTTATATCATCGGTAAGGTTTAAAGCGGCCATAACCTCATTAATTGAAATGGTGTAGATCACGTCCAGCAAGGAAAGAATACCGACCATAAAGGTCTGATCAAGAAATTCCGGATTTTCTCTGAACCGAGGCATCCGAGCCGCCAGCTCTTCCATGAACGCGGCCCGCACCGCAGCCATTTCAACTAGTGGATTTTCAGGGCCGGTTTTTTCCTCTGACGCGAAAAGGCAAAGCTGCGCCCAGCGTTTGATCTGTTGCTTGCCCAATGTGGCTATGGCGTGACGCATATTTTGTATTTTAACCTGCGAGCTCGTGGAAACCGAGTTGACAAGCAGCAATAATCTGTATGTCAGATCCGGGCTTTGACGAAAAGCATGCGCTACATCGTCTGTTTCCACATCTTCCGCGAGAAACTGCATTAGTTTAAGAAGATGCGCTCCCATATCGTCAAAGCGTTTTTTCCTTATTACGGATGGTTTCGCGAAATAATACCCCTGAAACAGTTTGAACCCCATGTCGCGACACATCAGGTACTGTTCTCGAGTCTCCACTTTTTCAGCCAAAAGTTTAAGGGGATATGAACTGAGACGATCCAGCGTCTTTGCCAGATTTTCAATCGACGATTGTTGCATATCTATTTTTACTACATCGACAATATTATATAGATCATGATAAGTCGGATCAAACGAGTGGTCGTCAAGCGCAAGCGTGAAACCCTCGTCTTTCAGCAAACGACAGCGATCCACCAGCTCGGGGGTAACCTTCAGTGTTTCCAATAACTCCAGCGCTACGTGCTCTTTTGGCAGAATATTGATGGTATCGCTCATCAACAGATCAAGCTCCATGTTGACAAATCCCTTGCGTCCTCCCAAAATCTGCTCAAGACCAAACCCCGACAAGGCGTTGACAATCACGTTGGCAGTTGCGTGAGAAGCGTCTTGCACGCATGCGCTTGAAAGATTGGCTTCCGAACGGAAAAGAAGTTCGTATGCGACAACATCTTCATAGGTATTAAGAATAGGTTGTCGGCCTATAAGATAATGCTGTTCGTTCATTAATGCCTCAATATCAATTTTGGCCCAAAAACGGGGGCAAACAAACCGCCGGGATTGTAACAGATTATAGTGGCGTTTTGACATCACAATTCGCAATCCATCTTAAAATTCCTTCCCGGTTGCCCGATACGCGTCGAAATGCTATACAAAAGACGGCAGTTAATATCCGGGCGGAGTCACGAAAGGGATATCAGCAAGATGAAGATATCTATTCTGAGGCGGGGATGGGTTACTTTCTCCGCTTATGCCGTTGGTTTTTATGCGTCGGTTCTCAACCGTTTTGTGGTTAAGGGCGCGGACAATATTCCTTCTGACGGCGGAGCGCTGGTGGCGTCGAATCATATCTCGGCCTACGAAACCATTTTTTTGCCTTGGGCGGTTATCCGTCAATATCCGTTTCAGATGCTTTGGGCTCCGGCTAAGGAGGAGCTTTTTGCTCAACCGTTTCAGCGTCTGATTTACTCTTCGTGGGGAGCTTTTCCGGTAAAACGGGGACGCGACGTAAGAGCAAGCAAAGTTATTGAAACGCTGCTAAAAGATCAGAGAGTCATGCTCTTCCCAGAAGGGACTCGCCACAAAGACGGGCGGCTTGGCAAAGGAAATCGCGGCGTGGGCAAAATTATCTATGAGACCAGACCGGTAGTGATCCCAACGGCGTTTACGGGAGTTAATACATGGAAGTTTCCCGGTTTCGGACAGCGCGCGGCCGTAATTTTCGGACAACCGTTGGATTTTGCTGATTTATACGAGCTTGAAAACAACAAGGAAACGCACCAGCTTATTGTTGACCGGATTATGAACGCGATAGCGGAAATTCTTAAAAGCGAGGGAGTATACGTCGGTGAAGCGTAGTCCGTCCGCAGGTGAGAAGAACCCTCAGTTTCTCTCCGAATCCGCTTTGGTGGAGATATTCTGCGACGGCGCGTGCAGCGGAAATCCTGGCCCGGGAGGCTATGGCGCCATTTTACGTTGCAAAGGTCATGAGAAAGAAATAAGCGGGGGTGAGCTTCAGACTACGAATAACCGCATGGAACTGACAGCCGCCATTGAAGCGCTGCGATTGATAAATCGTCCTTGCCGCATCACAATCGTCAGCGATTCACAATATCTGGTGAAAGGGATGACCGAATGGATCGACGGGTGGCGCCGAAGGAGCTGGCAGAGCAGTAAAAAAGAACCCGTGCTTAATCGGGATTTATGGGAAGAACTTCTAAGTCTAAGCGACGGGCATGTTGTTACCTGGCGCTGGATTCGCGGACACGACGGTCATAAGGAAAACGAACGCTGCGACGCGCTGGCGCGACAAGCGATAATCGAGGTCAAAAACCGGGTATGATCACCCCGCGTTGCGCCGCATTGTTCGCGCTTGCAGCTATTCATTTTATGACCAAACGNGCATTACAACCTCATNTTTTATAGTTAATCAAAAGTAATTCCTGCCGGATCAGGATAAGCTGAAAGCTNATANCGTTTTTCAGATGATNNGTTTTTTATTGTAANGACGCANTNGATCTTATCAGACAAAATAGTTCCGCTTAAGCTGTCAGAGGAAAAAGAGCCGTCCTTTTCAACCTTGGTNCCAGAAGGATAAAAAGGCTCTTGATGGAAGCTCGTCATGTCGCCCTTGCCGATACTGGCTATGTTCCGAAAAATAGTTCTCTTTTCTCCTACTGTTGCCAATGTAAATGTAATTGCAAGGGTTTGACCGTCTTCCACTGACTTTGTGCCTGTATAACGAACATCGCTGTAAGGTATGGGTGGGGAAGTAAAGTTTCCCTTACTATCAATATCGCCCGCCTTCGTAACACCGTTTTCGGCTATCCAAAGCGTTCCTTTGCCTTCGTAAAGTAAGATTGGATATTCAGATTTCACAGGGATCGCTTCCCTGCCTTTTTTGTCAATAAAACCCCATTTGCCGCCCAATAGTTTATAGCTATCGCGTTCTCGTACAAACTGCCTCGGTGCTACTCTATAGTTGTATACATTATATTCTCGTACAAATCCATATTTCCCGCCAACATTCACTGACGCAACACGTCCTGCCGCAAGTCCTGTTTCTCCTCTGAAATCACTAATGTAATTATATTTGCAGGGAACAACTTCTTTGCCTTTCTTGTCGATCAGCCCCCATTTACCTTCGCCTTGATAGCCCACCAGACCCCACCTGTCTTTGTATAGTCCCCACTTTTCTTCATATAGCTTCCAAGTAGCTTCAGTTTGAGCCGTGTCTTTAGGTAAGGAGCCGATATATACTCGGGCTAAACCGTCAGAACGATAACGAAATTTTTCCGCAAGGTCGTATTTGTATGGGGTAANCATTTCACCTTTTTCGTTGATATAGCCCCATTTTCCCGTACTTTCATTTTTAATAGGCGTTGGGTTTAATTCTTTATACTCGTTATATTCGTAAGCTAAAAACGTTATCGCAGCGATGCATACTACAAAAACAATAATAAGTTTATTTATGTTTTTTCTTTGCATGTCGCACCTATTCAATATTAATTGGAAAAAACTGTTAAAGTGTAAAACGCCAGAATAGAAAATATTATGCGTTTTGCATCAACAGGTGTCAATCTAAAGTCCTCCGTCGCCCTGTCTTTTCTTGCTTGTTGCAATTTATTGATAATTCATTCTTGGATAAACTCGGATACCTCATCTTCTCTCAAAATGGATGGGCGGCGCAAGCGGGGATAAAGCGTGCATTTTGAATGAAAATGAGCAATCCAACCATCAAAAATACAAGCAAAAATACGTACTTGTATTTTTTATAAAAATTAATTTACATTATACGGAAGTCTTTTCTTTTGAAGGTGATTTGAAATTTCACAAAGGCTTCGCGCTGTTCTTCATTTGTCTTTAATACCGTAAACATAAAAAAGACGGCTATTTTTTAGGGGCGCTTATTTCTAGTATTCGTTGAATCCGGATAAAACATGCATTATTCGTATAGCCCCCGATATAGCTAAGTCTGTATATTCTATTTACATAATCGATAAAATAACACCTGAATTTTATTGAATAAAATAGTTCGAGGAAATCAGATGAATAGATATACCAAAAGCGGTTTAATAGCCGCTTCATCAATCCTTTTGGGCGTGTTTTTCTATTACTGGTTATTTATAAAACTGGGCTTGCCCAGCGGCAGAGAGATAATAGCGGATTTCAGGAAAAAACCGGCGGATATCAAAGAACCGGCCGAGCAACACCGTTATGCGCCCAATAAAAGACAGGCCGCAGCGCGACGATCTTCAATTGTTATTGACCTCAATAGAGACGGTATCACCACTTCCCCTGAGGGAAACAATATCTATTTTGACTTAAATAGCAATGGCTTTGCCGAAAGCACCGGCTGGATTAACGATCAGGATGGTCTTTTGGTGGCTGATCTTAACAACAACGATAAAATAGATAACGGTAGAGAACTGTTTGGCAACCATACCCTTCTCAGAGACGGCGCTTTGGCCGCTAATGGTTTTGAGGCCCTTAAAGAGTGGGATAGTAATGGTGATAGCATCATCAGCGAGCTTGACGAGGGGTGGAGCCAACTTAAAATCTGGCGGGACAAAAATCCTTATGGCAAAACCGATGACGGAGAATTACTGAGCCTTGACGAGATTGGTCTTAAGAGCATTGATCTGAATTATAAAGAACAAAACATCACCGATTCATCAGACAATAAACACACGCAAACGGGCAAAGTCGAGTGGAAAGATGGCGGCAACTCTTCCGCTGTTGAGGTCTGGTTTAAAGTTGATCCAACTGATTCCATTGATTTGGAGAATGTGTCTGTTTCCGCAGAACCCAATATTAAAGCATTTGGAAACGTGGCTGACCTGCGCACATCCATGCAGAAAAATAAAGCCTTGCGCCAAAAAGTTAAAACCTTTCTGTCCAGCGATTTTTCCAGACAAAGAAAACTGTTGAATGACTTGATCTATGAATGGACAGGCTCGATGGATGTGGATCCATATAGCCGAGATCCCAGTCAGGTCTATGGGCATGTGATGGATGCCAGGCAACTGGTTGCTTTGGAAAATCTGGTTGGGCAACCATATATCAATATCCATGATTGGGATATTGAGCGATCTAACCCAAGACCAGACGCGGCGGCCATATTGATAGATGAATACCATAGGTTCGCCAATTACGCTCATGCCGCTTTACTGGCGAAAAATAATTATAGGAGAGAATTTGAAGACATAATTTTGCATCAGTTTGACGCGCAGGGTAAGCTGTTTTATGACGATGCGCGGCTTGTTAAAACATTGAAGACCTTAATAGAAAAAAAGAACTTTGATAAAGCAAAAGTGCTTGTATTTATTGCTCAAAATCTGGGTAACTATGATTCTTTGCTGAAAAAGCGCATAGAGAAGGTTTTTATTGAGCTTTCACACTCTGGGAATTTGTACAAAAATACGATTGCATCGCTGGAAAAGGATATTGAAGACAGCGAAGAATCCACCGAGACAACGCCTGCAGCAAGCAGAGTCGAGAATAAATTACCCAATTCTCAAACGCTCAGGTGGTGAGGATGAAAGGTTTTAATTTTATGCAACGACTGGTAATAAACGAAAGAGAGAAAGATCCATGTCAAGAAAAATGACATTTAGGAAAGTATTAACTTTATTGATAGTGTTTATGATTTACCCATCATTTGTCTATTCTAAACCCGATAAAATTCAACTTATACGCGGCGTCAAATTGTCGATCGCTAGCTACTATTAAGGCAAACTATGAGTGTAGAAGTCACATTATATACAAAAACTGCAACCAAAACAGGATTGACTAAATTTTTGTTAGCAAATAGTTTTCAAAAAAGCAGACATTTCTTAGATGAAATGAATACACCTGAAAGCTTAGGCTTTATGTGGTTTGGATTTGAAAACTACGAATCATCAGTTGGTGTGGAGGCAACTGTCATTAAATCCTCAATTGAGGAGAGAAAAAAGTATAGCTGTTCAGAATGGATTTTACATACAAGGACAAGAAGCAGTGGAACATTTGAAGATAAGAAAAAACAAAACGATATTATAAGAATAGCGAGGCGACAATTCGGAGAGACATTTTATAATGATTGGTATGGTACGAATAAATACACAAATTTAGAAGACTATGAAAAGTTCACGCCTCTCGAAAAAGGTATTTCTATAATTGCTAATAATTCATTAGAAAAGCTGTGTCAAATCAATAGTTGCTTAAGTGAATATAGGAATGAAATGTCGGAATCATTGGCAAACATTAAACATAAAAACGTGAGAGCTTTGTTGATAAAAAAAGATCCAAGTATTATTCTATATAATAGTCTAATGCCTTTCCTGGTTTCAGTTATTGAATATTTTTTTGGTCAATGTTTTGTAAATTACATTAAATACGATAAAAAAGCTAGACTTCTGTTAGTTGAGAAAAAACTTAAAATTGATATTTCAGAAGTAATAAGTATTTTTAAAAAAGAAAACTCTCTTGAGCAAATAGTGACACAGTTCTACAATTTTCAAAATCTTTACTCTATAAATAAAGCGTTCAAGAAATATTTATTAATTGATGTTATGTCCACTTTGAACGTGAAGAAAAAAATAAATGGAAATATGTTTAGAGTTTTAACAAAAATTCAAGAAATTATGGAGACTAGGCATAGATTTGTGCATTAACTTGATATAAATTACGATTTGTCCCAAAAAGGGTATTTAGATTNTATTATGACTATTGAGATGACTATTAAATTAATCTTGAATTCATTTAAAGATAAAGGATTAACGATTGAAATAGATTACTTTACCATAAAGTAGCTTGATATCCAAATTTACAGAAGCTTGTGTAAAGATTTGCAATTGTTTCCGTTTAAACCTCTTCGTTTCCCCTCACGAACGCCGAGCTGCCGAACATTATAGATTAAACTCAGGATGCGAAAAGGGCGAGATCTGGTTGTAAGGTCAACCGGATATAGATACGGATAAGGCGTAATTGATACTTGGCTGTGACGTAGGATTTGGGACTTATGGATTTGTTGTAAGCTTCACAGTTGCGGGCTGCGGTAACGTTTACCCACATCCAGATACAGCCACAACATAAGACAAATGGAGCCAATACTCATGGCCATGTAGGCCACCGGCAGAACCGGGTTTGCGAATTCGAACGAACACAGCATCATTGATACGCCGCCGCACATAAGGGCGCAGCTACCCAAAAGAGACGCCACCGTGCCGTTATCCGTATCCAGTTGAGACATGATCAGCGTTGTGCCGATCGGACGGCTGGACGAGGCGGCAAGTGTTAAGGGCAGATAAAACCCGATGAACCAGAATGGCCCGCGGTTGCCCATGAGATACAGACAAAGCCCGCTTAAAGCCATAATTGTGAAAACTGCGGAAAGGAAATAACGGCGGTTGAACGAGCGGAACAGTCGTATGTACAAAAGCGGGCCAAGCATGCCACAACAGGCGTTGGCCGCAAAAAACAAACTGAATTTTTCTTCAGATAGCCCATAAAATTTGATGTAAATGAAGGCCGAAGAGGTCAAATAGGCCATAAACGGCATAATGGACAGGGAAAACAACAGCAGTAGCCAGCGCAGACCGGAGCAGCGAAGAACAAAGGGAATTCGCTTTAATGAATCAAGGCCTTTAACGCCATTTGTATCTTTCATGGTCTCTTTAAGGGCCAAACTTAGAAGCAACGCCGTCAGAGAACACAGAAGCAGCAATCCGAACAGACCTCGCCATGACATGAAACGCATCAGCGTGGAACCAAGCATCGGGGCGATCATAGGGCAGATGACCGTCATGCTCTGAATCCAGGCCAAGACCGTTTCCATGGTTCGTCCTTTGAACGTATCTTTTACGATGGCCATGGATACGGAACAGACCGCGCCGCTTCCTATGGCTTGCAAAAGACGTCCCGCAATCAGCATATGAATAGTTTGCGAACCGATGCATACGATCGAACCGACAGCGTAAATGCCGAGACCGGTCGTCAGGATGATTTTTCGTCCGTAAGCGTCGCTGAACGCTCCCCATAGAAGCATGGAAAGAGCGAAAAACAGCATGAAACCGCTCAGAGTGAATTCCGCTATGGCGCGATCGCAGGCAAAAATTTCAGTCATGCGGGGAAGCGCGGGCAGGTACAGATCGGTTGAGATGGGTACGAAGGCGTTCAGAAAGGCAAGGAATACGATAAGGGGACGCTGACCAAAACGGAACACATCCCGCCTGAAAGTCATGGCGTCAAAATTATCTTTCATGAAAACCTGCGAGATGCGGATAAAATCCTGTTGAAATATGCCTGATAAAAGCTGACCGAATCGCGAAACATGCTATGCGCTTTTAACGCTTCTGTCAAGGCAAGTAAATTAGAGCGTTTCCGAGTATTCTGCCGCTGGTTTTAAGATAGCTTGCATGGGCGTAATTTCCTAAAAGNNCCGTTTCTTGTTTTGCGGATTTCTCCGCCAAAACTCCGTTCCTAATCCGGCAGTCCAAAACCCTGTCGTGATTTTTGCGCCTGTAATGGTTTTTTACAGCCGCATATCTCCATTAAATCAATATCTTATCAAAAAGCCAGTCTCAGTGTTAAGCGCTTAAGTCTCTCGAAGAAATCAATAATAAATTTGTCATCTATTCATAACGCGTTGATATTTTGTAGTCTTTATAATCTTGAAGGCTATAGGCATGTAAATTGCTGTAAAATCGAACAAACTTATTTTACGGCGCTTGTTGTAATCTGCTCTTCATGAAAGATGAGTAAATAAAACAATAAGAGGTAACCATGCCGCGACAAAGAGTCCTCGCCATAAATCCGGGATCAACCTCGACCAAAATAGCCTGTTATCAGGGAGAAGAAGAGGAATTCTCCCTGAACTTGAGCCATCCTCCGGAAGAGTTGAATAAGTATGCAAAAGTAATTGACCAGTATGATTACCGTAAAAAATTTATTATCCGGGCTCTGGTGGAATATGCGGTAGATGTTAAGAGCTTTGACGCCATCGTTGGCAGGGGCGGACTTCTGAAGCCGCTTTTCGGGGGAACATATGAAATAAGTGATGCGATGATACAGGACTTAAAAGAAGCCAGATACGGCGAACACGCCAGTAATTTGGGAGCTGTTATTGCCTTCTGGCTGGCAAAGGAAGCCGGTTGCCCAAGTTTTGTAGTAGATCCAGTCGTGGTTGACGAATTGGGCGATCTGGCCCGTATTTCCGGTAATCCGGCGCTGCCGAGAATCAGCGTGTTTCACGCGCTTAATCAAAAAGCCGTTGCGCGCCGCGCGGCCGCTGCGCTCGGAAAAAAATATGAAGAGATAAATCTTATCGTCGCGCATATTGGCGGAGGAATTTCGGTCGGTTTGCATGAAAACGGGCGGGTTGTTGATGTTAATAACGCCCTTGACGGAGACGGCCCTTTTTCTCCGGAGCGTAGCGGAAGCGTACCCATTGGCGCCTTGGCAAAGCTTTGTTTTTCAGGGAAATACAGCGAGGCTGATATAAAGAAACAAATAAAGGGAGCGGGCGGTTTGTTTGCCTATCTGGGGACGACCGATTTTAGGGAAGTTGAAAAACGCGTTCTGGCCGGAGATACTGAAGCTGACCTTGCGTATCGCGCGATGGCCTATCAGATTGCCAAAGAAATTGGGCAGCTGGCTACCGTGGTTTGTGGCAAGGTTGACGCAATCATATTTACTGGCGGAATCGCTTTTGCCAAGACATTTATAAATCTAATAAAACAGCGGGTGTCGTTTATCGCCCGCCTGATTGATATTCCCGGCGAAAAAGAACTTGAATCCCTGCGCGACGGTGCGTTGAGAATTTTGCGGGGCGAGGAAAAGGCGAGGATTTATTAAAACAGCGAGGCTATTTTGTTTCGTGGGATGGAGAGGATAAATGACCAGATTTAAACAATTGATTGAAAAAATAAAAGAACTTGAAAAGAAAAAAATTGCCGTGGCCGTGGCGGAAGACGAAGAGGTTATGGCGGCTGTGCGTCAGGCGCAGGACGAAGGGATCACCGAGGGCATTTTGGTGGGAGATACCTCAAAGATAGAAAAAATAGCGGCGGATAAGAATATTCCATTGGATGGTTTTGAAATTATTCACGAAACCGATCATATGGCCGCAGCTTTAAAATGCTGCGAGTTAATTCGTAAAGGGCGCGCCTCGGCGATAATGAAAGGCTTGATCGATACGGCGAAGATAATGAAGGCGGCGTTGAACAAAGAACAGGGGCTGAATTCAGGAAATCTGATTTCGCATGTAGCTATACTGGAACTTGAAACCTATCCGAAGTTTTTATTATTGACTGACTGCGGCATTAACATAGCGCCTAACCTTAAGGAAAAAGTCGAACTTATAGCGAACGCCGTTCGGGTGGCTCATAGTCTTGATATTGAAACGCCTCTTGTCGCTTGTTGCGCCGCGGTTGAGAAAGTAAACGCACAAGCGATGCCAGCCACGGCAGACGCTGCGCTGTTAGCCAAAATGTGCGACCGGGGTCAGATCTCTGGTTGTATCGTCGACGGGCCTTTCGCCCTGGATAACGCCATAAGCGAAGAAAGCGCGCGAATCAAAAAGATCAAAAGTCCGGTGGCGGGAAAAGCGGATATAATCCTCGGTAACGACATAGAAACAAGCAATTGTCTTTATAAAGCGTTGTTGTTTCTGGCAAAAGCGAAAGCGGGTTGCGTTGTGGCCGGCGCGAAAGCTCCTATTGTGCTCACATCGCGGGCTGATTCTCATGAAACTAAATATTTATCCATCGTATCGGCTCTGCTCTGTAGCGAGGATAGGCAATAAGCGCTACCCGCATTGGTTTTTACGGACGCCCGCTGATCCGCCGAATATGGATAAGATATAAAAATGTCTATTGCCTAATTTCTATTTCTCGTTTTTTACCGTACAGATAGCGGAGCATTTCATATTCAAACGGATAAGAGCTGTCGTGGTAACGGAATTTCGTCAAATGCCGTTTATCGATCCCTTCCAGCATCGTCATCCCTCCGTCTATAAGCCAACTGTTGTCTACGCCGGAAAATGGATCAATGGCAAATTTGATCGCCATCTGGATGGATGTGTCAACCACAAATCCGCTCGTGTCGCGCACATTTGACGGCCCAACGAGAGGAAGAATCAGATACGGTCCGGGAGCTGCTCCCCAATATCCAAGCGTTTGTCCGAAATCTTCCCTCCGCTCTTCCAGCCCTAATTCTGTGGCGGGGTCAAACAGGCCGCCGATACCAATGCTGCTGTTTACTACAAAGCGGCTAAGTGATTTTAAAGTATGCTTTCCTTTTAGTTGAAATATGTTGTTGGTGATATTGCGAACTTCCCGCAGATTGTTGAAGAAACAGGAAATTCTTTCCTGCACGAAGTCAGGCGTTATGAATTCATAGCCGCTTACCACCGGAAGCAGCGCGTATTTATCCATATAAAAATTGAATTTATACATATTCTTGTTAAATCCCACCCACGGATCCTGGCTCTGGGCGAGATATTCGTCCTGAACTTCTTCAATTGAATGCATCGCCGGAATTTCGGGCAGGCGGANCGTTTGCGGCGCGGACGCGCAGGCGGATAGCAGCAAAGCCAGGCTTAAGATAACCGCTAACAACGGATATATGCCGCATGTGACGTTTCGTTTCATTCTCCGTCTTCCTTTCCGCTAAATATGCTTATTGTATAATCCAAATTTTCCCCGTATCCCAGATTACCCAGATGACCTCCGTATGGGTAAACCTTGATCCGTTCTCCAAACACATCTTCCAGATAACGNAGATCTTCCGCTGAAAGAATAAAATCATTTGCATTGGTCGCCACGCGGATTTTTGGAGATGATTTTAGATATGTTTCGATGCTTCTTAAGCTTTGAGAGGCAATCAGAGCTTCCCTGCTTAGAGCGGGGCGTTTTTTTAGAAAGTGAGAAAGGAAATATTCGTTGAAATAATCAAGAAAACTTAAATGGACGCTGATTGTGAAATAATCTGAAAAATCATCATTATAATTTAAAATGCGATTTTTGGGAGTCACATAACCGCTGTTAGTCATAACGTCGGATACAAATATCATTGCCGCCGAGGAAAGCCTAAAAGACGCTCCTATGAGTCCTTTCGCTTCGTCATTGGAAAAAATCTGCGCGGAATAGGCGTCGAATAGAAAATTGCTGTTCAATCCAAGATATTGACCATGTATGTAGAACTCAGTGAATCTGTCCAGCATTTTGTTGGTGAATCGGAAGATGTTTCCAGATCCGCCCGGAATTTCATTTAATAAGCGTTCAATCTGCATTATGGAGTCGTACAGAGATACCGCTGGGTTAAGCAGCAATACTTTTTGGAAATTGAAAACGTTTCGTTCGTCGTCCAACTTGGATACGAATGCGGCTTGCGTTCCTCCTAAGCTGTAACCCAGAAGATGAAAATCGGAAACTTCAATATCATTTTTTATCCTGTTCCACACATGTTCCATAAGCGCGTACAGATCGGCGGCGTCTTCTGTCAGGTCGCCTGGCACATGGCTTTTTGAAGCCGAAATGATGAAATTCGGGTGGGTGCTTGAGGGAAGGGTTATTACATGGAACCCGGTCTTATGGAAAGCTTTCATAAGAGTGATCTGATTTGCCGCCTGATCTCCCGCGCCTGTTCCGGCAACAATGAAGATAAGCGGAGCTTTTCCGCGCTGCGCCGCGAAAGTACAGCGCACACCGTCGTCGTAATAAAAAGCGTCGGGTTTTGGATCTTGATTGAGAGAGTTTATCGTCAGACGTTTGATTTTAATTTTATCGGGAAGCTCAGGCTGGTGAGACGGGGGAGTTCCTAAAACCGTAGC
>JGI994J12354_10002711_pt1 | contig 16968 bp, 17 predicted proteins | sample IntmicLarv3ML3BL_FD_12354 | JGI IMG/M metagenome (IMG submission 12354) | reverse complement strand
GTGCTTTTGATATCCTCTAACTCGCACTGCCCACTCGTTACATCAACTGCTCTTAAACGATACACATAATCGCCCTGTGCGTCTTGTACAATAACATCATCGCCCGCCACAAGCTCTTCGATTTTCTTAGGTGTGCCGTATGTCACTGACCCTTTGGATAAATTCGTCGGCATGTCCACATCATCGATAATAACTGTGGTAATCCCTGCTAATGGCGGAATGAGTAAACCACAGGTCACTACAATTGCTACTACCAACACAATATTGACAATCCATCTTAAAAACTTCGACATTTGTTAATCTCCTTAATTACTACTGTCTATTTTTGCGAAACCAAATATTTGCTAATACTTTCGATTGCTTTTTCTTCATCTTCACCATTGGCATATATGTTGACACTTTCACCATTACCTAGACCAAGCGTCATCATTCCCATAATACTTTTAGCATTAACCTTTCGCTCTTCACTTTCAATGTAAATTTCGCTTTCAAACTGACTTGCAAGTTGAACTAGCATTGCGACTGGCCTAGCTTCTAATCCGTTTTCTAATTGAATTACTGCCTTTTTCTTAATCATAATCTCCTCCTTTGGAAGTTCGCTTCACCAAACTCAAACTTCGCTACCTAATTATCACGCTAACCTTTACTCGTGTGCTCTTATATCATCTGCGATATTACTCAGTTTTCTTAATCGGTGATTAACTCCTGATTTACCAACTGATGGTGTGAGCATTTCGCCTAGTTCTTTCAAACTGGCCTCGGGGTACTCTAGTCGCACTAATGCGATTTCTTGCAAACCTAACGCTAAATCTGAAAACTTTGTTGTTCTTTCTATATATCTAATATCCTCTATCTGCTTAACCGATGCCGAAACGGTCTTGTTGATATTAGCTGTTTCACAATTCACTTTGCGGTTGACATTGTTACGCATTTCTTTTAGAATGCGAACATTCTCAAGGTCCATCAGCGCGACATTGGCTCCCATCAAGGCAAGCATATCAACAATCTGTGCACCCTCTTTGATATAGACGACAAAATACTTTTTGCGCCTAACCACTTTTGCCTCAAGCCCCAAACTTTTGATAATGCTTTGTAACTTTTCGGCTTTCTCACGCACAACACAAACAATTTCCAAATGATAAAATTTCTCTGGTGCGCTAATTGAGCCCGCACTCAAGAATGCACCTCGCACAAATGCCCTCTTGCAACAGCTCATCTGAATAATCGTGTTACTAACTAACGAAATCTCTTCGTCGATTTGATTATCAGAATTTAAAAGCTTCGTTGCTTGCAATATTTTGATGGCATCTTGATGTTTCTTAATCTCTACTAGATAGACATTGCCTTTCTTTAAATAGCGACTTTTCTTGACTGCAATTTCAGCTTCTATATTAAAGGCTTTTCCTAACAATGTAAAGCATTTTCTCGCCACGTCCTCGTTTTCTGTTTGGATTTGTAAAGAATACTTTCCCGTCTCTGAAATCAAAACTTTCCCACTCATGTTGACAATCGCTGCTATTTCGGCAATTTGACAATGCCTTGCCATTTCAAGTTGTTTGGTTAGCTCTTCCTTCACTTCTTTGGAAAATGACATACTCCTCAACCCTTTCTATGCACTATCCGTCTTTGTGGATGTCGCGATGTTCAATTCTAATACCAACGTCTTTGATGTGCGATAGCTCTTTATATAAGGCGTTGGCTAGTGTAACCGAGCGATGCTTGCCACCTGTGCACCCAATGCTGATAATTAAATTGTTCTTTCCTGCCAAAGCATAGTTAGGGATTAAAAACTTCATCATCTCACTAAGTTTTTCTAAAAACTCTTTGGCTGGTTCTTGGCTCATTACATATTCTTTGACTATTTCATCATTACCGGTTAATGGTCGCAACTCTTCGTTGTAATATGGGTTTTTTAAAAAACGAACATCAAAAGCTAAATCCGAGTTTTCTGGTTCTCCGTACTTAAAGCCAAATGATACAATTGAGACCGTCAATTCATCAAATGTTCCTAGCAGTTGAACTTCTGGTTCTAATTCTATTCCATGTTGTTGTTTCACTTTATCGCTGACATCTGTCATCAAACGAAGAACATCAGCTGCGCTTGCCGTTCCTTTGTTGATAACAAAGCCACAGTGTTTTTCCGATATCTGGGCATCCCCCACGTTGTATCCGCAAAGCCCTGCCTCCATTATCAGTTTTCCCGCAAAATGTCCTTCTGGTCGCTTAAATGTGCTCCCGGCACTAGCGTATTCTAGTGGTTGCTTGCTAACTCGTTTATCCTTTAGCTCATCAATCTTTGCTTGAATTGCTACTTTATCGCCACTGTCTAATGAAAATGTCGCTTCCAAAACAATATATTGCTTTTTCTTGATAATACTGGTACGGTATCCTAGCTCTAATTCCTCTCTAGCAAGTGTTATTATCTGTCCATCCCGACTAATAGCAATGACCTGGGTTAGCACATCTTTCATTTCACCACCATAAGCACCAGCATTCATTACCACTGCGCCACCGACGGTACCGGGAATTCCGGCGGCAAATTCCAAGCCACTTAACCCAGCCTTAGTTGCTACGCTTGCCAATTGGCTTAAGCTTGCTCCTGCTTGAGCTGTAATAACTTTACCTGTAACAGTGACTTCGTTCATGTTTTTATATATTTGAATTACTGCCCCTGACACACCTTTGTCACTAACTAAAAGGTTACTGCCGTTGCCAATAATTGAAACTGGCACGCCCTCCTCATGACAAATTCGTAAAAGTTCTTGCACTTTTGCTGCTGTGCTTGGTTGCAGAAAATATTCTGCTGGTCCACCAATGCGAAAAGTCGTGTGACTTTTCATCGGTTCATCTATCAATACTCTTTGCGCTTTGATACAATCACAAAAGCGCCTATATATTTTGTCATTCATTAATAAGCTCCTTAATAACTTCGCCCGCAATCATTAACCCGGCCGTCGCTGGGGCATAAGAAATACTTCCGACAGTTTGCTTGCCTTTTGCTTCTTTTGCCGTCTCAATGATTTTAATTGGTGGTTCCTTGGAATAAAGGACCTTTACCTTCTTAATCTTACGTTTGCGTAATTCTAAGCGGATTGTCTTGGCTAATGGACATACTGATGTCTTGGCTATATCTGTTATTTCAAAGCGCGTTGCATCTAGCTTATTACCCGCTCCCATGCAACTAATACTCGGTGTGTTCGCTACCTTTGCTTGCTCAATAATTAAAAGCTTAGATGACACCGTATCAATTGCATCAACAATATAATCATATTCTTTAAAATCAAACAAATCACTCGTTTCGACGTTATAAAATGTCTGATATGTGTGTACCAAGATGTCTGGATTAATATCTTTTATGCGTTCTTTTGCCACCTCGGTTTTGAATTTCCCCACAGTTGAATGCAACGCAACTAGCTGACGATTAATATTGCTAATTACTACCTCGTCATTGTCAACTAATGTTAATGTTCCAACCCCGCTACGAGCCAATGCTTCTACCACATAGGAGCCCACGCCACCAATTCCAAAAATTAGTACCTTGGCTTTTGAAAGCTTTTCAATTCCACTCTTTCCGATTAGCATCTCAGTTCTGGAAAATTCGTGTAGCATTTGTTATCCTCGCTTGTTTTCTTTTAAGATGAATTTCACTAAGTGCTCTAGATTTCTTCTGGGCTTACACTTTCATCGGTTTGCGATGGTTCTTGTTCGTTGGCATCGCTTTCATCGGTTTGCGGTGTTTCTTGCTCGTTGGCATCGTTTTCATTGGTTTGCGATGACTCTTGCTCGTCGGCATCGCTTTCCTGCGTTGGCAGTTGAACATTCGCTTCTACCTCGCCACCCATCTCTCTAATATAAAATCTCGCGGAGTCTGCTCGGCTAGTGTTAGCTTCTTTGTTGAGGATTTCTTGGAACCATTTGATTGCGTTAGGAAAATCACCACTTCGATGATATGCTAATGCCAAGTAATTAATGACATCTAGGTCTGCGCCATTCATCTCCAATGCGCGATTTAGCAAATCAATAGCATCTACATCATTATCATGGTCGTAAGCATTGATACCGTCAGCCTTGTATTTGTTAAATACCGTCGCATGAATGTCGCCTGATATGTCATCGTAAATAGCTTTTGCATCAACTGATAATAACTCTGGTTCTACTTCCCTCATTGCATTGGCAGCATTCGTATAATTTTCTGCTTGGTATGCGCTAAATGCTTTGATTAAGTTCTCGTAGCTGATAGCCTTTTTGGCCGCTTCTTCTATCTGTGCTTGGGCGGTCTTAACCGTCTCGTTGGATTCGCTGATTTCCTCTTCCATCTTCTTGACTTTCGCTGATTGCGATGCCATCGAGTTACTGTATTCAGTCACCTTACGATTAGCTTCTTGATTGATTTTCTGAGTGTTAGCTGGTACCACCAAGAACCAAACTGCTAGCGCACCAATCGTTAATCCTACGCCAATATTCAAGAAGCTGGCGAAAACTGAACTTTCTCTAAAGGTTGTCGGCACAATTACTGCTTGTGCCTCCATCTCCACTTCGCTTCTAGTCTCTTTACCAATCCTAAAGCCTCGACCCCACCGTGACTCTAATGAAGTTTGGGTTCCAGTTTGTCTATCAACTTCACGTAAGAACCGTAAGGTGGTTGAGTTGGTCTTGTCAATTCGTGCGGCTCTTTTAAGTATTCTGCGAGCCTTTTCGTAGGCATTTTCGTGAATATAATTAAGCGCCAATAAGTGATAAGCCTTGATGAATTTAGGATTTTCGCTCAAAATCCTCTTTAGTTGAATAGTCGCCGTATCTGAACTGCCATTACGACAACATACTAGTGCTTCATTGTATTTTTTAATAGACTGGTTGATAACGTCTAGTTTGTTCTTGTTTGCTTGTAGGCGGGCAATGTATTCTGAAGCAATATTGCCCCGTGACATAATATTCTTACTGATAACCCATTCACTAAGCGCGGCGACCGCTTCGCCCACCTCAAAATAGACAAGACCCAAAAGGTTTCTCGCCTGAACGTTGGCTTTATTTAATTTTAAACTTCGCTTTAATAAATCTATGGCTCCTGATAAATCTCTAATCTCAGCTTTTTCTAATCCCATGTTATAATACTGATTAGAAAGCAAATAGACTTTTTTCTGGGCTAAAACATCGACACCACATTTTGAGCAATGAGAAGACTCATCCAGTAAAGCTCCACAGTTAAGACAGTTCATCTACTTACCTCTTTATTCCATTATCATTCGTAATCTCTTTTAAAATGTCAATAACATCTGTCAAATCTTGGCTATATACCGCACTTTCCACTTCTTCGACATCTAAACATGGTTTGAATTTTTTTAATTCTTCTTCGTAATCAATCATAAGATTCCTTTCTTTTGGAAGTCCGATTTTCCAAATGAAGTTTTAGTGCCCCGACCATATATAATGAGCCGACGCAAAATAACATTCCATCACCTTTTAATTCACAGGCTCGTTCAAACGCTGCTACCACATCAGGATTGCTATAAACCTGGTCGCACCCTGCTTTTATAAAAAGCTTTGCCAACTGCTTCGCAGCAATTGCCCGACTACCGCTAATCTGGGTTGTAACTACCGCCTTAGGTTTAACTTTACTACTAATTAAGTGTATCATCTTTTGATAATTTTTATCGGAAACAGTGGCAAATAAAATTGTAACTTGTTGCGCATCGCCCACACTAGTTGCTGTCTCAATGAATTTTAAAACACCATCTTCGTTATGTGCGCCATCTAAGATAATCCCTTGGCTTAGCGTCTCCATTCGACCCGGCCAATTGACCTTGGCAATTCCTCGACATAAAACTGCGGGCGGTATTTGATGAAAATCTTTTAATACTGCCATTGTCAAAAGCGCCAATGCGGCATTTGCCACCTGATAGGAAGCGATTGAATTAATCGCAACATCCCTACCTTTATAATACTTGCAATGCAGTGAAAAATCAATGCCTGCCTCATTCTTTCGTGTTATTTTGTACATGTCACTTGCCAACTGATAAGTATTTGTTCCCACTAGCTTGGCCTGCCTTTTAATTACACTGGCTACTGCATCGTTAGTCTCTTCATAGATAACTGGACTCCCTGCTTTGATAATGCCTGCTTTCTCAAATGCTATCTCCTCAAGCGTATCGCCTAAGATTTCCGTGTGGTCTAATCCGATGGTCGTAATCACTGATGCCAACGGTTTTGCTACCGCATTAGTTGCATCAAGCCGTCCCCCCAGTCCCGTCTCAACAATGGCAATATCGACATCTTGCTCCTGAAAATACAACATTCCCATCACACATACAATTTCGAAGTAACTCGGATGCTCTAAGCCCTCACTTATAAATTCATCAATTATTATCTTTACTTTTGCAAACAACTTAAGAAACTCTTCGTCTGATATATCCTGTCCATTTATCTTAAATCGCTCATTGATTTTAACCAAATGCGGTGAGGTGAACAATCCACATTTGAAACCACCTTCGCGAAACATCGCATCAAGATAAGCGCAAACGCTACCCTTACCGTTAGTTCCCGCCACATGAATTACTTTAAATGCGTTTTGTGGCTCACCAACTCTTCTTAGCATCTCTTTGGCATGCGTCAGCGGTTCTTTGATGGCAAACCGCGGGATATTTTCAATGTCAAAAACTGCTTGCTTGTAATCTAAAAGCATCACCACTTATCCTTTTAATTGTTCTAATCGTTCCTGAACTTGCTCCATCATCTGCGTGTATTTATTAAGCTTGTCTTGCTCTTCTTGAATTTTACTGGCTGGTGCCTTGCTGGTGAATTTTTCATTACCAAGCATTCCTTTTACTCTTGAAAGTTCTTTGTTTAGGCGCTCTTCTTCTTTTTGCAGGCGTTCAATCTCTTTTTCAATATCAACTAATTCTGCAAATGGAATATAGACAACTGCTTTTGGTAAAACGCTAGATACTGCGTCTTCGGCAATTCCTGTTCTATCTGCTTGGATTACTACTTCACTAGCATATCCCAGCGTCGCAAAAAATACTTTACTCTTTTCAAAGATATCACGTACTGACGCTTCTTCTGACACTACATATACTTTAGCCTTTTTGCTTGGCGGCACGTTCATCTCAGTTCTAACCGCACGGATGTTGCGCACGGCTTCTTTGATTTGTTCCACTGCCATCTCTTCTTTAGCGAAGTTACAATCGTCAGTATATGTCGGCCACTGCGAAATCATAATTGACGCTTCTGCTGGGTTCAGGGTACAAAAAATCTCTTCGGTAACAAATGGCATATATGGGTGTAGTAATTTAAGAGCTTGTCCTAGTACGTTCTTAAGCGTCCATAGGGCAGCTTCTTTGGTCGTATCCTCGTCGTTATAGAGACGTGGCTTAACCATCTCGATGTACCAATCACAAAATTCTTCCCAGATGAAGTCATGGATTTTCTGCACAGCTATTCCTAGCTCGAATTTGTCCATGTTGTCGGTAACGTCAGTTGTTAGGGTATTTACTTTCGACAAAATCCACTTGTCGGCATCTGTCAGGATTGACGGGCGGGGATAGGGACCTGCCCCTTCTAGGTTCATCATAATGAAGCGTGATGCATTCCAAATCTTGTTAGCAAAATTACGGCTTGCCTCAACACGTTCATCGTAAAAACGCATATCATTGCCAGGCGCATTGCCAGTAATTAGTGTCAATCTGAGGGCATCAGCGCCGTATTGCTCAATTACTTCTAATGGGTCAATACCGTTATTTAGTGACTTGCTCATCTTGCGACCTTGTGAGTCTCTAACCAAGCCATGAATTAGGACATGCTTAAATGGCGATTTACCAGTCTGCTCTAGCCCTGAGAAAACCATTCTAATTACCCAAAAGAAAATAATATCATACCCTGTAACTAATACATCTGTAGGATAAAAATATTCTAAATCTGGTGTCTTATCTGGCCAACCTAAGGTTGAAAACGGCCATAATGCTGAAGAAAACCAGGTGTCTAAGGTATCCTCATCTTGTGTTAGTTTACTGCTATTACATTTTGGACATGTCTTTGGTATCCCACGCTCAACAATTGTCTCATGACAATCATCACAATAGTATACAGGAATACGATGTCCCCACCATAGTTGTCTCGAGATACACCAATCGCGGATATTTTCAAGCCAGTGCAAATAAATCTTTTCAAATCGCTCTGGCACAAAATTCAAATCGTCTGTTTTAAGAATTTCAATGGCTTCCCTAGCCATCTCTTTCATCTTAACAAACCATTGTGGTTTAATAAGTGGTTCAACTACTGTCTTACATCTATCATGTGTCCCCACGCTGTGTTCATGTGCTTTCACTTTGACTAATAACCCTTGTGCTTCAAGGTCAGCAACCATCGCTTTGCGTGCTTCGTAGCGGTCCATACCAGCATACTTACCACCGCGTTCATTAATTGTCGCATCGTCATTCATCACATTGATTTCGGCTAAATTGTGGCGCTTACCGACTTCAAAGTCATTAGGGTCATGAGCTGGCGTAATCTTAACACAGCCTGTTCCAAAATCCTTATCAACATATTCGTCAGCAATTACCGGAATTTCTCTATCGGTCAATGGCAATTTTAGCATCTTCCCAATCAAGTGCGTATATCGTTCATCGTCAGGATTAACCGCCACCGCCGTATCGCCTAGTAATGTCTCTGGACGGGTTGTTGCTATTTCCACAAAGGTATCTTCCATCCCCATTATAGGATAATTGATATGCCAAAAATTACCGCTATGGTCGGCATGTTCAACTTCGGCATCAGAAATAGAGGTCTGACACACTGGACACCAATTAATGATGCGTGACCCCTTGTAAATATAACCCTTTTCATGCAATCTAAAGAAAGCCTCTTCGACTGCTTTGGTACAGCCTTCATCCATCGTAAAACGTTCTCTGTCCCAATCGGCAGATGAACCTAGTTTCTTAAGTTGATTAATGATTTTGTCGCCATACTCTGCTTTCCATTGCCATGCGTGCTTTAAGAACTCTTCACGACCAATCTCTTCTTTGTCTATGCCTTGTTCTTTTAGTCTTTCGATAACTTTAACTTCTGTTGCAATTGCCGCATGGTCAGTTCCCGCTTGCCATAACGCTTCATATCCTTGCATTCGCTTATAACGAATTAAAATATCTTGCATGGTATTATCAAGAGCATGTCCCATGTGTAGCTGTCCTGTGACATTGGGTGGTGGCATTACAATCGTAAACGGCTTTTTATCTTTATTGACCGAGGCTTTAAAATATCCTTTGTTAATCCATTTGTCATATAGCCGATTTTCCAGACCTTTAGGGTCATATGTCTTTGCCAATTCGCTACTCATAAATATTCCTCCTGATTGTATCCATTATATTAAATTATGATAGGCATAATTCCTATTATATAATAAAACCCTTGCACATTGCTGTGCAAAGGCTTTTGACTATTATTTATAATACTAATTTTTGGTGTTTTTGTCAAGATTGACACCGCTTTTAATTTTAACATTCTAGTCCAGCTTTTCTGCTAACTCTTTAATTTTTCCAATATCTTTTACTTTATCAATATCAGAAATGAACTCAAACAATTCGGCCATTCTGCCTACTGTATTTACTAATTGCTTTTGAACACTTCCATACTCATTTTCCATATCTTCTTTTACGCGTTTAGCCTTGCTAATCGCCCGCGCAACAATTAGTTGCTCTTTTTCTTCCGCTAGTACAAGTTTTAAATGAGCTTGCTGCACAATTCCTTCCGCTTCTCTATGTGCACCCGTTCTTTCTGCTTGTGCTTCTTGCTTGATAGATTCACACTCAGCGTGGAATTCTTCTTGTTCTTTTGCAAACTTTTCCTTAGCTATTTCTAATTCGACAATCTTCTCTTCTTTGATTTGTTCTTTTATCTCTTTAGCTTTTTCGTGTGCTGCTTCGATAATTTTCTGACTCTTTGCTTTCGCATTTTCTTTCTCTTCATTGATTTCGCTCTTTACCGAGTCAACATATTCCTTAGCTTGTTGTTGTGCATTTTCAAACAGTTCCGATAGATGTTCTGGCGAACCCAAGTTCTCTTCTTTTTCTTGCTTTTGAAGTCTACTTTCAAGGATTTCAGCCTTTTTATTCGTTGCTTCTTTTTCTAATACAAGTCCTTGGTTGTCCTTGTTAAGCTTTACTATTTCAGCGTTAAGCTTCGCTACTTTGTCTTCTAGTTCTTTTTGAGTTTTCAAAAGTTTTTCATTTGCTGCCACTACATCTGCACCTGTCTGAGATTGCTTTGTTAATTCCTGTGTTCGTTGCTCTAAATCTTTCGTTTGCTTTTCTAACCCTTGTGCATACTGCTTTAACTCTTCTATCATTTTTTTATCATCCTCGCTATCCGCTTTAATTTCCGAATATTTTCGGCTCGCATCAAGCACCCTTTGTTCATTTTCTTTTGCTTGCTTTTGAATGGCTAGTATCTCCATTTCTTTTCTTTGCATTTTTTCTTGTAAGTCTTGCGCTGCCTTATCAAAAGTTTCCGCTTCTCGCCCTAGTTCCTCATAGTTTTTTTGTAGCATATCCACATATTCTTCTACTTCTTCCACTGCATAGCCTTTTCTTGTTGTGTTAAACGAAATTCCTTTCATGTCTTTCTTCCTCCTTTAATTTACAGTTATATCTTCTTTTATTAATTTTACATCAACAGGATATGAATCACTTTCTTCTCCTGCTTCATCATAAACGACATAATTCACTACAACTTCATGTTCCTCACTAGTTAAAGGCCTTGTCAAATTTACTGCCTCTAGTATTGTTCCCGGCATTAATTTTTCCGAAGCATAGAGTAGGTTGGTTTTGTCTCCCTTTTCCCACATCTGGATACTAAAAGTATATGCGCTATAGATAGGATTAATAAGTCTTATATAGGCCTTTGTATCATCAACTTTAATGCGTGTGTTCAGCTCTATGTAAAACTTCCCCTTCTGTGCCTCCATATTCATCCATTTTTCCTGCTCTTCGGATGTTAAGATTACCGGCACGATTTTCTCTGATGCGCTCAGTTGGCTACGAACAGGGTCTCTACTGCCTATAAACAAACAAATTGCTATTATAACCATTATCCCCAATGCAACTATTCCCAATGCAACTATAACACTCTTAGATGTTCTCACCTGAGATATTCTTAGTGCTTTACTTTCTAGATTGCTTGATATCTCATTGCTTTTTAATTTGCTCGCTGTTTCCTCGCTTATTGCCTGGTCTTGTTGCCCTTTTTTCTCTGCTTCGCTTATATACGCTTTGTTAAGCTCGTCTAGACTTTTCATCCTACTTGCCACTTTTTCACCCACCATTTTCATCTACCATATTTTACTGACACTTGCGTAATTTACCCCGAATTCCAAGTATTCTTCGTGGTCATCCATAAAAATATCAATATGTCCATAAGGAGTTCCCCTATCTTCTACCACGTAAATCTTTCCATCAAACGACAATGTTGTTCCTAATGCTATGTCCCCCATCGCTATGGTTCTGCCTTCAACTGGCATCGTTCCTAATGCTGTTGGAGACTCAGACTGTCCAGAACATTTAACGCATTTACAGTATGCCGTCAGTTTAAATTCTCCCAAATGTTCTTCTATCGGCGGTGACAAAAAATCTATCGCCCACATAGCTGTCATATCCTCTATATCTTCCACAATAGTACTTTTGTCCGATGAGTCTGATGAGTTCAAAAACCTTAAAACTTTTTCATTTCCAATATACATGGCTGGTTCTGAAACACCACCATCTTGCGCCCCAAAGACCAAATCACCAGGGCGAACTTGCCCCATCGAAATCACCTTCCCATATGCCATTTGCGCTTCTATTGTTATTGGAATTTCATAGCCATATTTCTCATACATATAGCACATGAATTCATGTCCGTCTGCACTCCCCTTAAGTTCTGTATTTGTGATTTGTTGTGCATGTAGCACCAGCGATTCTCGAAGACTTTTAATTGTGTCCTCTTCCTTGATTGAAGCCAGTGTATAGTATAAACTTCGATTTTCCGCTGGAGCAATGATTTCATCAGCAAGCGCATACTCTTCTTCTGGTCGGCCCGCTTGGGTAAATTCTTCCTTGCCATAAAATTCTTCTACTCTTGCAAATCCTCTAACATCTCCAGATTCCACATAATACCAGTCATCTTCTTCCAGTATACAAAATGCCAGACCATTTGTTGGAAGTATTCCTAAAACCCGATTGTTCCCCTCTTTTTCTTCTGTTATTTCAACCACACCCTTTGATACTAATTGTTGTTTTTCAACTAATACTTGTTGTGTCGTTGTCTTCGTATAAGCATATGATTCGTTGTCAGTCGGAACTACCAAAGGCCTCGCCAATTCAAGCATTGTTTCATGGCTAGTATCAAAGTAATGCTCCTTGATATTGCCATCTTGGTCTATATCTAGCGTAATAGAAACGCGCCTTTCTTCATTGACTAACTGTGCTATATATTCTTGGGCCTCTTCCTTTTGGATAATATCCGTGCTCTTAACGAAACCTCTAACATCGCCAGACTCTATATATAACCACTCGCCATCTCGTTGAAGAATGTAACAAAGCCCACCTTGTGGCCCTTCTCCCAACGTTCGACTCGTTTCGTTTGTCTCTACATACACCAATGTATTTTCCTCGAAAATCCCGATTGCCTTTTCTACTTCGACAAATCGGAAATCTTCTTTTAGAAAATCTTCACTTGGCATTCTTTGTTCGGGTTCCCATTCTGGTTCCTCCCAAAAAGCGTAGCAACTATGGACTAGTATGCTGCACAGTGCCAATATTTGTATGATTACAAATAAATATCGTTTTCCACGTTTGTTTATCATGTTCCGCCCTCTAAACTTAATACTTCCCAGAATTCATCACATTGTACTAATGTTAACAAATAGTAGTATAAAAGTCAAATTGTACTTTAATTTTAATTCGCCTTTCGGTTAATCGACTCGTCCATTAGTTCCATAACTCGAAAAAATAACGTAAAATATTAGTTGGCAAGTATTTATAAAATCAATACTTACTAGCTAATATTTTACGCTATCTTTTATCTTGCTTAATCTAAATTTTCACCGTTTGCTAAAATAACTTTTATAGCAATTAAAAGCTTTCTTTTGGCACCGCTTTGTACATGGTTTTCTTGCCCTTATCTTTATATAAGTTTTAGTTCTTGAAGCATCTTGAAAACGCCGTCATTGACTTGCGTATCTGTCACAAAATCCGCCGTCTGCTTTAGCTGGTCTACTCCGTTACCCATCGCCACTCCGATACCAGCATACTGTATCATCGCAATGTCGTTATAACCATCACCAAAAGCAATTACATCTGCTCTTTCATATCCTGCACGCTTGATGATTTTTTCAATACCAGTTGCTTTAGTGACACCTTTTTTCATAATCTCGGCAGTATCCCAGCCACTGCTTTGAGTGATGCTGTTCGGCAAAAAGTCTAGGTCGTCACCAAAACGCTCAATTAAGCCTTTGGCGTATTGTTCACCATTAAAATACATCATTTTATTGACGTTTTTAATTTCACTCAAATCTTCGACCAATTTAAAATATGAAAAAAACGCTTCGCGAGATAGCTTACCTTTGGTAATCTCTAGCATGATTTTTAAGGCTATTTCAGCATCATCTTTTGTCGTAAATGCACCATCATTGCCCTCAAAGATAATGCCAACCTCTGGTAGCTCATTGGTGTATTCGACAAACTCCTTAACACGTCGCTTATCAATAGTCTCACACACTATCAACTCATTGTCATATTCGCCATAGGCACCATTCGCCAAAACATATCCATTCCAGTTGAGTTTTTTTAAATTTTCCACCTTACTGTCTAAGGACCTACCCGTTGCAATGCATATCTTATGTCCATTTGCCTGAAGCGTTGCTAAGCCTTCTTGTAACTTAGGCGAAACCTCACCACCCATACTAATAAGCGTTCCATCAATATCAAAAAAAATGATTTTACCATTTTCCACTTTCATATCACATTGGACTCCTTTCTGTAGCACTTCGCATCTCCACTCGTCCTCATAGAATATAGTATACACTTTTAATTGCTTTTTGTACAATGCCGGCGAAATCAAGACTCTCTTTTAAGGCGTGGCTATAAGAAAACTGTCATCCTAAACGCAGTGAAGAATCTTTTCGCAAAATTCTTCGCTACACTCAGAATGACAAACTTGTTTTCCTATGTCACCGCCCCTTTAGCTGGGCTGGTTTTTTTGCTTAATTCCTTGCACTATTACACCAGCAACAATTAGAAACAAGCCGATGGTAACAGTGGTTAGCAAAATGATGGTCCAGATATTAGCATTGGCAGTTGCAACAGTATTCCAATTGGAAAAGTCAGTATGCTTAAAGCTCCAATATGTGCCACCACCGATGATTTTATTGATGACATTGTTAGTAATTGTCATATATACGCCACTAACGATGATGCAAAGACCACCTTTAATAAGCCCATGCATTTTACTCTCTTTCGCTTTCCCTGGCATTTTGCTATAACGAATTATCAGAAATAGTACCCATGGCAAAAGAACACAGTACGCAGTAATTGCAATTGCATTATGCCAGTAATATTCGTCAACATTTGTTATCCATCCCACGCTTAAAATAATGGCATATAGCCACAGTGTATCCCATATCATGACTAACAACCCTTTTTTGTTAGCAAGTGCCAATGGCAATTTAATTCGTTTGATGACATATGGAGCAAATAATACGGATAACCCAAAGATAATTGGAACCGCCGCCAACACAAACCAGTTTGTACCCGTATATATATTAACCACTAACAATAGCGACAACAACGAACCAGTAAAACACCCCAGTGTCCATAATCCTGCATTTTTCTCTACTACTAACGGAACAACAGTAATCGAAGCAAATATCGCTAATGACGCCAACACAATGAAAAACCAATCAAGACTATGCCCGATTGCCAAATTGCAAATCAAACAGACAATCACTGGTACCATTAACACCGCTGCTGTTACTACTCCGATTGTATATGTTCGTTTGCGCGTTTTTTTTGCATGCTCTTGTAAGACACTGTTCTTTTCATCAAGCAATTGGTCATCTACTGTGGTATTCTTCAAACAATCGACCACACTTTGACATTTTTGACATTCTCGCAAATGTTCCGCAATCATTTGTCGGCTAGCTTCGCTACATGCACCATCTTGGTATAGCGGTAATAAATCTTGCACGACATCGCAACTCATTTTTTCTTTATAATCACTCATATTCTTTCATCCTCTCTTGAATTTTCAATCTTGCTCGGTGATATGTCACACGAGCCCAACTTTCGGTTTTCGAAAAAACTGCTCCGATTTCCTTAAAAGACAACTCACCAAAAATCCGCAATTGAAAGACTTCTTTGTACGGTTCTTCCATCGCATGAAGCACCTGATGGATACGTAGAGTTGTTTGCTTATCTTCAAGCATTTTCTCGACATTGACATTGGCAACTGCTTCTTTATCATCATCACTCAATCGTGACTGTTTGCGTATTTCATCTATACAAGTGTTTTTTGCTATCGCACATAGCCAAGTGAATTCACTCGCTTGCCCACGGTACTTTGAGCTACTCTTAAGTGCCTTGAAAAATACTTCTTGCGTAATCTCCTCCGCCAAATGGGCATTTTTTATAATCGTGATGACATACGAATACACTTCCATGTAATAGGAATTGTACAATTTCTCAAAATCCACAGACATATTCACCTCCCCTCTTCGCTTTTCATAGATTAGACGAACGAATGCTTATTTCGTTACAAAAAATTAAAAGGGCCAATTACAGCCCCTTATCCTTCAACTCAGCAATTAAGTCAATATAAAAATCTCGCTACCGCCCAATACCTTTTCCCACAAAACTCCTAGAGAAGTTAAATTGGCAAAAAGCACAATGACCATCATTGTTATTGCTTTTCGTAGTAATTTCATATATTCCCCTTTTCATCAAAACATTTATTATTTTAGTATATTCTAATATTCCTATTAACTCAAGAAAAATACTGCTTCCGCATGGGATGCAACGCTATTTAATTCGTAAATCATGAAAAAGCAAATCAGAACTTGATTGTTGTTCTACTATTGACTTTGCAAATGGCTTATCATAAAATGGAATAACTAAAAATTATTATTTTACTAGGAGGTTTTTATGAATTTATATTTGAAGCAAAAAGTTATGTCATTACGCAACAAATTTACAGTTTATGATGAATACGAAACCCCACTCTACACTGTCGAAGGAAAAGTTATATCCGCACGCAGAAAACATTCTATCTATAATATTGCTGGGGAAGAAGTAGCTAATATAAGTATGAAAATTCTTTCGTTGATGCCAACATTTTTTATCGAATGTCCAATTGGAACACCCTATGAAATGAGGGGAAAATTTGCCTTTGCACGCAAAAAGTATGAAATCAAAAAGCTAGGTTGGGAACTTAATGGTAATTTTCTCCAACATGACTATACCATTACTAAGGCTGGCATAGAAATAGCATCCATCCATCAAAAATGGATATCTTGGGGTGACACTTATGAAATCACAGTAGTGAATGATGCTGATACGGTTATGGTTTTAGCTGCTATACTATGTATTGATATTGCTGATGAAAATGCTGCTGTTACTACGGGGAGCAATACTTGATAATATATCAAAGAACTAAAAGACATTAAAAAGTGCTGAAACTCTCATATAACAGAGAGTTTCAGCACTTTTTCACTAGAGGCGCCAACCAGATTTGAACTGGTGATCAGGGAGTTGCAGTCCCACGCCTTACCACTTGGCTATGGCGCCTAGCTATGAGCACTTAGCGACCGTATTTTGTTCGGTTACGTGCGATGCATGTCACAGCACTTAGCGAGGTTCTCTCGAGCTTAGTACTGGGGACTAGCTATGAGCACTTAGCGACCGTACTTTGGTCGGTTACGTGCGATGCATGTCACAGCACTTAGCGAGG
>JGI994J12354_10002710_pt1 | contig 16972 bp, 12 predicted proteins | sample IntmicLarv3ML3BL_FD_12354 | JGI IMG/M metagenome (IMG submission 12354) | reverse complement strand
TCTTCTTCACTTAGTTCAATCCGATAGCGCTGTCCCATCATCTACACCCTCTCTCCTGTTTGGGTATAGTTTATCACTAATGTTTAACTTTGTCAATACACTAGAAGTATTAATACAAGAATTTGGTGCTAGTGCGGCAAACATACAGGAATTGCGCAACGGGATGAAACAGTGCAAGCATGACCTTGAAAATAGCTGACACCAAAAAGCCCGCCATATCTCAGGCGGGCTTTTTGTGCCAATGCAGGGGTGGTTGATTCAATCCATTGCCATGAGCTTGAGTGCGCCGAACAGTTTTGATATAGAAAACCGGCGTTTTTTCTTGGTCGGGCTTTCGGGTTCTTCGACTGGTTTCTCATCGCTGTCGTTCACGCTGTCGGGTTCGTTCGCAGATTCCTGTTCCGCGGGAAGCGGGCTTGGTTTCTGTTGGGCGCTCTTTGCGCTGCCGTTGCCGCTGAGGTTTTGCAGCAGGATTTTGCGGGTCGAGGCGTATTCCTCCCCGATAAAGCCCAAACGTAGAAGAAAGCATCTGAACGAATACTTTTCCGATTCCACGGGCTTGTCGACGGCCAGCACGCGCTGCTGCCGTTTTGCCATGTCGCAGAGAGCCTTTACCAAGTACGTATAGGCGGCAATTTCCTCCGGCGTGGCATTCACGTTAAACCACGCAAAATCGAGAGTTTCTTGTCCTATCGCGATTGGCAGAGCCTCCGCGCCAAGGGCTTTTTGCAACAGGCTTTGTTTGCTGGCCACCAGCTTATGCAGGATGTCGATCTTGTCGGGCGTAAAACCGTCAAGAGGCATCTGGATGCACAGGCGTTCGTGGGCTTCGGGCGGGGATGTCGTTTCCTCTTCCGCAGTTTCCGGCGTATAAAACCCGGCGGTTTGCAGAGCGCACAGAACCTTTGGCAGGCCTTCGTCCGCTTCGCCAATGGTCATAACACCTTGACGATTCAGCGTAATTCCGCCAATGTCGAAATTGAACGTAGGCGTGCCGCGATAGACCGCTGCAGCGCCGATTGCGCCGCCGATACAGTGCGCCGCCTCTTTCCGTGTCCGACCGTTCATGCTGAGTTGAATTTCCATTGTTAATGTGCCACCTTTCTTTGATTGGTGGCTTCAGTATGAGTGGAAGCAGCGGTATGGGCAAGGATGCCGTGCGTGAAAATATATGGCGGTGCGACGGTGCGGAACGATGAAAATGAAGGGTTTTGCGGCGCGAAAAAATGGCGATATATAAAAGAATTCTCGTGTATATGTGAAAAAGTCCGCCGTACCACTAGCGGGCTTTTGAAAAAATTTCTTCCATTTAGCACTCTTCACCCCTTAAAATATGGCCTACAACTATTTTAAGGAGGTACACTATGCCAACGCGCAAAACACCAACCCAATCTGCGGCGGATTCGTCGCCCGGCACCAACTACGGCTATGTCCGCGTTTCCACTCGCCAGCAAAAAGAAGATCGGCAAATCGTCGCTCTGATGGAGCACGGCGTTGCTCGCCGCAACATCTTTGTGGACAAGCAGTCCGGCAAGGATTTTGACCGGGAGAAATACCAAAAGCTACTGCGCAAAATCAAGCCCGGCGATTGCATCTTTGTGGAGGAGCTCGACCGCTTCGGGCGCAACTACGACGAGATCATTGAGAACTGGCAGTTCATCACCAAGCGGTTGGGCGTGGACATTGTTGTGCTGGAGTGCGCTATTCTCGACACGCGGGTAAAAGGGCAGGATTTGACCGGCAGGTTGATCTGCGATGTGGTGCTGGCGCTGCTCAGTTACTTGGCAGAAATGGAGCGCAAGAAAAACCATCAGCGTCAGGCTGAGGGCATTGCCGTGGCAAAATCCAAGGGCGTAAAGTTTGGCCGTCCTGCGCTGGATCGCGAGGCGTTTCACTTCATTTATGAGACTTGGCAAAACGGAGAGATATCTGGCCGCGCCGCCGCCAAAACATTGGGAATAGCCCAGAAAACCTTTATAAACTGGGTAACTGAGCGTTCTGCAACTGTCAGTGAATAAAAAAGCAGGGGTTTTTATTCACCCCTGTTTTGATCATAAATTCCGTCTGCGGCAGGTTTGTGCCTGCTGCGGTTTTCTTCGTTTCCGGCATGAAAAGCAATGTGGTATAAGGCGTTACAAGAGGTCACATTCTTCTTGTTGGCATTATACCACATCTTTTTTTGTTTTGCAAGAGGCAGCGAATAAAAACCCCTGCGTTTGTAGTCGGTGTAGGCGTAATTCAGCCACTCCATATCAAGGGGCGTAAGGGTTCAGGCTTTTATATGAGGTGCTAAATAAACTCAGCAGTCATCAACATATGCCCTGTCAAGTATGTAGCTAATTGTTCAAGGAAATCAAAGCTGCTGTCAGCCGCAATAGAGGACTGCGGATATTGATAATAAAAATTGTAGCCGCCACGATTAAAAGCAAAATCCGCGCAACTCATTACGCAAGCCTTTTGCGGGTCAGCGTTCTCTGGAAAACGCATTAGAGCACCAATTGTCCTATCCTTCGGAATTATCAAAACCTTGTTATCTAAATTACTATTGCTTATGGTTATTGGCGTTGGAGCAAGCTGAAACTTTCCGTAGAGCTCAACCTTCGTATTTGATAGGTTGCTTGAAGCTGAGTAGCTAATGTTGTATGACAAATCGGGAAACTCATCAGGAATTCCTAGTTTCATACCCCATTCCTCTACCACTAAATAGCGTGTGTCGTTTTCAGGAATAACGTCTGGTAGTTCCTTTACGGGTTTTTCATCTATTATGACTTCGGGACATTTCTCTGGCTCTCTGGTATCTTGGTGCGTTTGAAGGCTTGAAATCTTGTCGTTCAGTTCTGTTTCGCTTTCCTGCTTCCAAAATAGAGAGGCAACGAATAGACCGATGGCGCAAAGAGATGTGACTGACAAAATAACTACTGCCGACATCCAACCGGTCCATCGTTTCTTGTCTGGCGCGGAGATATCTGTTGGACTCTCCGTAATTAAGCCTGTTTTACTGTTGGTTTCCATACTTGCCTCCTTTTGGTGATTAGAGGTTGCCACATAAAAAAGGACAACCATTGCGGTTGTCACACCAAAGAGGTTTCGTTACCCTATTACAACGGTTGCCCATTTTTCCAGATAACGAAAACGGTTCTTACTCTTTGATGTGACGCGATAATTTTAGCATTAACTTATTCGCAGAGCAAGCGCAAGCTGGCTTTAACATAAAAGCGATAAACAACTTGGAGGTTTATGCAATGAAAAAGGTTATCCGCGTGTTTTTTTGCTATGCCATAATATTTGCATTGCTTTTCAGCGCGACAGTTATTAGCCATGCTGCAATTATTGGCGATGATTATCCTTGGAAAACCAACAGCGGAGGTAGCGATGACTGGGGGTATGTGGTTCGCAACTGCACTTCTTTTGTAGCTTGGCGACTTCATTCACAAAATGGGTTTTCAATGCCGCGAGGTATCGGAAATGCTAAGGTTTGGGGCGGTTACGCACAAACCAAGGGCTACGCGGTTGATGGAAACCCCGTGGTTGGTTCAATCGCGTGGTCTTCATCAGGCGAATACGGGCACGTTGCGTGGGTTGCGGAGGTTAATGGGAACAATATCGTTATAGAAGAATATAACGCGAGGATTAAGACTGATGCAAATCCTTCCGGAGCAGGGCTTGTATATAATCGTAGGACAGTTAGTAAATCGGATTTTTCTGGCTTTATTCATTTCAAGGACATTGGCGGTATTATTACACCACCCTCTACCGCTCCAGAAAAACCAATTGTCACCAGCAATAAATCCAGTTACGAACCAAATGAATGTGTGACATTTACTTGGAATGCCTGCGCAAATGCTGATTGGTATGATTTCAACTTACAGGAAATCGGAGGAAGTGGGCGGTCATACTATTATGATTCGTCAATTGTAGGCAAGAAAACAGTGCTCTCTTTTTCAAACGGCATTCCGGCTGGCTCTTGGCAAGCACAAGTAGTAGCATGTAATTCGCGTAATGGGCTGCAAACCAATCCAAGCGATTATACTTATTTTACTTGTACTGTTCCTGCGCCCACGACCTATACCGTAACCTACAACGCCAATGGTGGAATTGACGCACCTCCAAGCCAAACAAAAATCAAAGACATTTCTCTCAAGTTGAGTAACACAAAACCGACCCGCGCAGGTTATGAGTTTTTGGGTTGGGCTACAAGTAGCAACGCAACAACAGCGCAGTATCAATCTGGTGGGAGCTATACGGCCAATTCAAATATAACGTTATTTGCTGTTTGGCGAGTAATTACTTATACAATTACTTTTGAAGCAAGTGGCGCGACTAATGTGCCTGCAGCGCAGACCAAAACAAGAAATATTGATTTGGCAATTAGTAACACAAGACCTATAAAAAACGGATATACCTTTAGCCACTGGTATTCGATTAATAATACATCTGAGGAATACAGACCAGAGGAAATATACAAAAAGAATAGCGATGTTACACTGCGAGCGTATTTTGTGCCTGATGGCAGTCTTCTTCAAGATGGCATATACTCGTATATTGTAGATAGCAGTGGCGTTATATTATGCGGAGTAAATACCACCGCAAGCTCTGTATCTATACCGGCTGTGTTGGGCGGAAAATCGGTTGTCTCTATTGCAAATGGAGCTTTTCAGGAAAGCAAGAATTTGGTAACGATTACGCTTCCATCAAGTGTACGCAACATTGGGCGATTATCCTCTACTGGGTGGTCGGACGGAGTATATTCATACGGCACTTTGGAATTCACGAATGATTGTGAATTCATAGGTCTAGAGGCTTTGAAAACCATTAACGTCGACAACTCGAATAGTGCTTTTTCGAGCGTAAATGGTGTTTTATTCAACAAAGATAAAACCGTATTGTGCTATTATCCGAGAGGAAAAACCGAAACCTCATACAGTATTCCGTCATCCGTTAAGGAAATAGGGCGAGGGGCTTTTGCTAACGCGCTTAATGTCCAAATCATCATTATTCCAAGCGGCGTTATTTCAGTTTTTCCGTATGCGTTCTCTGGCTGCAAAAATTTGTCCCAGGTTAATCTTCCAACTTCAGTAAAGAACATCTATGAATATGCGTTTCAAAAGTGTACTAGCTTAACTACCGTAGTTATACCAGAAGGAGTCACCTTTATTGGAACTTGTGCTTACCAAAATTGCAGCAAATTATCTAGTATTATATTCCCAAATACATTAGACAGAATTAACCAATCTGCTTTTTCAGGATGCGTAGAACTAACTTCGGTCAATCTTAAAAACGTAACAAGAATTAGGGACGCGGCATTTCGCAATACTGGATTGCGTACTGTTGATATTCCCGCTAGCGTAACACAAATTGAGGCCGGTGCATTCGCGTGTTGCAAACAACTTGAGTCAATAAATGTGGTTGCCAATAACAACGCCTTTTCTAGTAATAGCGGAGTGCTTTTCAACAAAGACAGCTCCGAACTACTTCAATATCCGGCTGGCAAGCAAGGAGATATGTTTATTGTCCCACAAAATGTATCCGAGATCGCAGCCGTTGCATTTGATGGTTGCGTCAATCTAGTTTCTGTTGTTTTGCCAGAGGGAATATCAAAATTAAATATTAATACATTTACTAATTGCCCCAGGCTCACTCATGTCGTAGTTCCTGAAAGCATGAAGCGTCTCGACCATAGCTGGTTATTCTTGAACTGTCCAAGTATCGAATATTTTACTATTCCAGAGACAGTCGAATATGCAGAACGCGCCCATTCGGAAATGACAAAAGCGATTGTTGTGCTGGGAAAAACAACTCAAATCTCTGAATCATTAGCTTACTTGCCTTATCTCGCGACCACATATGTTTTCCCCATATACTGCTATCCAGATTCTGTAGCACATCAATACACAGTTGCCAATCAAATGCCCTTTGTTTTGCTAACGGCTTCCAATACATATTCGATATCATTTGATGCCAATGGAGGTACTGGCGCGCCTAAAAACCAGGTTAAAGTTAAGGGTATCCCTTTGTATTTACCTATTACTGAACCAAAGAGATCGGGTTATACATTTCTCGGTTGGTCGACCAGCAAAGTAGCCTTGTCTGCGGAATATAAGCTCGATGATGGTTTTTATAGAGATGAAGCCACGACATTGTATGCTGTGTGGGAAAAAGACTCGTTGTCATCTTATGTTCTTACATATAACGCAGTTGGTGGTATAGATGCACCTGCGGCTCAGATTGCGTTTGGAGAAGCCGGCCTGGCGATAGATACCACAGTTCCGGTACGGGATGGCTACATTTTTCAAGGATGGATGACGCTTGATGATAACCCCTCTATGTTTAGCCCTGGGATGGTTCTCCAGATTGCTGCTGACACAATGCTCTATGCCGTTTGGAAAGCCAACACATACACCATCCGCTACAATGCCAACGGCGGCACAGGAACAATGGAAAATTCAACGCATACCTATGATATTGCAGAAGGCTTGTCTGCAAATGCGTACTCGAAAACTGGACATGCTTTTGCGGGCTGGGCATATGATCCGGACGGCGAGGCAGCGTTTGACAATGGAGAGAGCGTCAAGAACCTTACAAGCCAAAATGGAGCGACGGTAGAATTTTATGCAGTTTGGCAAGCCGTCCCACCCGCCACCTATCCTGTAACTGTTGCGAACGGTTCTGGCGGCGGCAACTTTGCAGCAGGCGCAACGATGACAATCACTGCTTCCCCTGCTCCCTCCGGCCAACAATTCAAAGAATGGAGCATCACCCCCACTGTAACATTCACCAACGGGACTAGTAAAACTAGTCCTACAGCAAAGTTTACTATGCCAGCCGCAGCGATAACCGCAAGTGCGGTTTACGAGAATATTACGTCAGAACCGTATACTATTACCTACAACGCGAACGGCGGCAATGGCGCACCTGCTGCCCAATCCAAAACACAAGGTGTTTCTCTGACGCTGAGCGCAACTATTCCAACCCGCACAGGGTATATTTTTAAGGGTTGGGCAACTAATTCCAACGCAACTTCTGCACAATATCAGGCAGGCGGGCAGTATGCAGCAGATGCAAGCGCAACGCTCTATGCCGTTTGGGAAACGGAGGCGGTTACGCCGCCGAACCCGCCAACTACCAATCCCATTAAATATATCTTCACAACCAAATATAAAGCTACGTTTATCAACTGGTTACTGTTCTTTATTGGGTTTGGTTGGCTTTGGATGTGGTTTTAGGAGTTAAATAACAAGAGCGGACGTGCCGAAGTGGTGCGTCCGCTTTTTATATTTGATGCGCCATAGTTTGAGCATGGGCAGGTTATTTATTGCCTTGCAATTTCAACTATATTGTGCTAAGATATTTACCAAGGAGGAGATGGTGGCACGGGTCCCTTTCGCACACCATGTCCAATAAACATTTTATCTGGGTAACAGGAGAATAATATGGCGAATCTCTCATTTCTTGAAAAGAACATTTTTGAAGAGCTCTTCACGATGGGCGGTGGCTATGTTATGGATTTCTCGAACAGCAGCTTTGCTCGCTTTGTTGGAAATGCAATTAATATAGATGTTTATGGTGGAACGGGATATACGGAGTATTCGTCAAAGGCGAGTAAGCTTCGCCAAATTTGGAACGATGAGCCGGACAATGTCGTAGGAACACTTATGGATGCGATGCTTTCATTCTATGAAGACAATCAGCTTCGCAGGGATGCATTGACGGAATATCAGAAAAAGAAAATAAGTGAAATGAGGATAGTGTGTCAACGGTTGATGGGTGGTGAGATAAAAATCTCTCTTCCTCAAAAACAAGAAGAAACCCTGCAAACACTGCTTGAGGATATAAATAATTCACTTTCCAGAAATCAACCAACTTTAGTGCTGGATAGGCTGCATACTTTTTCAACAAAACTATTAAGGCAAATTTGTGCAGATAATGGAATTACCGTAACAGATAACAAAGGAGACTTTTTCCCTTTGCATAGCCTTGCGGGCATGTTGAAAAAGCATTACGAAAAGAACCCCATTTTTCAATCGACTTTTACTATACTCGCGATTCAAAATAGTATATCGCTGTTTGATAAGTATAATGGAATCAGGAACAATCAGAGCTATGCACATGATAATGATGTTTTGGAAACGCTTGAAGCGGAGTTTGCAGTCCGGGCAATGGCGAACCTCATAACATTTATTGACAGAGTGGAAGCTTTGAGAAAAAAGAAGGAAAACGAAACTGTTAACCTTGATGAAGATGCTTGGCCATTTTAATGGTGTGAGTATTTGAACAAGATGAGGCGTATGGTGACTTCTGCAAATGCTTTGACAAATGAGCTGTCTGACATACTCTTACACGATGGTTTGTATGCGTTTAGTAATGCCCCGATGCATAGGGAAGCGCTTAATTGTCTCGCAGGTGACGTGTGTTGCCACGCCTGCGGCGAGCAAATCGCACGCAGGCGTTTTCTCTTGTTCGAAGCAAGTGGCCCGCGTCCACAGCTGCATCTTTTTCAACGCACCATCCCACCCTGAATCGCTTGATAATCAAGAGTTTCATGGTTTTTCTTTTTGCCATGAAAACAAGCAAAAACCTCACTTTGGTACGGTTTTGGTGCGGTTTGCGCAAAAATACGCCCGCTCAGTGGTTTTCATACCATCGAGCTGTTTGAGGTGCGGCAGGCGAACGGGATGAAGTGCCCGCATTGCGGCGGAGAAGCATTTTATCATCTGATGACACTGAAAAAGCCCAGCCCTATATTGTTCGGGTTGACATTTCGCGGTGTTTGGAATATAATCAAAAAGTAAAATGCTGATACAAGTGATCGGCATGCTCCAATCATAAAAACCGGAGGTATTCCCATGGCCGTTAAGAAAAAAATTGCACGTTCCGTGGCTGTCTGTATCGCAATCCTGGCGGGGCTTGCTGCCGTTTTCCTGTTGGTTTTGAACGGATACGAAGGCATCACCGTTCCGGCGGACGCACCGAATACCCTGCCGGTTTATGACGAGGGCACCGAAATGCTCACGCTGATTGCGGACGGCGAATCCGCGTATACCATTGTATACGGCGCGGGCGCCACGCATACAGAGCAGCTGGCGGCGCAGGAGCTGCAGAGCTATCTGAAACAAATCACCGGCGTTACCCTGCCGCTGACGGATGATTCCGCGCCCGCCCGCGCGGCGGAAATCGTTGTGGGTAAAACGAACCGCGCGGCGGACGCGCAAATCACCCGCCCTGTGGCAGACGAGGACAGCTATACCATTGCCCTGCAGGGCGAAACCCTGCTGATCGCAGGCGGCGAAACACGCGGGACGCTCTATGGCGTCTATGATTTTCTGCAGGATTTTTTCGGCTGCCGCTTCTTTACACCTGCGCTGGAGCTGGTGCCGCAGCAGCGCGTCGCCGCCATCCCAAAAAACACCAACATCGTCGGTGCGCCCGCGTTCAGCTTCCGCCACACTTCCTGGAACTCGTCGAACAACGCTCGCTGGCGCAGCAAGCTGCATCTGAACGGCACGATGACGGCCGGGCACGGCAGCGTGGACGAGAGCGACACCAAGCTCATCCTCTTCGACGGTGTGCCGGCGGGGCACACCATGGAGGTTTTTGTGCCGGCCGAGACCTATTTTGAATCGCATCCCGAATATTTCATGATGAACGAGGAGGGCGTACGTGCGCCCATGCAACTCTGCTATGCACACCCCGATGTGCTGGAGCTGACCAAGCAGACCGTTGCCCAATGGATTGCCGATCATCCGCAGGCGAATATCTTTTCCGTTTCGCAAAATGACGGGCATTACAACTGCCACTGCCCGGAGTGCAGCGCCATTGACGAGGCCGAGGGCAGCCCCTCCGGTGCGCTGCTGAACTTTGTGAACAAAGTGGCGGTTTATGCGGACAGCCTGCGCCCGGGCGTGCTGATTCACACCTTCGCCTACCAGGCAACGGAGCGTCCGCCCCGGAACATCCGCCCGGCAGACAATGTGCTGGTGCAGCTTTGCTCCATCGGCAACAACCACAGTGTCCCCTATACCGAGGGCGCTCCGCAGTTCTGCGAGGATGTCAAGACCTGGTCCGAGATTTCCAACAACCTGATTCTTTGGGATTACGGCACGACATTCTCCTGCTTCCTCACGCCCTTCCCGGATTTGAAAACCCTCCAGCCCAACGCGCAGATGTACAAGGAAAACGGGGCACAGGGCTACTTTATGCAGGGCAACCGCGATTCCGTCAGCGCGGAATTCGGCGAGCTGCGCGCCTATCTGATCGCCAAGCTCATGTGGGACCCTGACATGGATTTCGACACCGCCACGCGGGAGTTCCTGTATTATTACTACGGCCCCGGCTATACCAACATGGAGGAATATATCCGCCGGATTGAGGCCAAGCGCCAGGATTTCTTCCGCATCGGCTCGCCGCGAGAAGAGTTCGTGAAGTTGAACGCCTTTGACCTGGCGCAGGCCGAGGCATGGTTTGATGCCTGTGAGGAGCAGACACGGGACGCCGGCCAGCTCGAGCACGTGCAGCGCTCCCGCCTGCAGGTAACCTGGTACAAGAGCGTCTTCAAAAAGGCCGAATTCTCCTTCCTCAACCCCAAGCGCGCGGAGAAAAACCGCAAGCTGCACGAGGCGCTGCTGCGCTGCGGCATCAGCCATTTGCAGGAGAGCAACTCCATGGTGGAGCAGCCGGATTACCGCAAGACGCCGGATTCGTGGACGAAGTAAAGAATGGAAGCTATGAAATTCCATGCATCTTTTTCAGCATAGCATTACATGCGGCGCAGACCATGGACAGCACGGCCTTTGTACGGGACTTTTTGCAAAAACTCGATATGAGTGAATAAAGCCCGCAGCATCAAATGGGCGCATTGAATCAAATAATCGAAAGGCCGCGTTCTCGGATTGTGATGAGAACGCGGCCTTAAAATATCCGTTTTGATGTTTTGAGCTAGCTCCCCCGCTTTGCCTTCAGATCATCCGTGATTTTCTGCATATACGCCCCATGGAGCTTGTATTTCTTCAGGTAGAGCCACAGGGCGGTCAGCAAAATCATGGGCGGCACCGCGAACATGAGGATGTGCAGCGCAAACTTCACGGATTCCGGCTGCGCGGTGATGATGGTCGCGTCGCCCATGATATCCTCCTTGGTGGAGACATAGCCCGCCAGCGCCAGCACGCCCATGGTGATCAGGGAAGCGAACGCGCCGGAGAATTTGCCCATGAAGGTCACCAGTGAAAAGAGGATGTTTTCGCTGCGGTAGCCCTGCTTCCACTCGCCGTATTCCACCACGTCCACCATGAAGACGCTGGTGAAAATGCCGATGAAGCCGAAGCCGCCGACCATAATGACCACGGCCGGGAGCAGGAAGTGTACGTTTTTTGTCAGCATAGAAATTGCGAACATGAGCAGATAGCCCACGACGGAAAGCGACAGGGAAGCGATGAAAATCGCCCGGCGGGAGAACTTTTTCACCAGCAGGGAATACGACAGCAGCGCCGCGCCCATGCCCGCACCCGCCGTGAGCGTGAACAGCGAATACGCGCCGGGGTCGTGCCACACGTATTTGAAATAATACAGCGCGACCGAAGTGGTCATGGTGATGGCGGTCATCGCCAGGACGAATACGGTTTCGATCACGAGCAGCTGGTCGTTGGTTTTTAAGGTGCGCAGGGTGTCGCGGAAGGTGAACTTTTCCTCGCGGCGGCCGATTTCGCGTTTCTTCATCGCGGCCGCAGCAACCAGCGCGCACAGGATAAAGATCGCCGCGACGATGATTGCCCAGCGGAAGTAGCCCTGCGTGCTGCTGCTGCCGCCAAGCCTGCCCACCATGGGGAGGGTCAGCGCCGGGATGCCGATGGTTGCCACGCCGCCGAAAATCCGGGGGATGACCGATACCTGGTCGCGCTCCTTCAAATTGGTGAAGGAGGCGGCGTAGGCATAATACGGCACGTCGATGATGGTATAGGTGATGTCGCACAGCAGATAAAGCAGGGTTACGGCAAACAGCGGGCTTGCCAGCCTGCCCAAAAACGGGGCGAACATCAGCACAACCACGGCGGCGTTGGACACCCCGCCCAGCACAATCCAGGGCTTGTGCTTGCCCCACTTGGTCCGTTTGTTTTCCGAATAAGTGCCCATGATGGGATCATTGATGGCGTCCCATAACCGCGCAAAAAAGAACAGCCCGGCCATGAAGCCCGCCGCGATGCCCAGCACATCGGTGCAGTAGACCATGAAAAACGAGTTGACCAGATTGAACGCCAGGCCCTCGCCCAGCGCGCCGAATCCGTAGCCGTATTTTTCGAACCTGCCAAGTTTCGGAGTCATAACAGCACACACCTTTCAGAACTTGATACATCATGGAAAGTATAGCATATACCGAAAAAAAACGCAAGATGGCATTGTTCTTTTTTGTGCGGCAGCTTTCAAAAAAACATTGACATTCATCTATTTATCGTGTATCATATATAGACGAACATCAATGAAAGGATGGTCCATATGAATCCATACGAAGAAACTGCGGAGCTGTTCAAAGCGCTCTCCGACCCAAACCGCCTGATGATCGCGGAGATGCTCTCCCACGGGGAGCTGTGCGCATGCCGGATTTTGGAGCGCTTCCGCATCACGCAGCCGACGCTTTCGCATCACATGAAAACCCTCTGCAGCTGCGGCCTTGTGTTTTGGCGCAAGGAGGGGCGGTGGACGTATTACACCCTGAACGGCGAAAAAATCCGGCAGCTAGAAGCTTTCGTCTCCGCTTTCGCAGCGCCGGAGAAAACACAGATCAATAACAAAGGAGAAAATGAACATGCAGAGTAAAGCAAACGAATCGGTCGCCTGCTTTGATGGCGGCTTCAACTGTGCGCAGGCGGTATGTTCAACCTATTGCGGGCAGTTCGGCCTGGACAAAGAAACCGCCCTGCGAGTGGCCTGCGGGCTGGGCGGCGGCATGGGCAAGCGGCAGGAAACCTGCGGAGCGGTGTCGGGCGCCTATCTTGTCATCGGGCTCAAGCACGGACAATACCGGCCGGGCGACACCGCGGCAAAAGAAACAACATACGCGCTGGTGCGGGAGTTTGCCCGGCGCTTTGAGGAAAAAAACCAATCGACCAGCTGCCGCACGCTTTTGGGCATTGACCTGATGGATTGCAACCGGGAGATTGCAATGGCGCGCGTGAAACAGGTCTGCCCCAACATGGTGCGGGATGCCGCTGAAATTCTGGAATCCCTGTTATCATGATCAAGAAAGCACTCTGAAAATCTGCCGTCACGCGCCGGCAGATTTTTTATGTCAATAACACTTGACACGCCGCCTCTGATGTGATATAATACCAATGTCAATAAAACATGACACAGAGGAGCATATGAAAAACAAACAATCGCTGCCGGCCTATCTGCTGTGCGCCGCGCTTGCCGCCGCCGCTTATCTCTTCCTTTCCGCCCATATCGAATGGACGCTGTTCCCCTATGCCAAAGCGCTGGAATGGCTCTTCGGCCTCCGTTTTTATTTCACCGGCACAGCCTACGCCGCCGCCGGGAGCAACGTGGTGCTCACAAAAGCATGCAGCGGTGCCAATCTGTTTTTGAGCTTATATACGATTCTGGTGTTTGGGTTTTTGCATCACTTTCAGGGGCGTAAAAAGCTGCTGCTGCTCTCTTTGCTTTATTTTTTCACCGCTGTTCTCACGGCGTTTATCGCCACGCTGGCCCGCATTATCGTCAGCCTGCCGTTCAGCGAAAACCCGCACTTCAAGCTGATCCATACAGTGATTTCGTTCTGCGTATTGTTCGGAACCGGCTTGCTTTTATATTCGCTCGTGCAAAAAACAACAGCCAAAATAACAGGAAAAATTGTGAAAGAGGAGGCATGACCTTGAAAAAGCTGTTTCGTCCGTGGGTTTCCCTGCTGTTCGTCACCCTGCCGCAGGCACTGCTCGCGGCAGCGCTGTTCTACGCGTACCGCAGGGCGGCAATCACCCCAAGCCTGCCGCTGATTATCATCTTCAGCGTTCAGGCCGCGTTCAACATTTTTGTGATCGTCTGCGCCGCCGTTGGCGCAAAATTCCCGTACGCCGGGAAATATCTGCGCATCACGCAGCTGGTGAGTCTCATCGCGGTTATCAGCGCCGCCACGCCGTTTTTGCTGGATCAATTTGATTTTGCGTCCTCCCTTTCGCCGGAGGCAATCTATGGCATCCTTTGCCTGATTCCGCTGATTTACATCGAGACTTCGATTCTTCATCACAGCGGGATTTCGCTCGCAAACGTGAAGGCGAGGATTATAGTCTGCGTCTGCGTTCCGCTGTGCTTCTCGCTTTTGGCGCTCACCGGTTTGTTTTCCGGGGCGTTCGATTGGGCGGGCGACGTTGATTGGACGAAGAGCGCCGCCAGCATTGTGATCATCCTGCTCTTTGCGCTGTTCTTCGTCTTTGTTTGCCTGGTGACGAGCATCATCTATCATTACAAAGCCAAAGCGCCCGCCCCAGCAACTATTGCCGCGTCTGCCGAAGGCGATGAATTGATTGAACGCAAAGAAAACGATGCGCCCAAAGCGCCCGCTCTCAAACAACATTCGCCGGGGTATTCTGTCTTTATCTTTTTTCTTGCGCTGTTTCTCCCGCTGTTCTGCCTGCTTATCAACAACGCCTTCGATGGCATGCTCGGCGATTTTTCCGGCGCGTGGTTTTATCTTTTGGCAATCATGAACGGCGCCGCCATGCTCATTCCAAGAAAAAACAAGTGGCTCACACTGATTACGCTCTTTTTCAAGTCCGCGGGCTTCCTGTATGTCTTCTATTTCGCTGTGACCATGATCCGCTACGCGCCGCTTGGCGTGACGTTTTTCGCCTTTCTGCTCCCGCTGCTTGTGCTGGTGCCGGTTGTCCTGTTCATCGCCGAGCTGTTCCAGATCATCGATGATTTCAAGTACCTCAAGCAGCATTTTTCGAGCTTCAAGATATCCGCCGTGTTGGCCTGCGGGCTGCTGGCGCTGTGCATCGGCGTCGCCGGCAACGGCTATGCGCAGAAGGTGAACTTCGATAACGCGCTGTGTTATCTGAGCGCAAATGAGCCGGAATACCCGTCCGTCCGGGTTCCCATGCTCAAGGCGTCGCTGCGCTATATGCGGCATGGTTCGAACCTGTTTTTTGGCCGGTCGGGGAATATTGCAATCGACAGCCTTGCGGGGCCGCCCATCCTCTCCGAGTTTTATCACCGCGTGTTCTTTGGCGGCAAAACGCTTGACAATGAGTTATATGAACAGCTCAACCGGATTTTTGTGCCGGAAAACGCCGGCGCATGGCATCGGCCGCCCGGCACCGGCACCGAGTTCTGGTCAAGGGAGGACGCCGAGGTCAAGCTTGCCGGTGTTGAGACCGAAACCCGCTTTGACGAAGCCGCCGGCGTGTACAAAGCTTGGGTCCACTTGACGCTCGAAAATAAATCGCAATGGGGCAACCGGGAATATGCAACGAAGTTCACCCTGCCGGAGGGTGTGTTTGTCTCCGACTACTATCTGGATGTGCTCGGCACGCGGAAATCCGGCATCGTTGCGGAAAAGAACGCGGCAAAGTCGGTCTACAACAGCATCGTATCAAAGAACCGTGACCCCGGCATCATCTGCTACGCGCAGGGCAAAACAGTCGAGCTCCGCGTGTTCCCCTTCGGCGAGCATGAAACCCGGCAAACCGGCTTTGAGCTGACCTTTATCCAAAGCGACACGTTCCAAATCGGCACGCACACGGTTGCGCTTGCGGGCAAGGAGCTGACGGAACCCATCGTCGCGGGCGGCGCGTGCTTCATGCCCGCCTCGTATAAAGCAACCCTCAAAGAAGTACCGGCAAGGACAGCAACATATTATTTCATCGCGGACACCAGAAAGCCGCTTTGGTATGAAACGCCTGACGAGGACAATCTGCCGATGGCGGAACGGATTGCAGGGATCAAAGCTTACGCGCAGAAAAATGACATTGCCGACGCCGATGTTTATCTGACCAGCTACAATGTACAAAAAACAAATCTGGCAAATCTGGACAAAGCAAAAACAGGCAAGGGCGGCTTCAATCTGGCGCTCGCCATGGATATGATCTATGCGGACGCGAAACAGCACCCCGGCAGCTGCCCCATCATCATCGTTGCCACGGACCGGCTCTACAAAGCCGCCATTGCGGATAACCGGAGGTTCGCGCTCGATTACCCGGAAATGGAGGCCTTCTATCTGCTGGACGGCGAGGGTGATTTGGTTCCGCACAACCTCACGGATCACCTCCCGGCCGAAGCGGCGAGCGCGTCATCGCAAATCAAGCGGCTTGCCTGCAACGGCTTTTTCTTCCGGAACGACGGAAAAAACGAGGTTGCGTACAGCGGCACAACCGGCTTTTCTGATATCGCGTACGGCAGTGACACCTATCAAAACGCGCTGCTGCTGGGCGAAAAAATAGAAAAAGCCGGCACGGACGAACAGGTGATTGAAACAGTCCGGGATGGGATTCGGCTGCGGCTGCTGACCAAGAACAACTCGTTCATCGTGCTGGAAACAAAGGAGCAGGAGGACGACCTCAACCGCAGGAACCAGGAATTTTTGGATGGCAAAACGCTCAGCGCTTCCGCCGCTCCCATGAGCGAACCCGGCATTCTGCTGGCGCTATTGTTTGCGGCGCTGCTGTTGATTGTGCTTCGCATCAAGCGCAGGAGGCGTTCTAAACTTGCGGTGCAGATGCCGTAACACTTAAGGCAAACAAATTAGCAATCCCCGGCTGTGTACGATGTACCGACCGGGGGATTAATTGTTATTTGGTTTGTGATTCATCCGTTGGGGTATTGCGCAAGCAGCATCCATGCAAACGCATCCACAACATCGCCTTCGTATGTTTGGCGCAGGGCCTTGTATTCCGCTTCGCTGATCTCAACCGGGTCACTTTCCGCAGCCGTTCGTTTTTGATAGCCCTCTGTCCCAGCTTCGCGCGATGCCCATTCCTCTGCACCCAAA
>JGI994J12354_10002709_pt1 | contig 16973 bp, 13 predicted proteins | sample IntmicLarv3ML3BL_FD_12354 | JGI IMG/M metagenome (IMG submission 12354) | reverse complement strand
CGCTCTATCTCTCTAAAGCGGGTGCAAAGATATATACTCATAATATAAACTCCAAATTTTATAACAACTATTTTATAACTAAATCTAATCTTTTTTCGAAAATAACTAATACAGAAACTGTTATAAAACATAACCGAACAGCAGACATCGGAAACAAAATCATTATATATATAAATGTACGAGAAAGAAGAGAAAAGCATATTATAATAATCATGAATATTTCAGAAATCAATGCCGATTCTAAAGTTCAATTGACGACCGGTTAGATAATTCGGTACTGCATATTGTTCATTATACACATCCGTTATCCAATAGTATGAATCGGTATTGGCGATATCAAAAAGATTAAACACATCAAGNCCAAGCCATATATTCTTAAAATTACGAAAGAACGGACGATCCATAATAGCATCTTTCCCGCCAGCTANCTGGTACAAAAAGCCAATATCCACACGGCGATAAGGCGGGGTGCGACGACGGAACGACTCCCAGCCTTTATTTGGCATTGTAATAGGAAGCCCGCCGGACAATACTCCTTTTAAGTTTAGCATTGCACGTTTATTTCCGGGGAAATAATCCTGAAAGTATAGAGAGACGTTATATCGTTGTTCATTTGGCATTGGCACCTTCAGTGCTTCGTTGATAGTCTGTCTTGAACGCATTAGCGAAACACTCAACCAAGAATCCGCGCCGGNAACAAACTCTCCAAAAAACTTCATATCAACACCCATGGCATANCCCTTTGCGCAATTATCCCCATAGTATCGTATTTTGACATTATCAACCGTATACGGATTAATATCATCCAGCTTCTTATAATACAGCTCTGTTGTGAACTTAAAATTTCTCCCCGATGCACGAAACAAATAATCCCCTCCCAGGATAAAATGAGTAGACCGTTGCGATTTAAGGTTTTTGTTGAGTTTAATTATATTATTTCCGTATTCGTCCTGCTCGGATACACGTAACTCCTTATAAAACGGCGGTTGATAATAAAGACCCGTAGCAAAGCGAAATATAAGATTCGGTTCTGCATTAGGAATAAACCCAACTGAAAGGCGGGGACTGAATATAAATTCATCATTATAGTCCCAATAACTCCCACGAACACCTCCTATTACAGTATACATCCCCTGCTGGGTGCGAAATTTGAATATATCCTGCAAATACGCCGAATAACGCCTGCTCTCCAGCTCATTATCAGAGAATAGATTCGATATCACACTCACGGTTGTGCTGGTTTGAGGAAGACTATAGCCTGACGAATCACGACTCTCCCACTCGCTTATCCTATCCCTGATATGCTCATACTGTGCATTCACACCAAATTTCAACGTGTTACTTGCATTCACCTTTACATTGCCAAACATACCGATATTTGCAACATTTGAATTAAGCTTGTTTCGTGCATGTTCATGGTATCTTGCCACATCCAATGGAGATATCACATCCTCCGTAGAAGTGCCTGCCTCTGCGTTATTCTGGAGATACTCACCCGTAATATCATAACTTTCCTCCTCCTGACTATTAAAGGCTGAAGCCTGAATGCCATATTCTATATTGTCATTATATGTATACTTCAGCGTTAATGCACCGAACAATGTCTGAAAGCGGTCGCGCTCCTTACCATTAAAATAAACCATGAACGTCTGAGGATTTTCTGCAGTACCATAGTTCGTCTCACGCTTGCGGGGCGTATAATTGTAATTGTTCAAAGACAGGTTACCGAGGAAGTTCAACTCCACTTTAGGCGCAAGCTGATATGTCATATACGACTGCAAATCGGTATAATTAGGATTGTACTCCGCTTCCGTATCCATTGTCCCCAGCAGCGAACGGTTTGTTTTATAACGCATACCAGTAACTTGCGTAAACTTATCGGTTGAACCGCCGACATAGACACTCCCACCCAGCAAACTCGCGCTTACCGAGCCTTCGAACTCCTTCGGCTTCTTATATGTTATATCTAAAACCGAGCTCATTTTATCGCCATATTGTGCCTCAAAGCCTCCGGCAGAAAACTGCACTCTTTCTGTCATTTCAGGATTTATGAAGCTCAAACCCTCCTGCTGTCCCGAACGTATAAGAAGTGGGCGAAAAACTTCCAGCCCATTCACATAAATGATATTCTCATCATAACTCCCTCCGCGCACAGAATACTGGGAACTCAATTCATTACTGGACGAAACACCTGCATATGTAACAATAAGACTTTCGATACTCCCCCCCGACGGGTCAGGCAGAATCTTTATCCTACTGGCATCAAGCGACTCCATCATATCAGTTTGCCTGCGATGAGCCGTAACAGTAACACCCTCAAGTTCAAAAGACATATAGCTCATTTTCACATTCAGATGCATGTCCTGCGACAGTTCCGGTATTATGCGTTCCGACTTATTATACCCAAGGCATGAGAATACGAGCGTTATAGAATCACCTTTATTCACAGACAGGGAGTAAAAACCCTTTTCATTTGTCGCCGTACCAAGAACCGTTCCTTGCACTCTGACGTTTACCAACTCTATCGGATTACCCTCTGAATCGCGTACATTTCCGGAGATCTTCACACGCTTACTCTCCTGACCGAAAAGATTAACTGCAAACAAAAATATATAGACAAGTGCTATTACAACGGCACGTAACTTCATAATTCTTTATTTTTATAACAATATAACAAACGGAGAAAAGATACAAAGCGTATAATACACCCTATATTTTTTTCATCATACCGAAAATAATTGTCCGAATGCACAGCTTCGGCAAACAAGCATTTGAATTATTCATACATCTCAAAAAAAGCGCTACCTTTGTGCGAAAAAAAGATGGAAAATTTTGAATCACTAATTACCGAGAGGCGCAGCACGCGCAAGTTCACTGAACAAACCATATCACCGGACGATGTACACAAGCTCTTGCAGGCGGCTTTGCTTGCTCCTACCTCAAAAAACGGCAAATCATGGGAATTTGTTGCCATTGAGAATAAAGATATGCTAAGGCAGCTATCAGCATGCAAGGATTCAGGGGCGGCGTTCCTTGATGGATGCACATTGGCGATTGTTGTGCTGGGGAACAGCACGATTACTGACGTATGGGTTGAAGATGCGGCCATTGCGGCGACATACATGCAGCTGCAGGCAGAAGATTTGGGGCTGGGAAGCTGCTGGTGCCATACGCACAACAGGACTTTGGGAGAGATGTCGTCTGAGCAGTATGTACGCGATTTAATTGGTATACCTGACGACTTCGGCGTCCTGTGCATTATCGGATTTGGGCATAAAGAGCAGGTGCGCAAGCCTAACGACTTGTCGAAGCTCACGTGGGAAAAAGTCCACATCGGGGGATATGCAGCAGATGACAGGCCGCTGATGGCATGATTCTTCACACAAACTTGGTTTTACACGGAATATGAATCATACCGACAGTAAGGAAAACAGGGTTAGCGTTGCAGTCATTGGGGCGGGCAATGTGGCGACGCATCTTTCGGCGGCAATGAAGGAGGCGGGGATGTGCATCCGGCAGGTGTTCAATAGAAACGGGTGTAATGCCAAACTGCTGGCAGATAAGCTGGGGTGCGGATATACGACGAACGTCAGGGATATTACTCCTGATGCCGACGTATATGTGTTTGCTCTGAAGGATGACGCGCTTCGTGGCGTTATCGAAGAGGTGGCAGACAATAAAGGCATATGGCTACATACGGCAGGAAGTGTGCCGGCGGAGATTTTCAGTGGGCAGACAGAGCGTTATGGCGTCATTTATCCGATGCAGACTTTGTCCAAGCTACGCAAGGTGGACTTTTCGGAAGTGCCGCTGTTTGTTGAGGGCAACACGAGTGAGTGCGAAGACGAAATCTGTCGTATTGCGGAGATGCTGTCGGGGAGCGTTAGAAGGATGGGGTCTGAGAAGCGAAAACATCTGCATCTCGCCGCTGTGTTTGCTTGCAATTTCAGCAACCATATGTATGCACTTGCAGCACAGGTGCTCGAGAGGCAGGAGATTGAGCGGAGTGTGCTGCAACCGCTTATCGATGAGACGGCAAACAAGCTGCATCATATGAACGCCGAATGTGCGCAGACGGGACCGGCGGTACGCTATGACAGAAGCGTTATAGAGCGGCACGTAGCGATGCTGGACGATGACAGAATGAAGGACATTTACAAAATCATGAGCGAAAGCATACACAATTTAATTGTGAATGATTAATGGCTTGTGGTTAATTAATTAAAATATATTTTATGATAAACTACGATTTGGGACTGATTAGAGCATTTGTTTTTGATGTAGACGGGGTATTGTCGGCCACGCAAATACCGCTTGCGCTAAATGGCGACCCGATGCGTACCGTTAATATTAAGGACGGCTATGCGCTGCAACTGGCGGTGAAGAAGGGATTCGAGGTCGGCATCATAACCGGAGGGTATACAGAGGCGGTAAAAATCAGATACGAGAGGCTCGGCATTAAGAATATATATATGCGCAGCAGTGTCAAGCTGCGGGACTATGAAGATTTCCTTATCATAAACGGCCTCAGGGACGAAGAAGTGATGTATTGCGGCGACGATATGCCCGACTATGAGGTAATGACAAGGGTTGGTCTGCCAATTGCGCCCGCTGACGCGGCCGCAGAAATCAGGCAAATAGCAAAATATGTTTCACCGGCATGCGGAGGAGCAGGGGTGGCACGCGACATCATCGAACAGACAATGAAAGCACAGGGACTATGGATGAATGATGACGCCTTCGGCTGGTAAGCGCGTCTTCGCACAAGCAACAGAATTATAAAGAGTAAAACCCCAAACTCTACGGCTTAAAAAGCCATCGAGTTTGGGGTTTTACTCTTTATAATTTATAGAATTTCGTTTTTAGCTCAGCACAAAGCGCATCCATTAATAATAAATTACCTCTCAATATAGTATAAAGCACATCAATCAACAACAAATCACCTCTCAACATAGCACAAAGCACATCAATCAATAACAAATCACCTCACAGCAAAGCACAAAGTACATCAATCAATAACAAACCGCCTCACAAAAAAGCACAAAACGCGTCAATCAATAACAAACCGCCTCACAAAAAAGCACAAAACGCATCAATCAACAACAAACCGCCTCACAAAAAAGCACAAAGTACATCAATCAATAACAAACCGCCTCACAAAAAAGTACAAAACGCATCAATCAATAACAAACCGCCTCACAAAAAAGCACAAAACGCATCAATCAACAACAAACCGCCTCACAAAAAAGCACAAAACGCATCAATCAACAACAAACCGCCTCACAAAAAAGCACAAAACGCGTCAATCAATAACAAACCTCCTCACAAAAAAGCACAAAACGCATCAATCAACAACAAATCACATCACAGTAAAGCTCAAAGCGCATCAACCACAAACAAACTGCCTCACAAGAAGGCATAAAGCACATTAATCAACAACAAACCGCCTAACAAAAAAGCACAAAGCGCATCAATCAATAACAAACCACCTCACAGCAAAGTACAAAGAACATCAATCAACAACAAATCACCTAACAGCTAAGCGCAAAGCGCATCAACCATCAACAAACCGCCTCACAAAAAGGTACCAAGCAAATCAATCAACAACAAACCACATCACAAAAAGACACCAAGCACATCAACCACCAACAAACTGCCTCACAAAAAGGCACAAAGCACATCAACCACCAACAAACTGCCTCACAAAAAGGCGCAAAGCACATCAATCAATAACAAACCACCTCACAAAAAGGCACAAAGCAAGTCAACCACTAACAAACCGCCTCACAAAAAGGCACCAAGCACATCAACCACCAACAAACCACCTCTCAACATAGCACCAAGCACATCAACCACCAACAAACCGCCTCACAAAAATGTACCAAGCACATCAACCACCAACAAACTGCCTCACAAAAAGATACGAATCATATCGAAAAATAACAAATCAATTTTTCTATTCAGCTGCAGTAGGTTGTTCGGGGGTTTCTTCTTCTTGGATTGGGGATTCTTTGCCGCGGCCTAAGCGTTGGGCTAATGTGTTGTTGTATTTTGCGATGAAGGCGTTTAGCTTTTTGATAAAGTTCTCGAATACAGCGGTGCCTTCCACTACATTTAGGGCGTTTATGCGTAACACTATATCGTTGTAGGCGTTATCGAGAGTTGCGCGGGCTTCTTTCATTACGATATCTGTCTTGTCGGCAGATTCGGCGTTGCGCTTCTTTACGGCGGCGTCAAGCTCCTTGTTTTTCTTTGATAACTCATCTATCCAGCCCTTCAAAGCTACCATTTCGACAGCGGTTTCATGGCGCACGATTAACTCTTGCGTTAAATTGTAGATGGCTGCAGTTTCTTCGTTCAGGGGCAGACGGGATACGTTGCCGAATGTGTCGAAGACTGGTTGTAGAAGTTTGGCATGGTTAGCGATTGTTTTGTTGTAATGGTTCATAGCAGCGTTTTGCGTGTCGACAAGACCGCGGAAGATTGAGTCGCGTTCGCTATCGAGGCGCTTTATGTCGCCTGTTATAGAGCTACGATTGATTTTTTGCAGCACTATATCTTCGTTTCTGTATGCCTCAATGTATGTCGGATTAAACAGCGTTTGTATTTTTAGTTTCGTTGGACTTGCATCATTAATGAGGTCTTTTACTTCGGAATGAAACTGAAAATGCTCGTTGTTGCGATAGTTGTAAACTCTTGCTAAATTAATTTGAGTTGCCATAATATATATTTTTTATAATTAATAATGAATTTCCACAATAATCTTTTAACTACTNTATAATTGAAGACCCATTTTGTGCGCAGACGCATTTGTTCCGCAAATAAACATAATATATCTTCGATNGTCGCGTAAAATCGCGACTGATAAAAAACAAACTCTTCACTCCTGCGCAAAGTCGCAGCGAAGAAAAAAACAAACTCTTCATTTCAGCGCAAAAGCGCAGAGAAGAAAAAAACAAACCCTCTATTCCCGCGCAAAAGCGCAGAGAAGAAAAAAACAAACTCTTCATTCCAGCGCAAAAGCGCAGAGAAGAAAAAAACAAACCCTCTATTCCCGCGCAAAAGCGCAGAGAAGAAAAAAACAAACCCTTCGTTCCAGCGCAAAAGCGCAGCGAAGAAAAAAAACAAATTTCTTACTCCCTCGAAAAGACGCGACGAAGTGAAAAATAAATCCCCTATTCCCGCGCAAAAGCGCGGCGAAGAAAAAAACAAACTTCCACTCCCACGCAAAAGCTCGGCAAAATAAAAAACACCTTTTCTATTTCTTAACAGAGGCGCAACGAAATAAAAGAACAAATTTTCTATTTTCTCACAAAAGCGCGGCGAAGAAAAAAACAAACTCTCCACTCCAGCACAGACATAAAGCGAAGAAAAAAACAAACTTCCACTCACGAGCAAAGTCTCGGCAAAAGAAAAAACAAATTTTCCACTCCAGCTCAAAGGCGCGGCGAATAAGAAAACAAATTTTCTACTCCCGCGCAGAGGCGCGGATAAAGAAAAAACGAATTTTCTACTCCAGCGCAGAAGCGCGGCGAAGAAAAAAACTAATTTCCTGCTTTCTCGCAAAATCCAAACTAAGAAAAAACAAATTTTCTATTTCCACGCAGAAGCGCAGCTAAAGAAAAAACAAATTTTCCATCCCCCCACAGAGGCGCGGCCAAAGAAAAAATAATTTTTCTGCCTCCCCACAGAGTTGCGAAGAAATAAAAAACAAATTTTCTATCAACTCGCAAAGATGAGAAGAAATAGAAAATGAATTTTCCATACATACAAATCGATTCGATTGCGAAAAAATCTGTCGGCGATTGCTGCGAATTGTCGCCGGTTTTGTGGCAAACTGCTTTGCGTTATTAATGAATGTGTTCGGAGAAATAGAAAATTGAATAAATAATGCCCTGCACGCGATAGCGCTGTTTTTTACACATTAATTCAGTTATTAACTAGGGCGCGACAGGGCATTAAAAGTGTATTAAATTATTATTAAGAACATCCTTCGTAGGCGACAATAAAAACAAATCCAATTCAAAGAACTTTTGCATAAAAAAAACTCGTCGGACAATGCCAACGAGTTTTGTTTCCTTTCGGATTGCACAATTATTAATCAATAATATATGCGTTTTCTATTTTCGTATTAATTGTCTATGCAAATATAAGCATGAATTAATGAATATCCAAATTTTTTTCATAAAATCACACATTTTTTTTATATTCAGTATTTAATTTTCACAGGATTCAAAAGATGCTCCTTCCATTCAACCACATGTTCGAACCATTCTTTGGATGTTTTGTAGCCGAAAGCTTCCTTCATCGACGTGAATGTGATGTGATACTTGAATCCCATTTTGCCCTCTGCGCCTATTTGGTAGAGATAGTTCAGTCTGTCAGGTTTTTCTGACAGCACAATCTCGCGTGGTAGACTTGTGGCAAGTCCGACTGTCTCTTTGGCATACTTCACGGTGTCGCCAACAGGCCAGTGCGTGCCCCAGCATGCGATAAGACCATCGTTGTCAGAGTATGACACCGAGCCAGTTATGTTTATTACGCCGGTAGAGAAAATTTCGTTGCGCAACGGACGGTCAAAATACACTTGAACTTCGCAATCGCGATGTCCTGCGTACATTATATATCTAACAGTCATCTTCAAAACTCTGCCCTGATACTGCCAGCCATTAGAAACAACGTCGACGATTGTTCGAACGGGACCGTATGCGAGTATCGTCTCCGTCAGCGTCTCAACCGGCTCGATGTGCGTCGCCTTCGTACCGTCCCAGCCTTTGAGCGTACCAAGTCCGCAGCTGCCGCCAACGAGCAGGACATCATCTCCGAAGCCGCGCGCGAGTTGCTCGTCTGTCGGGTAAAACTGCGACTCCTCTATTTCGAATCCCCTTCTGAATTTTCCATAAATATCGACCGTCTGTTTCTGGTCGAAATAAATGCGATAGGCTGTCAACTCAGATTCAAACGCCGGACCGTGATGATGCAGCTGATTATAAACGTTGCTTGTGCCTGGAATTGTAAGCGACGATATGGGCACATGCTTGCCGTTCTTGTCGCTAATGAGCATTTGCGCAAACACGCGCGATTGGTACTCTTTCTGCTTCTTCACGGATGAGAGCTCAAGTCTCACACTCTTGGCCGATCCTGCCGGCATGTCCATGACGAAGGCAATTTCGTCGGCTCTGCCATCGCCGTTGAGGTCGTCAATTTGCGACGGTATCTCAACTCCGCCAACTGTTATAACGGCAGACTTCACATTGAAGTCGCACCCCAATTCAGCGATGCGAACTACCACCGGTGCATCAATCTTCGGTTTTCCCAAGTCGTTCGATACTGTTATTAAGTAAATTTCTTCCTCGGCGTGCAATGCAAAGCTGCAAAGTGGAATCAAAAACATTGTTACTGTTCGCAAAATCTTTTTCATGATAAATTTCGTTTTAATTGTTACTATATAAAGTTCAAACTTCTTCCATTGCATAATATTGGTAGTCGCGCGTGAGCGTAGCGAGTAACTCGCTGTCGCTTATGTCGTGCGAAATCTTAAGAAATTCCCTCACCTTGACGGCAAGCGCAGCAATTCGCGCCGGCTGCCCGGCATCGCAACGCGAAAGTACTTCATCAATCGCGTTTATCTGCTCAAGAGAAAGATTTTCGGCCTGCGGAAAAACAGGACTGTACCCATGGCCAAGGTGTTGAAACTCGTCAAGCGAGACTTGAATACGGCGATAATCGCGTTCCTTTATAACAACCGTTCCGGCCGCAAGGTCGCCAATACGGCAGTTATTCGTATTCAATGCGATGAATATAACCCCTAAAAATGTCCACATGTCAATCAGCAAAATAACCCACCGCATTAGCGATGCTCCTATGGTCGGCGTCGAGCCGTCGCGCATGACGACGCGCATTCCTAACAGCATTTTCCCAGGAGACCTGCCGGAATTAAACGTCTCCCACAAAAGCGAGTAAAAAAGCACGGGGAGACCTAATATTACCAGCGAAAGCACACCATATTTCCCAAGAAGTATAGCTCTTGTAAGCGAAGAATTTATTGCGAACATTAATCCATATATATATGTACCAATAATAATATAGTCGATAATACGCGCAAAGATTCGCTCGCCGATTCCGGCCGGCGTTTGGTCTATCTGAACGTATTGGTTCGTAATTATTTTACTTTCTTGCATAATTTATTTGATATTTCAATGCAAATATATTACTTTTGTCTTAATAATTCATAAGTTTATGAAAGAAGTTTCATTTATTCGTCAAAATATAGAAAAATGGAAGGCGCTCGAAAGCATTGTAGATGATGCACAAATGCGCAATCCGGGCGAACTTGCCGATGCATACACACGCATAACGACCGACCTGTCGTTTTCGCGTGCGCATTACCCGAATTCGCGAATTACTATATATTTGAACAATCTTGCGTCGGCACTTCATAACATACTTTATAAAATGCGCAAGGATAAATATTCGCGCATAATAACATTTTGGACACAGGAAATACCTGACGTCATGTACGCATCACGTCGCGAGATGATATACTCGTTCGCAGTCTTTGCCGTGAGCGTTTTGATAGGGGTTCTGTCGGCTGCAAACGATGATTCGTTCGTTCGGCTGATACTTGGAAACAGTTACGTCGACATGACGTTAGATAATATCAAGAACGGCGAGTCGATGGCCGTTTACGGTTCTTCGAATGAGTTAACAATGTTTGTGATGATAACGACAAATAACATTTATGTCGCATTCCGAACCTTTGTGATGGGTCTGTTTACGGGTTTTGGCACGGGCATTATATTGCTGTATAACGGAATAATGGTCGGTGCATTTCAGACATTCTTTTTTCAGCATAACGTCGGCGTTGAGTCCATGCTCGCAATATGGCTGCACGGCACGTTTGAAATTTCCGCCATAATAATAGCAGGTGCAGCAGGCTTTGCACTTGGAAACGGTGTGCTTTTTCCGGGCACTTATTCGCGAAAATACGCCTTCCGTCAGGGAGCAATGCGAGGGTTGAAGATAATAACAGGTCTCGTGCCGGTCTTTATCCTTGCAGGCTTTATAGAAAGTTATCTGACGCGGCACACGGAATATCCCGACTCCGTGAGACTGTTTATAATCCTGCTGTCGTTAGCGTGTGTGATTGGTTATTATATTGTACTACCTCAAATAAGACATAAATGGAACATCAAAAGCAAAGAATTGAATTCTACAGACAGCGTACTTTCACGGAAAAAATGAATGCTACGTTTGAATTTATACGCGAGAACTGGAAACCGTTGTTGAAGTATTCTTTCTACCTGATAATGCCTGTCTGTCTCGTTCAGTCGTTAGCAATGAATGCGTTTTTCAGTAGCTATAACAATCTTAAAGGCTTTACACAAGAGTCGCCCCTAACGGCAAATAGTGATGTGTACGGCTTCATTGCAAATTACGGCATTTGGATGCTGTGCATGCTCATCGGAATGTCGATAATATCGGGGATGATTTACGCTATGATGCAAACATATTCCGTGAGGGAGAACAAACTCGAAAATCTACAGCTTGACGACTTCAAAAACCTGCTGATACGCAATACGTGGAAGTATATACGCATAATGCTTGCACTGATACTTTATTCGTTTGTAGCATTGATGCTTATTGTCATGATGATGACGCCCGGCGCGTCGTCAACGCTTATTACCATTGTGATAACGATTGCACTTTTAGCATGTCTCGTTCCGCTTCTCATGATGATACCGGTTTATATCTTCGAGCGCGATATTACGTTCCTTAATGCAATAGGAAAGGCGTGGAGATTTGGCAGTAAAACCCTCGGGGGATTGATTGGGCTGGTGGTTGTGATGAACGTAATCGCATCTGTGATACGCAGTGTAACCATGATGCCGTGGTACGCTGGCGCAGCAATTGGAACTTTTCTCTCCTCGTCATCAAACCAGCACGTAACGCAATCAGTTGCATATAAGTTCGGCATGTATCTTCTCGGTCTGATACAGGCTTACGGCATGTACGTATCGATGATTATCGGCGTAATAGCGATTGCCTTCCATTATTTTCACGCGCGCGAGAAGATAGAAGGCGTTACGATAGATTCGAACATTTCTAATTTCGACGAATTATAAATTTTCCATGAGCAGGATAGACAGCATAGTATACGACAAGGAGAAAGTTTCGGCTTATCAGGCTGACCGTCGGTTCGATTACGACGCGCAGCTCGACCTGCCCGATTACTCATGGTTCGACATGCTGTCGCGATGGTTCAACGACATTTTCAACTCCATCTTTAGCGGCTCCTTCGGCGAAAACGTAACGAAGCCGGTAATGATAATCCTGTTTTTGGTGATGATAGCAGCCATTCTCGCGTTCATATATAATAAGCGTCCCGAACTGTTCATGCGCAACCGGCGCAAAAAAGCGATTCCGTATGATGTAGAGAAAGAAAATATACACGAAATAAATTTTGATGTCGAGATAGATTCTGCGCTCAGAAGCGGCGACTATCGTCTTGCCGTGAGGCTTGTCTACTTGCAGACGCTACGCATCTTGTCGGACAGCAAACAGATAAACTGGCAGATTCACAAAACGCCGACAGAGTATCTTTACGAAGTCAAGGACAAAGGCATAAAATTGCCCTTCCGCGAACTGACGAACCACTTTCTGCACGTTCGCTATGGCAATCGCAGCGCCTCTGTAGAACTGTACGAAACGATGGTCGACATTCAGCGCACGATAAAAACACGTAGAAAGGAGGCCGCAAATGAAGGGTAGCCGTCTTTATATGCTGTTGATGGGAGTGTTTCTTGTGGGCGTATTCGTGTTAGAATACATGGCTCCGCACCAGTTTGTGTGGAATCCTACCTACGACAAGCACGACAAAGAGCCATTCGGCAGCTTTATCTTCGACGACATCATGTCATCCTCCGTGGACGGTTATGCCGTAGATAATCGTACCTTCTACCAAATATTCGCAGGCGATTCCGCAGCACTTCCGCGCGCCTTCCTGCTGACTGATAGCAGGCCGGACTTCTCTTCTACTGATGTAGAATACATTTACAAGCTGCTCAACCAGGGTAATCAGATAATGATATGTGTCAAAGATTTATCCCGCGTCATTGAGGACACACTAAATGTCAGTATAGATAGAAATCAAAACTATTCTTATATTAAAGACATCATTGGCTATGCAAACAAAGAGAATCTGCGTGATAGCATATTTATCGGCCGCGATACGCTCAATCCTGAGCATATATTCAAAGTGTATCCGCAGATGCATCATGACTTTATTACCGAAGGCCGCAAGAAATGGATAGGTGAACACGACAATGATTATAATATACTACTGGACAGCGTCTCAGCAGACAGTACTGTAATCTATAAAGGCTACTACAAGCATCTGCCCATCAATTGCGACTCGACCGAAGTGCTCGCATGGGACAGCAAAAATAATACGCTTGCCTTACGAATATTCATCGGCCGCGGAGAATTATTTCTTGTTACCACGCCACTAATGTTTACAAACTACGGAATCCTCGACGGAGACAATGCGCTGTACGTATTTTGGCTACTATCGCACATGAAAAACAGGCCGCTAACCCGTATCGAAGCATACGGAGACAATAGCGACGAGCCGAAAACGCCTCTGCGATACGTATTGTCAGAGCCGTCCTTGCGATGGGCGATATACTTTGCACTGATGCTGATTGTTTTATTCATGTCCTCCACCGCCAGACGCCGGCAACGCATCATACCGGTTGTAACAAACCCGCGCAACCGCACGCTCGAATTCATGTATCTCATCAGCAACCTCTATTTTCAGAAGCACGACAATGCGGAGATTATAAAAATGAAGTACACATACTTCTGCGCCGAAGTGAAGCAGCTAACCGGCGTGGACGTCGACGAGGCAACGCGCAGTGATGCCGCTACCAAAAGGCTCGAAGAAAAGACAGGAATTGAGAGTGCACATATAAACTCAATTTTGAAGGAGGTGCAAATGATTATATACCGCTCCGAAGCCAACGACGGGCAGCTAAAACAATGTATAGACAATATGAACAAGATATTACGTGAGTTAAACATAAAGACTTAAATAATAAAATATGGAAGAGATGGACAAAAACACAGACCTTACGCCTTTCACCGAAAAGGCCGTCAAGCTGAAAGAGAGCATAGCTGAAACAATCGTCGGTCAAGATCGCGCCGTAGACCTGATACTCGCCACAATCCTCGCACGCGGCCATGTGCTGCTTGAGGGCGTACCCGGAGTAGCTAAGACGCTATTAGCAAAGATGATTGCCAAGCTGATAAACGCCGATTTCTCCCGCATACAGTTTACGCCCGACCTGATGCCCTCGGACGTGCTCGGCACCTCCGTGTTCGACCTNAAGACAAACGAATTTAGCTTCCACGCCGGCCCCGTATTCGCAGACATAGTGCTTGTTGACGAGATAAACAGAGCTCCCGCCAAGACGCAATCCGCTCTGTTTGAAGTAATGGAAGAGCGCCAGGCTACCATAGACGGTAAGCTCCACAAAATGAGCGATGCATACACCATCCTTGCCACGCAGAACCCAGTAGAACAGGAAGGAACATACAAGCTGCCCGAAGCGCAACTCGACCGCTTCATGATGAAGATAACAATACCCTACCCCACCCTCGAAGAAGAGCTTGAAATCCTAGAACGACACAACCAAAATGCCCGCCTGACCAAACTGGCGGACGTAAAACCGGTCATAACGCGGGAAGAACTGCTTGAAATGTGCGAATACGTAGAAAGGGTGTATGTCGAAAAGTCTCTGCTGCACTACATAGCGTCCATCGTGCAGCAAACGCGCAACAGTAAGGCCGTATACCTCGGTGCGTCGCCGCGTGCATCGGTCGCGCTGCTTCAATCGTCAAAGGCGATGGCACTGCTTCAAGGCCGCTCATTCGTAACACCTGAGGACATCAAGACGGTATCCTCCTTCGTACTGCAACACCGCCTTATCCTGACAGCCGAAGCCGAAATGGAAGGACATACACCATTGAAAGTCGTGCAGCGCCTAATCGAGAAGGTCGAAGTTCCAAAATAAGTCAGCACCATGTTCCTCACCAGACGCTTCTACATCGCCGGCATGGCCATCACCGCATTATTAGTCTCAGGCTACATATTTCCTGTGCTCTTCATCGCAGGCCAGACCGGTGTTGCACTGTTGCTCATAGCCTCGCTCATCGACTGCACGATGCTATGGAAGCACAAAGAGCCCGCGACAGCCGAGCGCTACTGCGCCCCCCGCTTTTCCAACGGCGACCACAACGACGTGCGACTCGTCATAGAAAGCTCCCTCCCCTTCAACGTCAACATCGACATCATCGACGAGATTCCTGTAGAGTTCCAGCGCCGCGACATACTATTCAAACTCAAAGCATCTGCCAAAAGCCGTGAAGTGCTACACTACAAACTGCGCCCTGTCAAGCGCGGAATCTACAACTTCGGCAACGTCCTGTTGTACATCACAACCAACATCGGTCTTATCAGTCGCCGCATAAAATGCGCCCAGCCTACAGACATAACTGTCTATCCCTCATACATCATGCTGCACAAATACGAGTTCATGGCGATACACAACAACCTCACCGAGCTTGGCATAAAGAAAATAAGACGCGTAGGCAACAACACAGAGTTCGAATACATAAAGGAGTACACCAAAGGAGACGATTTCCGCACGATAAACTGGAAGGCAAGCGCCCGCCGCCATCAACCAATGGTGAACGTATATCAGGATGAGCGCTCACAACAGATTTACAGCATCATCGACAAAGGTCGCATAATGCAAAGTTCATTCCGCGGCATGACCCTCCTTGATTATGCCATCAACGCCGCTCTTGTGCTCTCGTTCGTCGCCATGCGCAAGGACGACAAAGCAGGCCTTGCCACATTCGCTGAGAACTTTGAGACATTCATCCCCGCCGGCAAGCAAACAGGACAGATGCAGCTAATATTAGAAAGCCTCTATCACCAGCAAACCACATTCGGCGAAAGCGACTACTCATCACTATACGTGCACATNAACAAGCATATAAACAAACGCAGCCTTTTCATCATATACACCAACTTCGAGACGATAATAGGAATGGAGAGGCAGATAGAGTATCTTCGTCAGCTTGCACGCAAACACGTTGTGCTAGTAGTCTTCTTCGAGGATACTGACATGAAATCTTTCGCCGCCAAGCACCCCGAGTCGACAGAGGGGTATTACCGGCAAGTCATCACAGACAAATTCATTTTTGAGAAGCGGCACATCGTCGCCAAGCTGCGACAACACGGTATTCACTCCCTCCTAACCGAACCGGAGAGCCTTTCCGTCAACGTGATCAACAAATATCTTGAAATGAAAGCGCGCGGCGCTATTTAGCTTAACTCACTTAATATATATTTACCATAATTAAAATGAAAAACACTATGAAATCAAAGTATCTTACAGTCGCAGGAACAGCGGCTGCTCTGATTCCGGCTCTGCCGATGGCAGCGCAAGGCGGACAATCCTCTGCCAATCCGGATGCCGGGAAGATGAACATCCTTTTCATCGCATCGGACGACATGAGAACCGAGCTGGGCGTTTACGGCAGCTCAATGGTCAAAACTCCTAACTTGGACAAGCTTGCTTCGCAGGGAGTAAGGTTTGAGCGCGCCTATTGTCAGTATCCCTTAAGCGGTCCGTCGAGAGCATCGCTACTGACGGGACGGAGGCCTACGACAAGCGGACTGTACGGCAACCGCGAATGGTATGGCGCGTCATTCCCCGAGTGGGTCAGCCTGCCGAAGCTCTTTCGTCAGCAGGGATATGTAACGCTGCGTTCCGGAAAAATCTTTCACGGAGGCATAGACGACACGGAGGCATGGACGGAAGGAGGAGAGAAGCGTCTGCATGAGAACCCCATCAACACAGCCCCGCCGTCGTATGTGTCCGAAGAGGAATACAACTCGCATG
>JGI994J12354_10002678_pt2 | contig 16982 bp, 6 predicted proteins | sample IntmicLarv3ML3BL_FD_12354 | JGI IMG/M metagenome (IMG submission 12354) | reverse complement strand
TGCGCTGTCCGTGTGTCGCTATTGCACTTTTATCGGATTTATATTTTCTCTCGAAAATATAAATATCACCGATAAAAGCGCACACCAATATTAAAGTGGCGCACTATGTGCTTTGATTCTAGTTAAAGAGGATGTTTCTTTTTTGTTTTTAGTTGTTCGTTATATATTATGTACAAAATTATTTGTCGTCAGACTGTGCACGGAAAATAGAATAAGGGTGAATATTAATAATAAAAATATATTTTAATTTTTTGATAATCACACTAAATAATAGGTGAATGGTAGTGAACAGTCTGACGACAAATATATCTATGCACATACAAATTTCGGCAAACCGAATTAGCGATTGCGAAGCAATGCGATTATAAATTATCCTATGCAATTTAAAACTTTGTTAATTTGCATCAGCCATTGTGCGATAGCCAATGCGTCTTAGTTTATCGTGCACTTTAAAATTGTGGCAAATCGCATGAGCTATTGATACCAAATCAATGCGGCACGGGATTTCTCTGCAGGACAGCAAGCGAATTATGATGCGCGCTTGAATCGGGTGGAATTATATTTTTACAAAAAATATTTTTGTGAAAATATAATCCCCGATTCAAGTGTAGTGACTTTCACATTGAGCACGACTCACGTTCTGCAAATGCAGTTTCACCAATATGGATGCAAGCCCCGCTTGCCTCGGTTGCAAGCTGAGCAAGCTTGCCGAGGTTTCAAAAGGGCGAGTAGCCCTTTGCGGGGGTAAGGGGGCAGAAGCCCCCTTCGTTAGTGTAGCTTCGGCTTTGCCCTGTAGAGTTTCGTTGTATTAACATTGCAAAAGGGGTTTGTGTGTGCACAATAAGGAGGAGATAGAATGACAAAAGGGCAGAAGGCAAAGATTATCGTAAAGGAGTTTGGAAGGCTTTATCCGACTCCTAATATTCCATTGGATAGCGCGACACCTTTTCAAATGCTTGTGGCCGTTTTGTTGTCTGCACAGTGTACAGATAAAAGAGTGAATATCGTCACGAAGGAACTCTTTGAAGTTGCTCCTACTGTAGAAAAAATGGCGGCATTAAAAATATCGAAATTGGAATCGATAATAAAAAGTTGTGGCTTTTATCATAATAAAGCAAAGCATATAAAAAGTCTGAGCAAAGATTTGATAGAAAAATTTAAAGGGGAAGTTCCAGATAATTTTAAAGATTTGGAATCATTGGCAGGGGTAGGGCATAAGACAGCATCAGTAGTTATGTTGCAGTCGTTTAATCAATACGCATTTCCTGTTGATACACATATACACCGTCTTGCGACACGCTGGGGGCTTGCATCTGGTAAAGATGTAGAGGATACCGAAGAGTGCTTAAAAAAGATATTTGATAAAAAGTTGTGGGCGATATTGCATTTGCAATTTATCTATTACGGACGCGAGTATTGTAAAGCTCATACTTGTAAAACTCCAGAAACATATTGTCCTCTCTGTCAAAAACTCCGAAAATAATAAAATTAGAAACTGCTATCGTTTTAATTTCCATCTGTCTAGTCATAAAAACTTTCTTAAACTTTTTGAAAAATAGACTTTATATACACTGAATTTATTGCGAAAAACGGACAAAACACGAACTATGTGACGGATTTGACAAAAACAAACCACTTGATTTATTTTCAATATTTCATTTATGTCAATTCGCACGTTATAAGTAGAAAAATGCACTGTCTTGCTCTTTGAAAATAATTGACTAAAAACAATCTATATGTTCGACTGAAAAGATTATTACATCACTGTAATACCTATGCTGTCCCCATAGTTAAATGGATATAACGTTGGTTTCCTAAACCGAAATTCTGGGTTCGATTCCCAGTGGGGGCACCATGAAATTTTTAGTGCGAAGTTTTACACTTTGCGTTTTTTTTAGCTTCAGTTTAGGCAAATTGAAATCATGCTTTAGATTTTGGAAATGACTATATATATTTTTTGGAAATTATAGGATTAAAGAGTTCAAAGATATATAAAATCAAATTATGTTTGATAAAGTTTGTATATATTAAGATGTGTAATTTTTTACATCTGCATATTTGTAATGAGTAAAGAAAATTATCAAAAACAAATATCGATACTAATCAAGCTTGATGGAAATGATAGGCTTTTAACTAGAGAAGAAGCTGCAAAATATCTAAATATTGGATTTAATTTGGCTCAATGGTTTTAAACGAAAGCACTATAAAAAATGCCACATGTTTATAGGAGGAAATTCATTCCTTCTCATAAACATGTGGCAAAGAGAGTTCAGATATATGTTTTTAATATATGAAAAGCATTTCACAATATTTCGGCATAGGCCATAGGCTATCCTCGACATGACTTTCAGCAGAATCAACAATTTTGCGAAGCGCTGCCATCTTTTCGAGCACCTTTGTTTCATTATTGACCTTCTTAAATTCAGCTTCAAGTTCCCTTGCCGTAGCTATCATATCAGAGAGCTTGCCTGAAAGCTTTTTTATGACACCTGCAAGATTTGCATCCTTAATGCCTGCCAACTTTAGTCCTACAAGAGTTGCGCAGAGATTTTTCAAATGCGCGCTTACCGCAGGAATAAAGTGAGTGTTAGTCATTTTTAAAGTAAGACCACCTTCAATAGAGATTTTGCGGCTATACTCCTCCATGAAAACCTCATATCGAGAGTGCATTTCCATGCGATTAAATACTTTGTATTTTTTGAAAAGCGCAATGCTTTCCGGCTTTGTAAGCGCCTTCAAGGCTTCGGGCGTTGTCGCGAGTTCAGGCAGACCGCGTTTGTGGGCTTCCTGTTTCCATGAGGCGGTATAATTGTCGCCATTGAATATGACACGCTTGTGCTTTTTGACTATATTTGAGAGGATTTCTTGAAGAGTGCTATTGAATTTCTCAGAAGAAGTTTTCTCAAGAAGTGTGGCAATTTCATCAAAAACCTCCGCTACTATAGTGTTCAACACTATGTTGGGATTTGCGCATGACTGAGATGACCCTGCCGCACGGAACTCAAATTTATTGCCGGTAAAAGCAAAAGGACTTGTGCGATTTCTGTCAGTGGCATCACATGGAAGAGACGGAAGCGTGTCGACGCCTATGCGCATTATTTTGCTTTGCCTGCTGGATTTTGCTCCGCCATTTTCTAACTGATTGATTATATCGTTGAGCTGGTCGCCAAGAAATATCGATATTATCGCAGGTGGCGCTTCATTTGCTCCCAGTCTATGGTCGTTGCCGGCGCCCGCAGTGGCGGCGCGCAAGAGGTCGCTGTGCATATCCACAGCCTTTATGACTGCGCAAAGTGTTGTGAGAAATATGGCGTTTTGATGCGGCGCATTTCCTGGGTTGAGCAAGTTTATGTCGCCCACAGAAATCGACCAATTGTTGTGCTTGCCCGACCCATTCACTCCTGCAAATGGTTTTTCATGCAAGAGACATGCAAGTCCATGGCTGTCTGCTGTCTGCCTTAACACTTCCATGACAAGCATGTTGTGGTCAACAGCAAGATTGAGTTCTTCAAACATGGGCGCCAGTTCAAACTGCGCAGGGGCTACCTCATTGTGGCGCGTCTTTGCGGGAATGCCCAGCCTCCATAACTGTCTGTCAACATCGCCCATAAAATCAAGTATGCGCGGCTTGATTGTGCCAAAATAGTGATCCTCAAGCTGCTGATGTCTTTCGGGAGGAGCACCAAAGAGCGTGCGCCCTGTCTGTCTAAGGTCGGGGCGCTGCATATAAAGACGCTTATCTATAAGAAAGTACTCTTGCTCCGCTCCCAAAGTCACAGACGGCTTTGCGCCGGTGACACCGAAACACTTCAAAAGTCGCTTTGCCTGCGCACCCAGAATTTGCATAGATCTTAGTAGAGGTGTTTTTTTGTCGAGAACTTCGCCCGTGTATGAGCAAAATACTGTAGGTATGCACAATGTCGCCTCGCCACCCGAACGTTTTATGAAGGCCGGACTGGTCGGATCCCATGCAGTATAACCGCGCGCCTCAAATGTGCTTCGCAAACCTCCCGATGGAAAGCTTGAAGCATCAGGTTCGCCCATTATCAAATTTTTGCCTGAGAATCTGGCAATAGAACCTCCTTTGCCATCAGGTTCAAGAAAGGAATCATGCTTTTCTGCACTTGAACTTGTGAGCGGTAAGAACCAGTGAGTGCTGTGAGTGGCTCCGCGGAGCATCGCCCACCTCTTCATTGCGTGAGCCACATCATTTGCAATTTCGGGGTCAAGCATTTTGCCAATTTGCATTGTGTCTGACAATTTTTCGAAAACAGCCTTTGGAAGAAATTCTTCCATCGTGCGTCTGTCGAACACGTCACAACCGTATTCCTCGTTTATATTGAACGGAGCCTTCTGCTTTTCTGAGAAGCTTCTTGCACCCGATATGTCCTGTATTGCTGTCTTTCTTGCATTCATAATAAAAAAAACCTTTTGCAAATAGATAAGCAAAACGCATGCCAGTTTTTTGAACTCACATTTTTGGCAGATTTTGACAAATATGTTTCAAAAAAAACGGCTTTTTTATGAAAATCGACAAAAATGTACTCATGGCAATTTTATCCGCCGACAAATTTGTCGTTTTATATTTCATTTAAACTACAAATTTGTCGTTTGACGAAAAAAATAGGAGGCGCATATTTGCAGAACAAATATGTATTTTTTATATATTAATGAAAATAAGACATTTAAGATTATTAAATAAAACTGGCATGCATTTTGCTTATATTTTCGATATAGAAAAATACAAAAATGCAAGTGAACAAAAATAAAAGAAACAACTATCCAGAATGTCAGGGCTTATATGACCCTGCAAACGAACACGATGCGTGTGGCGTCGGTCTTGTCGCAGATATAAAAGGTAAAGCTACGCACGACATAGTGCTAAAAGGCATGGAAGTATTAAACAGACTCATGCACAGAGGTGCCGTGGGCGCAGATTCTCAGACAGGAGACGGTGCCGGAATACTCACCCAAATTCCTCACGAGTTTTTTAATGGCAAAATTAAAAAACTGCCGCAAAAAAATGAATATGCTGTAGGCATGATGTTTGTTCCTTTGGATAATGATATTTTGTCGAAGATAAAACTTATTTGTGAAAATATTATTTCGCAAGAGGGATTTGAATTCATTGCATGGCGAAATGTGCCTGTGGAAGTATCGGCAATCGGCGGCATCGCACTTGAAAGTCGTCCCGACATATTTCAATTTTTTATTAAGCCCATAGATTCCGTATTGCGCGATGATGCGCTTGAAAGAAAGCTATATATATTAAGACGCCAAATAGAAAAAGAAATTGAAGAAAAGATGTCACTTGGCAGTGCCTTCTATGTATGCAGCCTCTCGTCGCGAACTATTGTATATAAAGGGCTTTTGAATGCGCCGCAGCTTAAAAGTTTTTTCCCTGACTTGCGTGACAAAGACTTTAAGTCGGCAATCTCTCTCGTTCATCAACGTTATAGCACAAACACTTTTCCCTCATGGCCGCTAGCGCAACCTTTCAGATACCTTGCACACAATGGAGAAATTAACACACTGCGCGGCAATTTGAATCAGATACGCATGCGTGAAGGACACTTTACATCTCCAATATTAGCTGATGACATCAAAAAGATTCTCCCCATTATCTCTGAAAATCAGAGCGACTCTGCATGTCTTGATAATGCGGTTGAATTCTATACTGCGGCCGGACGCACGCTTGAGCACACACTGCTCATGCTTGTTCCGCAAGCTTGGGGCAGAGATTTTTATGTAAGCCGTGATATTCTCGGATTCTTTGAATACCATTCGGGACTCTCAGAGCCATGGGATGGTCCTGCTGCACTTGCGTTCACAAACGGCTTGCAGGCGGGCGCGCTTCTCGACAGGAACGGACTGCGTCCCGCGCGTTATACCGTGACAAAAAATGGGCTATTTGTTCTCGCAAGCGAGACAGGAGTTTTGGACATTGAACCTTCAGAGGTGTTGAGCAAGGGCAGACTGCACCCAGGCGAAATGATTTACATAGACACCGAGCAGGGCAGAATATTGAACGACAAAGAAATCAAGACCATGCTCGCACGCAGACAGCCTTACAGAAGATGGGTTGAGGAAAACAGAATCACATTGCCTGGTATTTTCGAATCAGTCGCGCCTCCTACTGTGGGCGAAAATATTCTGCAACGCCAAAAGCTTTTCGGCTACACGCGCGAAGATATGGATTTGATTCTGAAACCAATGTCGATGACAGGACATGAGCCTATAGGTTCTATGGGCAACGATGCGGCATTGAGTATTTTGTCTGAGAAGCCTCAACTTTTATACGACTACTTTAAGCAGCTTTTTGCGCAAGTGACAAACCCTCCTATAGACCCTATACGTGAAGAGCTTGTAATGAGCATTATGACCTACATAGGCAATCAAGGAAATTCTCTTGAGGAAAGTCCAAGGCTTGCGCATCTCTTGAAACTGCCGCACCCCATTCTCACAAACAACGATATCTCATGTTTGAGAAACTCAAAAATATCGACTTTTCAAGCAACGACAATCACCGCACAGTTTTCGGCTGCCGCAGGCGAGGAAGGCATGGGTAAAGCTTTGGAAAAACTTTGCGAGGATACTTTGAATGCTGTTAATGAAGGTAAGAGCGTAATAATCATAAGCGACAAAAATTTGTCTTACGGACACGCTCCTATCCCTATGATGCTTGCTGTTTCTGCTGTGAACGCCCACCTTTCGCGTAATGGCGTAAGGACATCGGCGGGAATTGTCGCAGAAACGGGAGAAGTGCGTGAAATCATGCACTTCGCACTGTTGCTGGGCTATGGCGCAACGGCAATAAATCCTTACCTTGCGATAGAAAGCATTGCGAATCTTGTGGCTAAAGGCGAAATGGAAATTGACGCTGCGCACGCCGTTGAAAACTATATTATGGCAGTGTGCAAGGGACTTTTGAAAATCATGTCCAAAATGGGCATATCGACGTTGCGTAGCTACAGACAGGCGCAAGTATTTGAAGCGATAGGTCTTGATTCGGAATTTGTAGAAAAATATTTTCCCGGAACAGCTTCGCGCATTGGCGGCATAGGCATAAATGAAGTGGCTGGCGAAGCTCTTATACGCTACCATCAAACTCATTACCCAAGCAACGGTAGCGAAGAAATTCTGGATAACAACGGAAAGTACAAGTTCAGACGTGGCGGCGAAAACCATTTATGGACACCGCAAACCATAACCCTTTTGCAACGTGCCGTAAGAGAGGGCAATGAGGCAAAATATAAAGAATATTCCGAAATTATAAACAATCAAGCAGAGCATTTATGCACACTGCGAGGGCTTTTCAAATTCAGAGAAACTGCCCCAATATCGGTGGACGAAGTTGAAGACGAAAGCCAAATTTTGAAGCGTTTTATGAGCGGCGCAATGAGCTTCGGCTCCATAAGTCCCGAAGCGCATGAAACAATCGCAATCGCGATGAACAGGCTTGGCGCAATGAGCAATTCAGGCGAAGGCGGCGAAGACCCTGCGCGCTACAAAACAACAGGAACTTTTGAAAACAAATCCAGCGCAATCAAACAGATCGCAAGCGGTCGCTTTGGCGTGACTGCGGAATATCTTGCCAATGCAAAAGAGCTTCAAATAAAAATTGCACAGGGCGCCAAGCCGGGTGAAGGCGGACAATTGCCTGGGCACAAAGTTGATGAAACGATAGCGCGCATACGCTACTCGGTTCCGGGTGTCAGCTTGATTTCTCCGCCGCCTCATCATGACATTTATTCTATTGAGGATTTAGCGCAACTGATTTATGACTTGCGCAATTCCAATCCGGTAGCACGAATTTCGGTAAAGCTTGTCTCCGAGGTTGGTGTAGGAACCGTTGCGGCAGGCGTTGCAAAAGGAAAAGCAGATGTTGTGCTCATAAGCGGACACGATGGCGGCACGGGTGCGTCGCCTCTTACAAGCATAAAACATGCAGGCGCGCCTTGGGAACTCGGACTTGCTGAAACTCAGCAAACTCTACGTCTAAACGGACTGCGTAGCAAAATCAAAGTGCAGGTTGACGGTCAGCTAAAGACAGGTCGTGATGTTGTCATAGCTGCTCTTTTGGGAGCTGAAGAATTTGGATTTGCCACTACTATTCTTGTTTCCATGGGATGTGTAATGATGCGCGTGTGCCACAAAAATTCATGCCCTGTAGGAATTGCTACGCAAGACGAAAAACTGCGCAAGTGCTTCAAAGGAAAACCCGAGCATATAGAAAATTTCTTGCGTTATCTGGCCCGTGAAGTGCGCCAAATTTTGGCAAGTCTTGGACTGCGCAATATAGATGAAGCAGTGGGAAGGTCTGACCTTCTCGAAAAAAATGGAGCTATAGATTTTTGGAAATCGAAAAATCTGAATTTCTCAAAAATATTTGCGTATCCGAAAAATTGCGAATCTGAACGCAAGTCATCAGAGCTGGCGCCGCGTGGGATTCCTGAGGCCTTTGACAACAAGCTGATAGAAATTTTCGCCGACTCTATAGATAATGGAGTAAGGAAAGAAGCTGAAATAAAAATACGCAATTCAGACAGAAGCATAGGCGCTATGCTGAGCGGTGTAATCGCCAAAAAGCACGGAGGCACTGGACTTAAAGATGACACAATAAACGTATCGTTCAAGGGTTCGTCGGGGCAGAGTTTTGGAGCATTTCTCGTCAAAGGCGTCACATTCAATCTTGAGGGCGAGGCGAATGATTATGTTGGCAAATCATTATCAGGAGGGAAGATTATCATAAAGGCTCCTGCAGATGCCGGATATGAAGCGTCGAAAAATTCCATAGCAGGAAATGTTATAGCCTATGGCGCAACTTCAGGCGACATATTCATAAATGGTCTTTCCGGAGAGCGTTTCGCCATCAGAAACAGTGGCGCAAACTTGATAACAGAGGGTGTCGGAGACCACTGCTGCGAATATATGACAGGCGGAAAAGTTGTAGTGTTGGGCAAAACCGGCTTCAACTTTGCAGCCGGCATGACGGGCGGTATCGCATACATATATGATGAACAAGGAGACTTTGACATGCGTTGCAATCTTGCCAGTGTCGACCTTGAATCCATCGCTCAAAACAGTTCTGACGAAAGCGAACTCAAAGAGATGATTGAAGAGCATTTCAAGCTCACGCAGAGCGCTCTTGCAGATGAACTTTTGAAAAACTGGTGCGAAGTTTTGCCAAAATTCGTAAAAGTTTTCCCAGTAGAATATCGCAGAGCTTTAAATAAGGTGAGTGCTGTCGATACAATTCTCGAAAAAAATCAACAGGCATAATGACATGGCTACAGAATTTTTGGACATAAAAAGATTAAGCAATGTTTACAGAAGCAATCGTCTAAACGATTTTTGCGATGTCGAAAAGCGGCCTAATGAATTGCAAGTCAGAGAACAAGCATCGCGTTGCATGAGTTGCGGCATACCGTTTTGCCACGGATATGGTTGCCCTCTAGGAAACGCGATACCAGAGGTGAATGCCGCAGTATCGCGCGGTGATTTTGTAAGCGCATATAATCTGCTTTCCGAAACTTCGCCATTCCCCGAATTCACGTCACGCATTTGTCCTGCCTTATGTGAATCGGCGTGTACTGCAGGAATTTCGTCAGGAGCTATAACTGTCAAACAGATTGAATTCTTTGCCATAGAAAAAGCCTTCGAGCTTGGCATTGTAAAGCCATTCATACATCACAAAAAAACAGGGAAAAGAATTGCCATTATAGGCGCCGGTCCTGCAGGGCTTTCTGCGGCTCACTTTCTAAATGGATATGGTCATGAGGTTGCCATATTTGAAAAAAAAGATTTTGCAGGAGGTCTTTTGCGTTATGGCATTCCAAACTTCAAACTTGAAAAAGATGTTATCGAACGCCGCATATCGCTTATGCGCGAAGCAGGAATTATTTTTGAATTCGGCACAGACGTTGGCACAGATATTTCAGGGCTATATTTGAAAAATAAATTTGATGCGGTGTGCCTTTGCATAGGCAGCGAAGTCCCACGTGATTTGAATATTGAAGGAAGGTCATTAAACGGCATATATTTTGCACTGGATTTTCTGCAATCTCAAAATAGAGCAAGCTCATCCGAGATTCCTAAAACGGAAATCTCGGCAAAAAATAAAAAGGTTCTTATAATAGGCGGAGGCGACACAGGCTCAGACTGTCTTGGAACAGCGCTTAGGCAAGGCGCGGAAAGTGCAATTCAAATTGAAATCATGCCTGAGCCTCCCATTGAGCGCCATACATCGACTCCATGGCCGCAGTGGGAGTATAAAAAACGCACATCATCCAGCCATCTTGAGGGCGGCAAGAGAATGTGGAGCGTTTTGACAAAATCTTTCAAAGGCGATAAAAGCGGAGCTTTGAAAAAAGTTATTGTGGCAAAAGTGGAATGGAGTTTCGACAGTTTTGGAAGACCGATAAAATTCAGAGAGATTGAAGGTTCGGAATTTGAAATTAGCGCTGATATTGTTTTATTGAGCATGGGTTTTACAGGAGTTGCATCTGAAATGCTCATAAAAGAGTTTAAGCTACCTCTGAATAAGTGCGGTTCTATAGAATGCAATGCAGATTTTGAAACAGAGTTTCCTAAAGTTTTTTCTTGTGGTGACGCGACCTTAGGAGCATCTTTGGTGGTCAAATCAATAGCTTCGGGCAAAACGATGGCCGCAGCTGTCAATAAATATTTAAATTCCAAGATATGAGCCTCCAGTTAAATATAGCGGTTTTAAATAAAATTAGCCACCTTGTGGCAAGACGCACATCGGTGTCCGAAATGCTCAGTGAAATTCTCAACATACTGAACATTGAGATGAGCCTTATGCGTGGTACCTTAACTCTGCGTGAGGGCGATATGCTAGTAATCGAAGCGTCTCAAGGTCTTAGTGCCGCCGAAATAGGACGTGGCATGTATCGTGTGGGGGAGGGCATTACCGGCAAGGTGGCTCTTGAGGGAAAGCCGCGCGTCATTGCAGATATTTCACAAGAAAAAGAGTTTCTAAATCGTACCCAAGCGCGCAACAGTCAGAACGACATAGCCTTCATTTGCGTTCCCATAATTTATGAAGACGAAGTCATAGGCACGCTAAGCATGGATAGGCGTGTGGATTCAAAGACAGATTTGAAAAGCGATCTGCATCTTCTAGAACTCATATCAAACATCACTGCTAGGGCGATATTCGCAAGTTATGCAGAGGTTGAAGAAAAGGAAAAACTCATTGCAGAAAATAGAAGGCTGCAAGCAGAGCTATCCAATAAATTGCGCCCCGAGAATATAATCGGCTCAAGCAATGTGATGAAAACTGTCTACCTGATGATCAGCAAAGTGGCATCTTCAAATGCCAGCGTTTTGATACGTGGAGAGTCAGGTACGGGCAAGGAGTTAGTTGCGCGAGCCATACACAAGGCAAGTCAGCGTTCCGATAAGCCATTTGTTGCGGTAAACTGTGCAGCTCTTCCTGAAGGACTAATTGAAAGCGAGCTTTTCGGACACGAGAAGGGCGCTTTCACAGGCGCCATCAATCGCAAGATAGGACTTGTCGAAGTCGCAGCGGGCGGCACTCTGTTTCTCGACGAAGTCGGCGATTTGAGTTTATTCATGCAGCTTAAGTTGCTTAGATTTTTACAGGAGCGAACATACTATCGTGTCGGAAACAATCAAGAGCGCAAGGTCGATGTGCGTATAATATCTGCCACAAGCCGCAACTTAGAAGAAATGATAAAGGATAAAAAGTTCCGCGAAGACCTATATTACAGACTAAGCGTCTTTCCTATATTTATGCCTTCTCTAAGGCATAGGAAGTCTGACATTACGACTCTCGTACAATTTTTTCTGGAAAAATTCAACGCCATACATTCAAAATCCATCGTGCGCATTTCAACGCCGGCAATAAATATGATAAGCTCATACTATTGGCCTGGTAATGTGCGCGAGCTCGAAAACTGTATGGAATATGCGGTGCTAAACACTTCCGACAATGTAATAAATGGGTACAATTTGCCGCCTGCACTTCAATCTGCGCAATCCACGCAGTCGGCAATCGTCAATGAAAATGACGAGAATGCCGACTATGAAACTCTCGTCAGCAATTTCGAGCGTGAGATAATTATCGAAGCCTTAAAGACTCACAAAGGAAATGCAACTTCCGCGGCGCACCATCTGAAAACCACGCCGCGCATCATGCTTTATAAAATAAAAAAGTTCGGCATAGAACCCGACTTATACAAGTAGATGAATTGCGCGTTAATTGCGCACCGCACCCGCAATTGAGGGCGTAATCACACGCCCTCAATTGAATTTTTTATTTATATTCGTCCCAACTTTTTATAGGAATATTTTTCATGTCAAGCGCGCAGAACGCATGGATGAAAGCGGAAGCCAGACGAGCATTCGTAAAGAGCGGAATATTGAAGTCAATAGCGCCGCGTCTAATCCTATAACCATTTGTGAGTTCGCCTTGCGTAAGATTTTTAGCGATATTGACAACCATATCCACTTGTTTTTCACGTACGAGTTCCAACACATTAGGCGTTTTACCTTCGCTCGGCTGATAAACAGGGATTGATGAAATTCCGTTCTCGCTTAGGAATTGGTGCGTTCCACCCGTAGCGTAAATTGCGTATCCTTTTTTCTGGAGCATGCGGCAGGGTTCAAGCAATTCCACTTTTGACTTCATCGGTCCTCCCGATATAAGTATGTTTTGTTTGGGGATACGCATACCTACGGACAGCATCGATTTGAGAACCGTTTCATAGTAATCATCTCCTATACAGCCCACTTCTCCCGTTGACGCCATATCTACGCCCAAAACAGGATCCGCTTTTTGCAGGCGCGAAAAAGAAAATTGAGAAGCTTTTATGCCTACGTAATCCAAATCAAATTCATTTTTATGTGGCTTGCCGACCTCCTCGCCCAGCATGACTTTTGTAGCCAACTCCACAAAGTTCAACTTAAGAACTTTGGAGACAAATGGCAGACTTCTGGAAGCGCGCAGATTGCATTCGATTACTTTAATGTCATTATCTTTAGCCAAGAACTGTATATTAAACGGTCCTGTGATTTGCAAAGTCTCTGCAATTTGGCGCGTGATGCGCTTAATTCGTCTGACTGTTTCCACATAAAGTTTCTGCGGAGGGAATTGGATGGTTGCGTCACCTGAGTGAACCCCTGCAAATTCAATGTGTTCAGAAATAGCGTAAGTGACGATTTCTCCTTTGTTAGCAACTGCATCGATTTCTATTTCCTTTGCATCCTGAATAAACTCGCTTACTACCACAGGATGTTTTTTAGAGACATTGGTTGCCAGTTTTAGGAACATTTCCAGTTCTGTCGAATTTGAACATACGTTCATGGCGGCACCCGACAGCACGTATGAGGGGCGCACCAAAACAGGGAATCCAACTTCTTCCACAAAAGAATTGATGTCGGGCAATGAACGCAATTCTTTCCATTTAGGCTGGTCTATTTTCAAGCCGTCCAACATGGAAGAGAATTTATGTCTGTCTTCCGCTCTATCAATATTGGATGCAGTTGTTCCTAAAATGGGAACTCCGGCTTTATCCAATGAGAGAGCCAAGTTATTTGGAATTTGTCCTCCCGTAGAAAGCACTACGCCGAAGGGATTTTCCAAATCTATGATATCCATTACTCTTTCGTAGGTTAGTTCGTCGAAATACAAGCGGTCGCACATATCGTAATCGGTCGATACGGTTTCCGGATTGTAATTTATCATTACGCCACGCCAGCCTCTTTCTCTAATGGTTTCTAGCGCATTCACAGAGCACCAGTCGAATTCCACGCTGCTGCCTATGCGATATGCGCCTGAACCCAATACGATTACTGATTTATGGTCGCCCAAATAGCGGACATCGTTATCCGTCCCATTGTAAGTAAGGTATAAGTAATTGGTTTGCGCAGGATACTCTGCTGCCAATGTGTCGATTTGTTTAACCACGGGAACGATTTTCAATTTTTTGCGGTGTTCGCGCAATTCGCCTTTTTTATCTGTGGCGATATCGGAATCCTTATACAATAGCTTAGTGATTTGAAAATCGGAAAAGCCTTTGCGCTTTGCAGTCTTCAATAAATTTTCAGGAATTTCCTCTATCGAATTATACTGCCCAATTTCTTTTGAGGTCTTATGTATTAATTGAAGTTTTTGCAAAAACCATAAATCGACTTTGGTCAATTCATGGATTTTTTCAATGGAGTAGCCATTCTCCAATGCTTGTGCTATGACAAAAATGCGTTTATCCGTCGGCTCTGACAAAGCTTTGTCTATGTCATCGACTTTCAAGTCTTTATTGCCCACAAAGCCATGCATCCCTTGGGCAATCATGCGCAAACCTTTTTGAATCACTTCTTCAAAACTGCCGCCTATTGACATTACCTCACCGACGCTTTTCATGCTGGAACCGATTTCATGCGATACACCGTGAAATTTTCCTAAATCCCATCGAGGAATCTTGCATACGATATAATCCAATGCAGGTTCAAAGAAAGCTGGAGTAGTTTTGGTGACGGAATTTTTTAATTCCTGCAATCCATATCCCAAGCCCAATTTAGCCGCAATAAATGCCAAAGGATATCCTGTAGCTTTAGAAGCTAATGCTGAAGAGCGACTCAAACGCGCATTAACTTCTATAACCCTATAATCTTCAGAAACCGTATCGAAAGCGTATTGCACATTGCATTCGCCCACAATTCCAATATGGCGTATGATGCGTATGGCCAATTCCCTTAGTTTATGGTATTCTCTATTAGTAAGCGTTTGGGATGGCGCAACTACAATACTTTCACCCGTATGGATTCCCAGCGGGTCGAAGTTTTCCATATTACATACGGTAATGCAATTGTCGTACTTGTCGCGCACGACTTCGTATTCTATTTCCTTCCATCCTTTCAGTGATTTCTCTATCAACAATTGATTGGAATAGTTGAAAGCTTTTTCTGCCAAAGCTTGTAATTCTTCAGCATTATTGCAAAATCCGCTGCCCAAACCGCCCAGTGCATAAGCTGCTCTGACGATAATCGGATACTGCAATTCATTGGCCGCCTTGTGCGCGTCTTCGATAGAGCCAACCGCAATACTTTTAATGGATTTCACACCGATTTGATCCAGTTTTTTGACAAATAATTCTCTGTCTTCAGTATCTATGACTGACTGGACGGGGGTTCCTAAAACTTCTATATTATACTTCTCGAATACGCCTGACAAATAGAGATCCACACCGCAGTTCAAAGCGGTTTGCCCGCCGAAAGATAAGAGGATGCCATCGGGTCTTTCCTTTTCGATAATCTTTTCCACAAAAAAAGGAGTGACAGGTAAGAAGTATATTTTGTCTGCCACACCTTCGGATGTTTGTACGGTTGCAATATTCGGATTAATCAAAATCGTATATATACCCTCCGCTTTCAAGGCTTTCAACGCTTGAGACCCCGAATAGTCAAATTCGCCTGCTTCCCCTATCTTCAAAGCGCCTGAACCAAGAAGCAATATTTTCTTAGGCATCTTTATTTCGGATGCTTCGATTTGCTTACCTGTAAAACTTTCTTGCATAAAAGGATTGGCAGGAGCTTCTTTCTTTTCGGTCTTATTCATATTGTCGACAAACATGTCGAAAAGAAATCCCGTATCAGTTGGTCCAGATGCGGCTTCGGGGTGAAATTGCGAAGAAAACCAAGGTTGGGTTTTATGGCGTATCCCTTCATTGGAAGCATCGTTCATATTGGTAAATAATACCTCCCAATCATCACTCAAAGCGGAAGGGTCTACGGCGTATCCGTGATTCTGCGACGTGATATAGCATTTGGTAGTATTGGCTAATTGCACAGGTTGGTTGTGGCTGCGATGTCCGTATTTCAGTTTATACGTAGTCGCACCTGCCGCTTTGGCAAGCAGTTGATTGCCCATGCAGATACCCATGATAGGCTTTCCCTTTTTCATCGCCTTACGTATATTTTCAATCGTAATTTTGCAATGTTCAGGATCGCCGGGGCCGTTGGAAATGAATAGACCGTCATAGTCTATCGTGTTGAAATCATAATCCCAGGGAACACGTATGATATTAACATCGTGTTTCAATAAACAGCGGACTATGTTATGCTTTACTCCACAGTCAACTAGGACAACTGTTTTAGAGCCACTTCCGTATTTCAACACTTCTTTGCAACTGACTTTATTTACCAAGTTCTCTTTGGAAATATCCGTAAACTCGATTTCGTCTGAAGACTCAAATACGATTTTACCCTTCATAGATCCATTTTCGCGGAGAAGCTTAGTTAAAGCTCGCGTATCTATCCCATATATCCCTGGGACTTTATGCTCTTTCAACCAAGAGCCTAAACTCTTGCTGGCATTCCAATGGCTGTATTCGTGCGAATACTCAGAGATTACCAGACCGCTTACTTGAATCTTTTCAGATTCATAGAATTCCGAAAGCTCGTTGACAATACGATTTTCAGGGACTCCATAGTTGCCAACTAAAGGATACGTCACCGTCAATATCTGACCCGCATATGAAGGGTCGGTTAAACTCTCGGGATAGCCCACCATTGCGGTGTTAAAAACAATTTCACCTGAGACAGGAACTTCATATCCAAAAGATATTCCGTCTAATTGCAGACCATTTTCCAATATAAGAGATGCTTTTTTTTTCATAAAATAAATACTTTCCGAAGCTTTCTATAAAAGCTTCATCAAGGCATATTATTTCATTCAAGTATGCAATATAAAACACTAATAAAACGATAAAAATTTACATAAATTACAAATTTGTAAGTTATACAAGTGATCATAATTCTCATATTCGAAAAACTATCATTTGGGGTAAGGATATTCCTATAGAAAGTAGAAGCAAGGTTCCTATATATTTTGGAAGTTTTATAGATAATTCTGAAATATTTTAGTATTGATAAAAAAATGGAATTTTTGAAAGGTGCAGGAAAATTAATTGTTTTCTTTTATAAAAATATTGACAGNT
>JGI994J12354_10002708_pt1 | contig 16983 bp, 15 predicted proteins | sample IntmicLarv3ML3BL_FD_12354 | JGI IMG/M metagenome (IMG submission 12354) | reverse complement strand
AGCCGGTCTCCTAAGTCCTTGCCTCACAGTGGCCGGGCGGACGTTTCCGTCCGCCCGGCGCTGCATTTTTGCCTGAAAGAAGGGGGCCTTTGTGGCGATTAAGAATATCCTGAAAAAGCTGCTCTTCGCCTGCCTGACCATCTTTGTTGTGCTGGTTTTCAACTACTTCCTCTTCCGCATCCTTCCGGGCGACCCCCTTGCCATGGTCGCCCGCAACCCCAAGGCCACCCCGGAGATGATAGAGGGCATCCGCCGCTTTTACGGCCTGGATCAGCCGTGGTACACCCAGTTCTTCCTCTACCTGCGCAATCTGTTTTCCGGGGACATGGGCAACTCCTTCACCTATAAGGCGCCGGTCACCCAAGTTATCGGCGCGCGGATTTTGCCCACCGTGCTGCTGCTCGGCGTGTCCGAGATATTCGCCATTATTCTCGGGGTGCTTCTCGGCATCATATCAGCCTTCCAGCGCGGCACCAAGACCGATGTGGCGACACTGGGCTTTTCGCTTTTTACCTATGCCATGCCCACCTTTTGGTTCGGCATGATTATGGTCACCCTTTTCTGCCTTCAGCTCCGGCTGTTCCCCACCAGCGGCATGGTGACGCCCGGGGTTCGTTTTGCCACCATGGGCGCCTATATCGCCGATGTGGCGCGGCACATGGTGCTGCCTGTGTTCACCATGGCCATTGTCATGCTGGGAGATTACGCCCTCACCATGCGCAACAGCATGACCGATGTGCTATCGGAGGACTATATTGCCACTGTCCGGGCCAAGGGCTTTGGCAGCCGCTATATGCTGCGGCGCCACGCGCTGCCCAATGCCATGCTGCCCATGATTACCATCATCGCCATAAATCTGGGCGTGGTGGTGGGCGGCGCGGTGCAAATTGAGACCATCTTCTCGTGGCCCGGCCTCGGCCTCCTGATGTACCAGGCCCTCAAGGCGCGGGATTACCCGCTGCTTCAGGGCATTTTTCTCATCATCACGGTGGCCGTCATTTTTGCTAACTTTGTGGCCGATATCCTGTACACGCTGGTCGACCCGCGTGTACGATATTAGGGGGCGCGCTTATGAACACCATGCGATGGGAGCTGCGCTGGCGCAAGCTGCGGGAGTTCTTCTCAATCCTTGTACACAATAAAATGGCCCTTACGGGCACCATCATCCTCATTTTCTTCACCCTTATGGCCCTCTTCGGCCCGTTTTTTTACAGCTATGACCCCCTTAAAATCGGCGCGGTGCAGGATGTTTTAAGGCCCCCCAGCGCGGGCCATCTCCTGGGCACCGATGATATGGGGCGCGATGTGCTGGCCAACATCGTGGTTGGCACGCGGATGTCCATGCTGGTTGGCGTTCTGGCCACCGTGCTCTCCATGGTCATCGGAACAATCATCGGCCTGGCGTCCGGATATTTTGGCAAGGCGGTTGACATGGTGCTCATGCGCATCACCGACTTTTTCCTGGTCATCCCCTGGATGCCGCTGATGATGGTGCTGGCCGCCATTCTGGGTACCAGTATCTGGAACATCATCGTCGTCATCGGTATGACCAGCTGGGCGGGCACCGCCCGGGTGGTGCGGGCACAAACCCTTTCGGTGCGCGAGCGCCAGTTTGTTGAGCGCGCGGTCTCCCTGGGCTCGGGAAGCTGGCACATCATCGGCCACCACATTCTGCCCAATGTCTTTCCCCTGGTATTCGCCAACACCATTTTGGTGGCCGCCGGAGCCATTATCTCGGAGACCACACTCAGCTTCCTGGGGCTGGGCGACACGGGCCGCGCCAGCTGGGGCATGATGCTCCATTACGCCTTCGAGAGCGGCGCGGCCAATCAAGGGGCCTACTGGTTCTTCCTGCCGCCGGGCATCTGCGTGGTGCTGCTGGTGCTCGGCTTCACCCTCACCGGTTATGCCTTTGATGAGATTATGAATCCCAAGCTGAGGGAGAGGTGAGTATGGAAAAGGCAACGCTTCTAGAGGTACACAATCTGCGCACCTATTTCACGCTCCGCAAGGGGACGGTGCGCGCGGTGGACGACATCAGCTTCTCGCTGGCCCATGGAGAGGCCCTGGGCCTGGTGGGTGAGAGCGGCTGCGGGAAGACCACAAGCGCTCTGTCCATCGCTAATTTATTGCCCCCCGAGGGGCACATTGCGGGCGGGCGCATTCTGTTGGAGGGCACCGACCTGGCACGGCTGAGTGAAAGAGAAATCCGCACCCACCGCTGGAAGGATGTCTCCATCGTTTTCCAGGGTGCCATGAACGCCCTCAACCCGGTCATGCGCATCGGCGAGCAGATTGTCGAGGTCATCCTGCTCCATCAAAAGCTCTCCCGGCAGCAGGCATTGGAGCGGACGGCCCAGCTGCTCGACTTTGTCGAGATTCCCCCGGCCCGCTTGAGAGATTATCCCCACGAGTTCTCGGGCGGTATGAAGCAGCGCGTCATGATTGCCATGGCATTGGCCTGCAGCCCCAAGCTCATCATCGGGGACGAGCCGACCACCGCCCTTGATGTTATGGTTCAGGCCCAGATTCTCAACCTGTTTGAAAAGCTGCGGCGAGAGCTCAACATGGGACTTATTATGATTACCCATGACCTCGCCATTCTCAGCGAAACCTGTGACCGCATCGCCGTGATGTACGCGGGGAAAATTGTCGAGACCGGCACGGTGGAAGACATCTTCGACCGCCGGGCCCACCCCTACACCCGCAAGCTCATCGAGTGCTTTCCGGTGGTGGGGCAGGAGAAGGTCATCCCGGACGGCATACCGGGGGTCATCCCCAATATGATGGCCCCGCCGCCCGGCTGCGCCTTTCACCCCCGCTGTGAGTTCGCCGGCCCCCTGTGCCGGGAGGCAATCCCCGAGAGCATGCATCTGGGCGGACAGCACTGGGCCGCCTGCCATCACATTGAAGGCCAAACAGGAGGTGAAGGCTGATGCAGCAGCCCATTCTTGAGACCCGAGACCTCAAGGTGCACTTTACCCTCAAGGCCTCTGACAGCAAAAAATTGATTGCGCCAAAGCGGATTATTAAGGCGGTGGACGGCATAGACCTCGCCATCGCACCCGCCGAGGTGCTCTCCTTGGTGGGTGAGAGCGGCAGCGGCAAGACGACCACCGGCAAGGCCATGCTTCAGCTTGTTCCCAACGTCCAGGGCGAGGTGTGCTTCGAGGGTAAGCCGGTTGTTCCAAGCGACAAGGCCGGCCTGCGGGCCTTCCGCCAACGGGCACAGATGATTTATCAAGACCCCTATCAGTCCCTCAACCCGCGGGATGTTATTCTGGACATCGTGGCCGAGCCGCTGGACGTCAACCGCCTGGTGCGCTCGGAGGCCGAGCGGCGTGACCGCGTGTGCGCCGCCTTGGAGGCCGCCGGCATGACCCCGGCTGTCGATTACCTCTATCGCTATCCCTACGAGCTCTCGGGGGGGCAGCGGCAGCGAGTGGTCATTGCCGGTGCCATGATTATGCAGCCTGCCTTTGTGGTGGCTGATGAGCCGGTCTCCATGCTCGACGCCTCCATTCGCACGGGCATCCTTAAGCTCATGCTCGGCCTGCGAGAGCAGCACGAGCTGGCCTACCTTTTCATCACCCATGATTTATCGCTGGCCTGGCTTATATCCGACCGTATTGCTATCATGTATCTGGGCCGCATTGTTGAGATTGGCCCGGCCGATGTCATCATTCATCACGGCCTGCACCCCTACGCCAAGGCCCTGGTCAGTATCATGCCTGTGGCCGGGAAAGGGCGGAGCGATCAGCGGCAGCTGCTTGTGGGCGAGACGCCCAGCGCCACCGACATCATCAAGGGCTGCGATTTCCACACCCGCTGCCCACAGGCCGCGCCTATCTGCCTGGAGCAGGATGTCCGCCTGCGGGAGGTCGAGCCGGGCCACAGCGTGGCCTGCCACCTCTACCAACTCTAACATCGAAAGGAGACCACCATGAATCAACCGCTTACCGCACGCCTGCGTGAGGAGATTGCAAAGCTCAATGTGGGCCAAATGCTCTCCGGCCTTGTGAAAATCCCCAGCTACTCCTTCATGGAGGATCAAGAAAAAGAGGTCGCCGCGGCCATCGCCCGCTTCTTCGAGCAGGAGGGCATCGACACCTATACCGTCGAGGTTGCCCCCGGCCGCTGGAACGTGGTTGCCACGGTGAAGGGCGCGGCCGAAGGCCGGTCCCTCCACCTGTCGGGCCATATTGATACCGTTCCGGTGTACAATTACGAGGGCGACCCCTTCAGCGGCGCTGTTGAGGGCAACCGGGTTTATGGCCGGGGCTCCTGCGACATGAAATGCGGCGTCGTGGCCGCCATGGCCGCTGTAGCCGCCCTCAAGCGACTGGGCATCCGCCTCAAAGGCGACCTCTACTTCAGCGGCGTGGCCGATGAGGAGGAGCTCGGCCTGGGCATCAAGCACATCATTGAGCACGGCCCTCTGGGCGATGCCATGATTGTCGGTGAGCCCTCCGGCCAGCGGCTCAACATCGGCCAAAAGGGCCTTGAGTGGATTCGTATTGAGGTTGAGGGTGTCAAAATCCACAGCGGCAATATGGCCAACGGCGTCAACGCCATCTCCATGGCGGCGCGGCTCATCTGTCGCCTGGATACCGAATATGCCGCCCTGCTGCGCAGCCGGGCCCACCCCTTTTTGGGCGAACCGACCCTTAATGTAGCCACCATCCAAGGCGGAGACCAGCCGAGCACCGTGCCGGGGGAGTGTACCTTTACCTTCGACCGTCGCTTTGTCCCCGGCGAGACAGTGCAGTCGGTCTACGCCGAGCTTCAGGCACTCATTGACACCCTGCACGCCGAGGATCCCAGGTTCAAGGCCCGCATTGTCGATGTCTTCGAGGGCCAAAACCACATGGAGCACCGCCCCTATCTCATCGACCGGGACGACCCCATCGTCCTGTCGGCCTGCACGGCGCTGCGGGCGGTTGACATCGAGCCCGAGATTTCCGCAGGCCGTGCCTGGACCGACGCCGGGTTTATATCGGGCTACACCGATACAAGGGCCGTGGTGCTGGGCCCCAGCGGCGTGGGCGGCCACGAGACACTGGAGTACGCCTTCATCGACGAGACCGAAAAAACTGCCCTCATCTATGCCCTGACGGCCATGGATTACTGCGGGGTGCATGAGGAGGCGCCGCGATGACATGGGATGAGCTTCGCGCCAAAACCGACGCCATGCTGGAGGGCTGGAAGGCCGAGATGATGGCCGACATCGCGGCTTTGGTCGCCATTCCCAGCCTCCACGGAGACCGGGCCGAAAACACCCGCGCACTTGATTTTGTGCTGGCTCGCGCCGAGGCGTTGGGCATGCGCACCTTCACAACAGCCGAGCACGATGTCGGCGTCGCCGAAATCGGTGATGGCGACGCAGCGGTCGGTATCCTGGCCCATGTGGATGTCGTCGATGTAGGTGACTTGGGCAAATGGCGCTTCCCGCCCTATGATTGCAGGGAGGCCGACGGCTATCTCTGGGGCCGCGGCACCGAGGACGACAAGGGGCCGGTCATCATGGGCCTCTATGCCATGCGCGCCATGGCCGCACTGGAACTTCCCCTGAGCAAGCGCGTCCAGCTCATCATAGGCACCTGCGAGGAGGGCGTGTGGAGCGATATCGACCACTACAAGACCCAGTTTCCGCTGCCCGACTACGGCTTCACCCCCGACGGCGCCTTCCCCATCGGCCATGGGGAGAACGGCTATGCCGATGTATGCCTGACCTTCCGGGAGCAGGGTCTCGAGCGCATCGAGGCCCTTCGGGCCGGAAAGAGTCCCAACACGGTGCCCTCTCTGGCCACGGTGAAGATGATCGGGGGCGAGGAGCGGGCCTATCATGGCCGGGCAGTACACAGCTCGGCCCCCCATCTGGGCGACAATGCCATCGTCAAGCTGTGCCGTGAGGACGCGGCCATTCAGGGCTTTGCCTTCTGCCGGTTTATCAATCGCTATTTGGCGGGTGACAGCCCGACCCAGGGCCTTGGCATTGACGACGGCGGCACGGTTTTCGAGGGCCGCCCGGTGGGGCCGAGCCGGGCCTCGGCCACGGTGCTTGAAAAGGACGGCGATGCCGTGACGCTCAACATCAACTTCCGCCAACGTTTCGGGGTGACGCGCCAGGGCATCGAGGCGGCTTTTTCCGCCCTGGCCGAGGCATATGGTTTTACGTATAACATCCCCGACATGCTCGAGCCGGTGTACACCGACAACGACCAGCCCCCTTTCCGCCTTATGGATGCTGTCCAGCAGGAATACGGCCTGCCCGGCGGCTTTCATGTGGATGTGGGCAGCTCCTATGTCAAGGCCATGCCCAATATGGTGTCCTGGGGGCCCATCCTGCCCAAGGATGGCTATGCCCATATGGAGAACGAGCGCTACGGCATCGACATCATGATGACGGCGACCAAGGCCTATTGCTCCTGGCTTGTGCGGGATGCCCTGAATATCGGCGCGGTTTAGCTCACGAACCGCCGCCGTGGCTATGGCCGTCGCCGCCGCTACGGGCCGTCCCTGACTGGTTCCAAGCGACGCGCTGCTTGACTTACCGGAACCGGCGCTGCCTTTGGCGGAGCCTCCTGCTGCATTTGCCAGCATCCTTGTTGTGCGGATGACCAACATGGCCGCCGAACCGAGGCCACCGCGAAGGGGCTCGCCGGTGATTGCCGGATTGGGCCCGATGCGCGCGATGATGCTGTCGATGCGCCGCGCCATCCGGCATATACCGATGAGGAGGAGGATACGGTGCCGAGGTCGGGAGGGCGACCGTGTAAGAGGCGTAGCTGACTGCGGCATTCACCGAGTAGGTCTGCACCAGATACTCGCCATCTTCCACTGCCGTGGGGCTAGTGGGGGTGGCTGTGACAGTGACATTCTGATTGACGGGGTTAGACCGTCCGGCATTATATATCTGGAGCATGGCGGTCTTCACCATCTCGGTATCAGGGGCGGCCTCCCAGGTTGTCATCGGATTCCAGCCTTGCAGATGCGACCAAAGCGCCGTCTGAGTGGCATAGTAGGCCATCATCTCTTTGTGTTCGGGGAGCACACTGCCCAGGCCCAGCTCATCCGGGGTTTTGAAGGGGAAGCCGTTCATGATGATGCCGACAGCCTGGGGATCGGTGACGGCGGTGGTGTAGGTAGCCGGCCAGAGTTCGCCATCGGGGATGGATTCGATGCCCGGTCTGCCAAACTCCACGCAGTACTTATTCTCAGAAAATGATGGAGTTAACCACATCATACCAAGATGAAAACCAAGCAGAAGGCTAAAGAAACCGCCACAAAAGTGGCGGTTTTCTCTCGCTCTCATCCATCCCCCGCCCTCGCGGCCTGCATGAACCGCGCAAGCCCGGCCTGCATTCGCTTTGCCTCATCATGCCTGTCCGTCGTAATCTCCAGCATGCCTTGTCCGAGCTGATGGTGTGCGGCGACTGCGGCACCCGGTATCGCCGCTGCACCTGGGCGCGGGGCGGCAAGAAGCGCATCGTCTGGCGGTGCATCAACCGGCTTGAGAACGGCACCAGCCACTGTAAGACCTCGCCCTCCATTGATGAGGCGCCGCTCCACGATGCGCTGCTCCGGGCCATGAATCGGGTGTTTGATGTTCGGGATGAGATGATAGCTGACTTGGGCGAAGCCCTGCAAACGGTCACTATGGGCGGAACCAGCAGCTTTGACCGGCTGACGGCCCAGCAGGACTTGTCCGATCTGGAGCAGACGGCGGCCAACATCCTCGCTCTGACCAAGGGCCCCGACGAGACTGGACAGCTACAGCGAGGCCTACACCCGCGACCTTGTTGAGGAGGTTCGGGTTATCGATGGCGAAAGTATCGAGGTTGTGTTCAAGGGTGGAGTTGGGGTTATGGTGGGGCTGGTGGTGGGGTAAGGGCATGAAAAAGGACAGGCTTGCGGGCCTGTCCTTTTCGTGTAATTACAGATAAATCATGTAGAGCGTTCCCGGTGGCGTAAGTAAGATTACTAAGCCCAGTGATTGCAAGGGCTTTACAGGTAACACAAGCAGATTTCCTCGTTTGTGTTTTGCTATAAAGCATCCGCCGCGCCTTGCAGCTTTGACCGATTTTATACCAGTAATTGTCGAGCTTGAGGAAAGGGGGTGTCATCATCCTCCCTCATCGAAGCGGATGAAGATGGAGATAAATAGCTTTCAGTTCGCCAGATGTGTGGGGAACAGCGCAAGCCGATTGGCCTCCTCACGGTGTAGCACAGAGATATCTGCATGGTGCGTCAGGTGTATCCCGTTTCTTTACACTGAGCGGTTACCTAAGACACAAACCATGATGCCAGCAGCTCGCCGGTACCGCCGTGAATGCTCACGCCAAAGAGGAAGGTGTTGCCATTCTCGCTGTATTCACCCGATGTGGCATAGTAAATAGTGTCATTGACAACGGCCATCACATAGCCGTCGCCATAGGTGTTCGTGGGGCCGGATTCAAGGGTCTGAATGGCCGATACCGCCTCGGTTTGGCCATCTTTTTTATAGAGTGTTCCATCGGAGAAGTAATAATAGAACCCTTGATAGTCCACAATGCCCGGCTCGATATCGGTCGGGAAGGCGCCGGGCTGCACCGAGCCTGTATCACTGAGGTCGAGCTTGAAAACCTCGGGCGCGTCCCAATCGGCTTCGATATCGAAATAAAGCCATCCGTCTGACAGCATGCAGGTTGCATAATTGTAGGCGTCCGCAAGCTTTTCGTTCTGGCTGCCATCCATATTGCAGCGGTAAACGGCTCCGGGCGTGATGTCGCTGCCTGGCTCGGCGGCCAAATAGTAAATCTTGTCCTGATAAAGGGTAAAGCTGTACACATACAGCCCCTCAGACTCCAGGCGGGTACCAATGGCCTTGGGTAGAGGCGTAAGCTTGTCTGAGCCGTGGACGCCGGCAAAATTGGGGATTTCCGGCGCGGCGTAAAGGCTGTAGACCTTCCCCTGATAGCCAACGATGCTGGTGAAGGGGTAGACGGCTGCCGCGCCTGACGCACTCCCTGCCGGAGCATCTGTAAGCAAGGTGAAAAACAGTCCGGCCTCCGCGGCCGTCACATCATGGCGCGTGCCGCCGAGGGCTTTAATCAGCGTTCCGGTTTGGGCGCTCAGCCGATAGGCGGCTGATGTGCTGCTGTCCGCGCCGCTGCTGCTGTCAATGTAAAGCGTTCCGTCTGCGGCCAGCGTACAGCTGTTGCGTGACCAGTAGGCGTCCACCAGCGCGGTCTCGCCGCCCCGCAGGGTGAAGAGGGCATTGATGGTCTCATCGCCCGAATCACCGTCCTGGGTGAGGATGAACAGCTCGGGGATGCCGTCCTCGTTGATGTCGCGGATGGCATAGCCTATTGGGCTGCCGCTGCGCATCGGCTCATCGAGGGAGTAGGCGAGCGCCCGCGGCTGCTGTGCGTCCACTTGGGCGGCATCCTCCAGGAAGGACACCAGATGGTCGGTGACAGTGTCCACATCCCCGCCCTGTTGAAAGGCATATCGGTACTCATCTAAAATGGGGGCGTAGGCCTGCTCGGCAAACCTTGTCTGCACACTGCCGCGGCTATAGTCATCGCCCAAATCGGCGGGATGGCCCACATACTCAAACTCGGCGGTGAAGGAGGCCGGATAGCGGTTGGGGTCGCGGCTGTCTGCCTTGCTCAGCAGCAGCTTGCCGTCGGCGTAGGTGGCGAAGAATTGCACATTGGGATCAGCGCTTCCTGTCAGCTCCACATGCCACGCCTCGTTGACGCAGCCCGCCCAAATGGGCCCCCTGGCATAGGGCTGCCAGGTGTCGTGCTCCTGAGTTCCGATGCTGACATCGCCCGCCAGCTCAAAGCGGTTGGCTGTGGGCTCGGCCACCCAAAAATACACCCCTATGACCGGGTCAATGGTGATTTCCGAGGCAAAATACCCGCCCACGGTGTGATGTCTACCGGCCGCGTCGGTATACCCGGTCATCTGCCAAGTGCCGTACAGCTCCGAAAGAATCCACTGCGCACCATAAGGGGGCATGTCGGCCTGCCCCATGGAAATGGTTTCACTGGTATAACCATCGTAATGGAGGGTGAGCGCTTCCCCTGCGACTGAGCCCGTATACAGCACCGTTTTTGTACCTGGGCTGAATAAAGTAAGCACCCCACCGTCCAGAGACCAGTCGCAGGCCGTGATATCATGGATGCCGTAAAAATGGCCCGCCGGTGTCGCCTGGCTGAAGCGGAAATAGCCGGTTCCGTCTGCCCACAGGAACAAATCCGACCAATAGTCTCCGGCGTCGTTCTCCGCGCCGTCAAAGCCCTCGGTTTTCCAGTAGGTACCGGCTTGCGTGTTGAAGGTTTCTGGTGCGGTGGTGGTTGCTTGCGTCTGCTGCGCCTCGGCGCGGGTGGTGGGCGCGGTTAAGTTTTGATCGGTATCGCTCCCGCCGCAGGCCGCAAAAAGCCCGGCTAACAGGATGGCCGTGCACAAAAGGCCGGTCAATCGCCGCTTGTTCATCCTTTCCCCTCCTGACATCTGTCGTAACGCGCCTTGTAGATGGGGTCATACCCTCTCAAATCTAATGGCGTTTTCAGCCGCGCGTCTTTCGGCGGAGGAGCCAACCTCTGCACGAAGGGTAAAGCCGCGACCGCATCCGGAGAACGCGCCTTGCGCGATGTCCGCTTTTTCGTTCATGATTGTCATACTGGCAAGTGCCGTGCGCCCATGAAAGGCGCTGTACCCGATGTGCGTCACAGTCTGCGGAAGCACCACGCTTGTGAGTGAAGTGCTTGCATGTTTTGCCTCCGCTAAAAAAGGCGCACTTCGGGGATTAACCCAATGGACACGCCGTATCCGATTAACATAGCAACACAGCCGGCCCCGATACAAATAATGGCCATCTTTATAGCGTTGGATACGTCTTCCAGTATATAGAGTGAATATGTGCCGATTTTTGATGGGTTATAAACAACGGTAACGGCGAGGCCTTCGGTCATTTTACTGCTATAGCTAAAGGGCAAGCGGTACGCTTCGCCATTTGCAGAAAAAGTGAGCATCAGTCCATACTCGTTATTCTGAAGATCACCCTTCACAATCAAACCACGCGTTCTTTCGGTGCATTGTGAGCTTAGCCTGGCGTGGCTAAGCAAAATGAGAACGCCAATTACCGTGAAAGCCAATCCGAAAATAAACGCAAAATTCCAGATGCCTCTATTCAAGATAATCCCCCTATGCATGGATATATTGGATTTGCAAACTCGAATGTACCCATGAAAACCCCCAATAAACCCAAGTGTCCTTTGTCACGTTTAGACACATCACCCAAAAGAAGCAACCTTGAAAACAATCATGTTTTCCTCAATCGATATGAATCCATCCCCGGTCTTTCCAATACTGATTGTCTGCCGATAGGGGTATTTCTTTCTTCCCGATATTCTGATGCATCATTCTTAACGCAGCAAAAAGGAATCTCACCGGAATGCCTTTTCGAGCATGCTGTATGGTATTGCTCTTTTTTGCAAGGGTTTTGACCTTCCTGGTTATAATGCCGCGCCGTTTCTCGGAAAGCTCATCCCACACGACGCCCTCAAGCAATCCAACCCCGAGCTTTTTTATTTGAGAAACGCCCAGCCAACGGAGGCTTGTCGCGATATCCTTCTGCGCGCCCCCATTAAATACACCAATTGCATTCGTGAGAACAACCGCTCTTTTGCTGAACATCTTTTCATCCGGTCGATGCACCATCCAGTGGACACACAGGTGATCAAGCAAGCTCTTCATCTGTGCGGTTGTCCGCAATGCATACACCGGAGAAGCAAATACAAGCATGTCAGAAGCAAGCATAGACGCCCATATCGGCCGAACGTATTGTGCGTGCGGGCATTCCGCTTCGCTCTTCAAGAAGCATGCTTTACAGCCACAGCAAAAATGTGGCAGATCTTTGGGAAGATAATATTCCGTAATCTCGTTCCCGTCCCGAAAACCTTCCAAAAATATTTCCTTCATACTGTAGGTGCATCCCTTTACCTCAGTGCCATTGATAACGGTAATTTTCATCATTTTACTCCTGTGTTACTCCGGAACAATCTCAGATCCCTTATATTCTTCTGTGCGTACATGCAATCACTCGCCCAGGGCAAGGCGTTTTCCCATGTCAAACGCGGCGGCGCAATCGCGGGGAAATTGTTCGATGTGCCGCGTCTTGACCATGTCCACATCAAACATTGAAGCGGCATATTTCGAGTAGTCTTCGAACTGTTGTGTATGGTACGCGATTACATGCTCCGATTCGCCGATAATACGGTTGGTGAGCCCCACAAGGCCGTCAAAAAAGTCTTTGTAAAGCTCACCCGGAGCATTCATGGTGAAAACCCAGCCGACTTTTGTGCGTTTAGGATATGTTGGCACCCTATCCTTGTTATACGTGATGCCGGGAAACAGGTAACGCTCCAGAAAGGAGCGGGTCGCGCCTGTGACATCGCTGAAATAGATGGGTGACCCGATGAGCAGCACATCCGCGTTGATAGCTTTTTCCAGTATTGGCGTAAGCGCATCACCCATGGCACAGCGCGCAAATTTGCTTTCATCAAGCAACTTACAAGAATGGCATCCAATGCAGCCACGAAAGCTGAGATCGTACAAATACACGATCTCACCGGTCGCACCGGAAACGCCGGTCGCGCCATCAAAGGCGCTTTTCAGCATCGTTGCGGTATTACGGTTTTTATCAGCCGCGCCGCAAATGGCAAGGATGTTCATCTCAATCTCCCCCATAAAGCTTTAATTTATTACCCGCACTCATTATATCACCCCGTCCGATAAATCACAACGCCCCAAAAAAGAAGGCATCTCATGATAAATCGTCCGCGTGCTCGGTGTACGCGGCCCGACCTGCCCGCTACTCCCGAGGAAAAGGAGGTCGACAACATGCGAAAAGTAAAACGACATAGCCACAGCCATGCCGTTTCGTGAAAAGTTTTACACCATCGCGGGAGAATCGCCGGTTTATTTGGAACAAACCTCTGCGGTGTGTTATAATATATTTGTTAGTGACTAGTGACGGTCGAGGAGGTAGCTTAACTGAGCATCTAGCGTCCGCCCTCATTTGGAATTTGTTTGCTGAGTTTTCCGTAAAAAGATAGTGGAATCAAATAAAAGGGGGATGAACAAATGAAAAGGATTATTGCAGCAATACTCGCGTTCATGGTCGTCACGCTGTGTACGGCATACAAATCGGAAGCCGGCGGCAACCCGTTTGCTGCGCTCACAGCGAAAGCGGCGTCGCAAAGCACGTTCTCCGACATCGGGCCGCGTGCAAATTCCGACAGTGATCCCGCAAATGGCATCTATGTCTCTCCAAACGGAAATGACGCCTTGGCAACCGGCTCTGTCCACGCGCCCTACCGCAGTATCAACGCCGCTTTAGCTGCCGCCGAATCCGGGGACACAATACTCCTGCGCGGCGGCACATACCGTGAAGGTGAAAACGTACGCATCCGAATGCCGAATATCACGATTAAATCCGCAAAAGGCGAATGGGCCATTATTGACCTGACGACCTACAATCCCGGACATGACGAGGATTCCGGTGTTTACTTCGACGTCGATTCATCAGGCAGCAGACTTCAGGGCGTTGAAGTGATGGGTGGATTTTATGCCGTATGCATGGAAACAAAATGGGACTGGGGCGATCCCGCCGACCGTGCCGGAGCGTCAAATATCGTCATTGAGGACTGCGTACTGCACGATTCCAGATATGATGTCGTTAAAGTCAAGCCCAATTGCAATCATATTACAATCCGCAACAATGAGATTCATCATTCAGGTATCGCCTATGGCGGCAGAGGGGGAAACGCAGAGGGGATTGACAATGTAAACGGCAACAATATGACGGTGCAAAACAACTATATTCATGATATCTGTTCAACCGCAGTTTACGTGAAGGGCGGCGCGATGGACGCGCTGATTGAAAACAACCACATCGAGCGCGCCAATGAGGCAGGCATTCTTGTCGGCTTTGACACAAGCCCGGAGTTTTTCGACATTTCTGTGAATCCGCAATACTATGAGAACATACGCGGTGTTGTCCGCAATAATCTGGTAATCGACACCGGACTGTCCGGCATCGGCCTGTACGCCGCAAAAGACGCGCAAATTTACAACAACACGCTCGTCAATGTGGCAAACGGCGGGCAATATCACAGCGCGATTTACTTTGGAATAACCTTTCAGGATTGGGAAGATTATGCCGGCAGGCCGGCCAGCATAAATCCAAATATCCACCACAATATCGTAAGCCAGCCCTCGTCCTTTTCACGTCCGATGATTGAAATCCGCTATGCTGACGAGCTTGGCGGCTTATCTGCCCTCGATGGCAATCCGAAGATGGATAGCAATTGTTATTACATTGCTGGCAGAAAAGCTGCTTTCTTCGACTACCGTCCCGGCAGCACACTCGAAAACGCGGGGCTTGCTGCGTGGCAGGCTCATATCGGCAGTGACAGTAATTCAATAGAGGTTGACCCGGGGCTTGATTCCGACTATTCGCCGACCAACCCGCTGTGTGCTGAAATGGGAGCAAGGTTCAGTTCTTCCGTAGCGACACCACCGGCACCTGTGCCGTCTATTTCCAATTTCAGCAGGGTAAACAGCTACAAAAACGGCATGTTCACAGATGTTGACGAAAGCGCATGGTACGGGAACAGTGGACAGAAGGTCATCGCGGTCGCCTATGCGTATGGCCTTATGCAGGGCAGTGGCAACGCATTTCATCCAACCGGAAATATGACACTTGCCGAGGCGGTTACCATAGCGGCGCGGGTGCACAGCATCTATCACCATGGTAACGGTGCCGAATTTACCCAGAGTAACCCGTGGTATCAGGTGTACGTGGATTATGCAGTAGCCAATGAGATAATAGGTGCCGACACCTTCCCGGATTACAACAAGGCCGCCACGCGCGCCGAGATGGCATTTATCTTTTCAAACTCCCTGCCGGAAACAGAGCTTGCGGCTGTCAACACCGTCAACTCCCTGCCAGATGTAACCAACGCCACCGCTTACAGCGCAGAGATATTTACTCTGTGCAGGGCGGGTGTTTTGGCGGGCAGTGACGCAGCGGGAACGTTTAACCCCGGCAGCAGCGTTACGCGCGCCGAGGCGGCGGCCATAATCAGCCGCGTTATACTTCCGTCATCCAGGGTCAGCAAAACCTTTTACTGATGGCAGAAACATGCGTTTTGATATCTGATAATTCTTGAGCAAACGGCTTTAAATATGCTCAGTGTCAAATCGAACAAATCAAGGCAAGATACCCCTCCGCAGGCAGCATACCGAGTATGGTAACCCGCATTTTTTTGCAAATTATTCCATTATGTCACCTTCGGGGGGAATCTGCGGATTCCTCTCGATTTGGTTTACAGGGAATGCCGCTCACGGGCGAGTGAATCGCCGCCGGGCACGAATGAATCCGGCTCCGCTGTCGCAATCTGCTACGCAGAAATTGCGACGTCAAAAAGCTGTAAATGGTAAAATAAAGTACACAGAAAAGCGCCAGTGTGGTGCACAAAAAACGGCCACGAAAGTGCACAAGATTACGCCATGAAAGTACACACAAATCGCCCATAAATATGCAACCTCCGTGCGGGTCTGGTAAAATGCCAGCAGACAGGAAACGGAGGGAGAGAAATGAAGGGATATCGTGTGTATATGGCAATCAGACAAATGAAAGAGCGGGGGTTTAGCCGCAATGCGGTGGCGAAGCATCTGGGAATAAACCGTCGGACAGTGGAGCGGTACTGGGAGATGGCTCCTGATGAGTACGAGGCCTTAAGCGTCAGCCGAAGCAGTGCTCTGGACAAGCACCGGGAGATCATCCTGTTGTGGATGGAGGAATACCCCAGCATAACAGCGGCGCAGATATGCGACTGGCTGAAAGAGCATTACAACGCCTCACATTCCGAGCGGTCGGTCAGCCGATATGTGCGTGAGCTGCGGGAGAAATACGGTCTGCGCAAGAGCATCAGCGCGCCGCGCTCGTACGAGGCGGTGCCGGAGCTTCCGCCGGGCAACACAAGTAGATTTCGGAGAAAAGTGGATGCAGGCGGGCAGCGGCGGACGGATTAAGGTTCGGTTTGCAGCATTTGTGCTGTCACACTCCCGGTACAAATATGTTGAGTTTCAGTCTCGGCCCTACACCTCGGGTGACCTTGTGGCCGCCTGCCGGCGGTGCTTCGAATACATCGGCGGCATCCCGCAGGAGCTGGTTTTCGACCAGGACAGTATCGTGACGGTCAGTGAGAATTATGGAGATATTGTCCATACCTATGAGTTTGAGAAGCTTCGCCAGGAATGCAAGTTTGGAATATATCTGTGCCGAAAATCGGACCCTGAGAGCAAGGGCAAGATTGAGAATGTGGTCAAGTTTGTTAAGCAGAACTTCCTCGAAAACAGGATATATGCCGATGACGGCATTCTGGACAGCAGTGCCCGGGAATGGCTGGAGCGAACTGGCAACGCCAAGGTGCACGGCACCACGAAGCTTGTTCCGGCTGAGGTATGGGCACAGGAGCGTGAGCATTTGCGTCCACTGGTTCAGGCGGGGGGCTCGCCCGGCGCATATGTTTGCCGCACCGTCCGCAAGGACAACACGATTCTGTACGATTCCAACCGATACAGCGTTCCGCTGGGCACCTACAACAAGGAAAAAGAAGTGCAAATCCAGATTGAAAACGGTATGCTCCGCGTTCTCACGGTGTTTGGAGATCCTGTCTGTGAACACATGATTTCCCCCGGACGCGGCATGCTCATCAAAAACCAGAACCACGGCAGGAACAGGGATGAGAAGTTTACCGTCTGCTTGAGGCGGCAGATGTGCTCTTCGATCACGAGGCATATGATTTCCTGTACCGTCTACGCCATGACAGAGCAAGATATGCGCGGGATCAGCTCAAGCTGATTGAGGCCTTGTGCGTGAAGTATGGTTTTTTGCACAAGTGAACAAAAAACGTCAAGTTG
>JGI994J12354_10002707_pt1 | contig 16984 bp, 14 predicted proteins | sample IntmicLarv3ML3BL_FD_12354 | JGI IMG/M metagenome (IMG submission 12354) | reverse complement strand
CAAATCCGACGGGCAGACCGAGCCGGCCATGATTCCCGTCCTTAAACATGTCAAATCAAACATGTCAAACATCGGGTGATTCAATTCGGCAATAAACATTGTCGGAACGCCGTAAAGCGCCGTACATCTTTCTTTATGAATGGAAGCCAATGTCAAAAGCGGGTCAAATTTTTCAATCATCACCTGCGTACAGCCGTGCGTTAAGCAGTTCATAGTTGCCAAAACAACGCCGAAGCAGTGGAAAAGCGGAACGCATGTGCACAGTTTATCGTCTTGCGTAAATTTCATGTGCTCGCCCGTCAAAAAACCGTTGTTTGCGATGTTGTGGTGCGACAGCATCACGCCTTTTGGAAAGCCGGTGGTTCCCGATGTGTATTGCATGTTAACGACATCATGACAGCCGACTTGGGATTTCGCTTGGTCCAAAACGCTGTCGGAAACATTGCTGCCGAGCAGAAGAACTTCGGCCGTATTGTACATGCCGCGGTGTTTTTCCTGTCCGATATAAATCACATTTTTCATGCGCGGGAATTTTTCACTTTTCAAGTGACCGCGCTGACAGTTTTTCAGTTCGGGGAGCATGTCGTATGTCATTTGAACATAATCGCTTTCAAACGTGCCGTCAATAATACAAAGCGTATGCATGTCCGAATCTTTTACCAAATATTCCAGCTCATGCTGCTTATAGCTGGTGTTTACCGTCACGCAAACTGCGCCGATTTTTGCGCAGGCGTACAGAAATGTCAGCCAGTCCGGAACATTTGTCGCCCATAAGCCGACATGGTAGCCGGTTTTAATGCCGATGGCCAGCAGACCTTTCGCCATATTATCGACGCGGGCGTTGAATTCACCCCACGTAAATCTCAAATCACGATCGGAATACACAATGTATTCCTTGTCGGGCGTTTCTTTGGCCCAATGCTCGAGCCAGTCGCCCAACGTTCTGTCAGAAAGTTCGATTGCCATTTTTTAACTCCTGTTTTTTTATTTTTTCAATTAAGCCGGAGCGTAAACAACGGCAACAATCTTTGCGCCGTTTTCATCAGCGGCACAGACCAAATGGTCGACAATCGAATCATAATAAATGCTGTCGCCTTCTTCCAAAATATATGTGTTTTGGCCGTATCTGATTTTTAAAATACCTTGTAAAACGTAAATGAATTCTTCGCCTTCGTGCGCGGAAAGTTCCAATGTGCCGTCATCAACGGCATTGATTTCGATAAAGAACGGTTCCATCGATCTTCCCGATTTTTGAGGCGCAAGCGCAAAGAAATTGTTTCTGGTTTCTGTTTTTTCTTCGGCGTTAGATGTGTGGATGCTTTCCGCCGCCGCATTTTTTCGGCTGACGGCCGGTCCCAAATTTCCGCTGTCATCTAAAAATGTGCCCAAACGAACGCCGAGTGCACGGGCGATTTTAATTAAAGGCGCAAGTGACGGCACATTTGTGTCGTTTTCAATATTGTTCACTTGTGAAACAGACAATTGACTTCTTTCCGCGAGTTCCTCAATCGTTATTTGTTTAGATTCGCGGATGGCTTTAATCTTGGTTCCTATGTTTTTTTCAGTCATTGTTTTTCCTCATCTTCTTTCTTATTCTTAAATTATTCGGCATTCATTTACATTTATTATTTTAATTGCATTTATTAATTGCATTTATTAATTGCATTTATTAATTGCATTTATTATTTATTCAATGGCGATTCAAAGCTCAAAGCTTTACGTTCCTTCTTCCCAGTCGTCCATGTAGTTTCTCTGTTTTTCTGTCAGTGTGTCAATTTCAATATTCATCGACCTTAATTTAAGCATTGCAACATAATTGTCAATTTCTTCCGGGACTTTGTGAACGCCGTGTTTCAATTTGTTTTCCGCGATATATTTGACACCGAGTGCCTGATTGGCAAAGCTCATGTCCATGACTTCCGCCGGATGTCCGTCACCGGCGGCAAGATTAACAAGCCTTCCGTCGGCCAACACATTGATTCTTTTGCCGCCCACAACGTATTCTTTGATATTTTTGCGGACTGTTTTTTCTGCCGACGCGATTTTTTTAAGGGATTCAATATCGATTTCAACATTAAAGTGACCGGCATTGGCTAAAATCGCCCCATCTTTCATCGCTTTGAAATGTTTTTCCGCTATAATGTCGCGGTTGCCTGTGGTCGTTACAAAAAGGTCACCGATTGCGGCTGCTTTTTCCATCGGCATGACGCGATAGCCGTCCATACGCGCTTCTAATGCCCGAACGGGATCGATTTCGGTAATGACGACTTCCGCACCGAGTCCGTCGGCCCGCATAGCAACGCCGCGTCCGCACCAACCATAGCCGCCGACAACAACGATTTTGCCGGCAACCAGCAGGTTTGTCGTCCGCATGATCCCGTCCCATGCGGATTGTCCTGTTCCGTAGCGGTTATCAAAGAGGAATTTTGTCTTAGCATCATTGACGGCTAAAACGGCCATCTCAAGCGCGCCCGCTTTTTCCATTCCAATCAAACGGTGGATTCCGGTTGTGGTTTCTTCGCAGCCGCCGATAATCTGGGGCAGCAGCTCTCGTCTTTCCTTGTGAAGTTTTAAGATAAGGTCTGCGCCGTCATCAATTGTGATATCGGGTAAAAGGTCCAAAACTTTGTCAATCGCTTCGTAATATTCGTCATTTGTGCAATCGTATTTTGCATAGCAAACGATGTTTTCAGACATATCTAAGGCTGCAGCGACATCGTCTTGTGTGCTGAGCGGATTGCATCCGGTAATTGCAACTTTCGCGCCCCCGGCGGCAAGTGTTTCGACGAGAACGGCGGTTTTGGCTTCAACGTGAAGCGCCATTGCAATTTTATGTCCGGCAAGCGGTTTTTCTTTTTCAAAATCGGCTCGAATTTGATTCAAAACAGGCATGTGGCTTCGTGCCCATTCTATCTTTTGGCGGCCGGATTCCTGCATTTCTTTAAGTGATAAATCAGTCAATATGTACACCTTTTTTTATTTTATTTTTTTATAATTTTAAAAGTGATTTGACAAGGCGGTCATCCTATAAAATAAAAACGAAATGAAAAAGGGAGAAATGAAAAAAACTGAAAAAAGAAATGGAAAATTAAATAGAAACAGAAATGGGAAATGAAATGGAAGATGAAATGGGAAATGAAATGGAAAGGAAAATAAAATGGAAAAAAGAGAATCGAAATGTTAAAATTAAGTATAAAGCCGATTTATAAATGATTCAATTTCATATTCATTTTAAACACGGTGAATCTTCATGTCAATTTTAATTAAAAATGCATATGTTCTGACAATGGACAAAAATGATGTCGGTGAAATTCCAAACGGTTATATTTTCATTGAAAATAATCTCATCTCAAAACTCGGCGATAATTCCGAAGGCGTTGCTGATCATTTTTCCGCCGATATTGTCATTGACGCCGACGGCGCGATTGTCATGCCCGGTCTGTCCAACACGCACACGCATCTCGGAATGACGCTGCTGCGCGGATACGCAGACGATACGGCGCTGAAAAATTGGCTGGAAGAGCAGATATGGCCGGCTGAAGCCAATTTGACGGCGGAAGACGTTTATTATGGTTCTTTGCTCGGCTGCCTTGAAATGATCCGCTCCGGAACCACCGCTTTTTGCGACATGTATTTTTTCATGAACGAAACGGCGAAAGCGGTCGAAAAAGCAGGCATCCGCGGCTGTCTTTCTTACGGGATGATTGAGCTTGGAAACGATGAAAAAGGAAATGCCGAACTTTCCGCCGGCGAAAAATTGATTTCGGATTTGCGCGGCAAAGCAAACGGCAGAATCACGGCGATGTACGGCCCGCATGCGCCCAACACATGTTCTCAGCCGTTTTTGGCCCGCGTTAAGGAAGCGGCGGAAAGAGACGGCGTCGGCGTTCATATTCATGTTCTTGAAACGGAAGCCGAATTAAATTACATGAAAGAAAATTTCGGCATGTGTTCGGTTCACCGTTTAGACGCCGTCGATTTTTGGAATACGTCAAAAGTTCCGGTTCTGGCGGCGCATTGTATTTGGATGTCCGACGGCGACATCAAGCTTTTCGCCGAAAAAGGCGTGACCGTTTCTCATAATCCGATCAGCAACATGAAACTGGCTTCCGGAATCGCGCCGATTCAAAAAATGCTGGACGCCGGCGTTAAAGTAACGCTTGGAACAGACGGCTGTGCTTCCAACAACAATTTAGATATGTTCGAAGAAATGAAAACCGCCGCTCTTCTTCAAAAAATCGGCACGATGGACCCGACCGCGCTTCCCGCGAAAGCCGTCGTTGAAATGGCAACGACAAACGGCGCCGCCATAATCGATCAAAAAACCGGTGTCTTAAAAATCGGCAACAAAGCCGACATGATTTTCGTCGATACAAAAAAAGCAAACGCAACCCCGATTTTCGATGTTTATTCCCATCTTGTTTATTCGGCCTCCGGCAGCGATGTCAAAACCGTCATCGTGGACGGCAAAATTTTAATGAAAGATTACAAAGTCTTGGTTTTGAATGAAGAAGAAGTGACGGCAAAAGCAAAAGAACATGCGCTAAAGCTGGCGGAAAAATCAAAAACAAAATAAATCTTACAAAAGATCAAAAAAAATAAAACCGTTCCTCAATTCGAGTTTCACGAACGCAGTGAGTGAAAGGAGAATTGAGCTTCGGACCTACTAAGAAATAAGAAAACCGAAAATAATCTCATCAGCGGATAATTCGATAAATAAACAAAGATAAGAAGGCAGATTAAGAGCGCAGATTAAGAAAGCAGATTAAAATTTTTGCATTTTACGGGTGTCATCCGCAATTTCAAATTTTATTCGCTTCGCTCATAAAATTCTCAATTGCGGTTGTCCATGAGGTTTGATAAAATCTAAAAAATCCTTTCGGATTTTTCATCTTTTTTCAATTAACGGACGGTTGATTATTCCATCATCAAATCGCCGCCGCGGCTCATCACTCTTTTTGCGATTTCGGCGTTTCTCTGCATTCGGACTCGTTTTTTCGGCTCTTTCTGAGGTTGTGCGCCGTTGTTATTCTTTTCGTCTTCAATTCCCAAAATTTTATTTTGCTCGGCGGTTAAATTTTCTTTAATCGTTTCAATTGCGTCAACCAATACGATATTGTTGTCGTATGCTTCAACAATTTCCCAAAGGTCTTTTTCCGTCATCTCTTTGAACTCGGGAATCATTTTTATCATGTTTGAAACGGCGCGCTTAAAATTATCAATAATACTGACATGTGCCGTCTGTGCGGTCCGTGACAACGGATTGAGGTCAACCGCAATCACCAGCTTTTTCATTTCCGCCAAAACTTTGCAGCGGTCGCCGTCTTCAAGCGGGACGAAAATAACATCCGCGTCATAAATGCCTTCTCTTTCAACTTTTGCGCGCTCATGTTCCAGCGGCAGCAGCGGTTCGGCATTTTCGCCGAGAACAACATCCGCACCGTTATTTTTAAGTTCGTCAATAATTTTTTTGACGCGTTCGTCTGTTCTGTGGAATAAATTCACTTCAAGCAACGCCCCCGTCAGCTTTGAAAGCGTGACGAGGTCGGCGGCAGCCAACGCGGCCGCATTTCCGTTCACGGAAATGACCGGTTTTTTCGCCAAAAGCAAAAGCGCAACAGAGACAGCTTCGGCATATTCCGCGCTTTCAATCGTTTTTTCGCCGATCAAATAATCAAAAGCTTCGCCGCGTCCTTGTGCAATCAAGCCCTGCCGGCTTGTAATGCCCTTGTCGACGCCGGCACTGATTTGTTCTCTGGTTACTAATGATTCGTAGCGCGGGTGGTTTTTCGGGATTTCTGTCATATTTTTTCACTTAAATTGATGAATTGAAATATTGAAAATCAAAATTAAAATAAAGTTGAGAATAAAATCAAAATTAAATTACGAATGGCTAATAATCGCTTCAGCTTTTAAAATCATTCGTTTGATTTTAAAAATTATCAAAAAAAAGAAATAATTTTTCAGAAACAAAAGTTTCAAACAAATTGTTTTAAATCAATTGCTTCTGAACGTTTAATGAAATGAATTCAAAAATCAAAGTTTATCCGTTGACGGTACCGTTGTCAGTTTTGAAAACTTCACGCCGTTCAAGGAAATAATTTTTTCCGCAAGACTCTTTATGTCGCGGCCGTCGCCGTCCAAAACAATAACTTCCAGACAGTTGTCATGGTCTAAATGAATATGAATCGACGTCTTGATAATTTCGGAATGGTCGTGCTGAATGTCCGCCATCATATTTGATAATCCGCGTTTGGTGTGGTCGTACACCAGCGAAATTGTTCCGATGCGTTTTCCTTTAACATCGTTCATCCATTCATAGTGGTTAATGTAACTGCGGATCGCATCACGGATACCTTCCGATCTGGATGAGTATCCCCTCTCTTCAATAATGTTATCGAATTTCGTTAAGAGATTATCTGGGAGTGAAACACCGATTCTCATTAATTCCTTTTCTGAAACTTTTTTATCATCCATCATACTGTTTCCACCAAACACATTTTAAATCATTTTATTTCAAAGGCGATTCAAATCGCCCTTTTACAAAATAAAATATTACCGACTTTCCTTTCGCTGTGTGTACGAAAGGTGTTTTAAATTTTCAGCCGGTTTTTTTAATATGATTAAATCACATTTCTTCCAAGATATTTAACACTATTTATTCTGTTGTTCTGTAAACTCATCTTAAATGATAACATTTTCTATCTTCCGGTATAATCTTTCATATTTTCGGACAGTTTTCATTTTATCCGTTTTCTTTATCCGCTTTTATCCGCTTTTTATCCGTTTTATCCGTTTTATCCGTTTTATCCGTTTTCATTACCCGTTTTCTGTTCTCTTTTTTCTGTTCTCTGTTCTCTTTTTTCTGTTCTCTGTTCTCTTTTTTCTGTTCTCTTTTTTCTGTTCTCTGTCTCTGTTTTTTGTTCTCTGTTTTTACATTTGCAGATTCTATTTTAGTGAAATATAATAACCATGAAAACATTCCACATTTTCATGAAAGAAAGACTTTATAGATATTATCCCGACGATTTTGGAAAACTCAGTTTTCGCGTTCTTCATATGGACCTTGATTTTGATGTTTATGATGATCATACCGTTGTTGTTTCCAAACTCTCTCTTAAAAATTCGGACGGTCTGCTTGACAAAATCTCATTGAACTGCCGCGACTTGGAAATTCTTTCCGTTCAGGCGCCCGGCTTGACAAAATACGATTATCGGCAAAAAGAGGCATTTTTAGATTTATTTTTCAATCCGCCGATTCAAAGAAATGATCAAATCGTTATTGAAACTAAAACCGTCTGCAGGCCAACTAAAAACATTTTAGAAGGACTGTATTACGACGAAACGCCGGCCGGAGCGCCGCCTCAGCAAATAACTCAGTGTCAGCAGTGGGGATTTCAGCGGATCGTTCCCTGCGTTGACGATATGACGGCCAAATGCACCTACCGGACAACCGTTCGGGCAGATTCGCGCTACACCAACATCATCACAAACGGTGACATCGCACTTCCGCGAAAAACGGTCTCTACCGACCCTGCGACCGGTCGTTCCCGCGATGAAATCGTTTATGAAAATATGAAAACGCCGATGGCGCCTTATCTCTTTTTCCTCGGCGTCGGCACATACGACACTTATAAACGGGAATTTGAATATCCCGACGAAGTCTGTTTTGAACTGGAACTTTTGGTTCCGCCCGGATCTCAAAAAGATTTTGCGGAACAATCACTTGACATTCTTCATGATGCCGTTATGTGGATTTACCTGTTCACCGGCCCCGAAAGCCACAAAGAAGTCGATGTGAAAAAACAGATTTTTGATTTAACCAAACTGCGCGACCATCTGAAACATAATTTGAATTCCGCGTCTATCAATCCCGAAAATTTGAATAAGGTCATGACCAATCTTTCCGCGGTCAGAACTAAGATTTTCGACCTTTCCAAAGGATTGGCATTCGGGTACAAGTACACCGGAACCGTGTACCGCGAAATCGGTATGCAAAATTCGGATTTCGGCGGCATGGAAAATGTCGGCAACACGACCATTACAACCAACAGGGTCATGCCGTCCAAAAACATGACGGACGGGTCATTCGAATACATGGCGGATGTCAAAGCACATGAATATTATCACAACATCAACGGCTCGGAAGTGACGGGCAACAGTCCGTTTGAAATATGGCTCAACGAAGCCGTAACTGTTCTTATTGAAAACAAATTCCATGCTTCTTTCTTCGGCGATGAATATACCCGGCTTCAAACGATTTTAGACTTGTATGCTCCCGTTTCCGGAACATTCGCTTTGGATTCAAGCGCGTCTTCCATGCAGATTCTGCCGGAAGGATTTAACGATCCCAACGACTTGATTACATCCGTCACATACGTTAAAGCGCCCGAATTCGTTCGAATGGTTGAAACCTTAATCGGCGAAGGACCGTTTGCGCGCGGTCTGGATGCTTATCACCGCAAATACAGCCACAAAAACGCTCGCACTTACGATTGGATTCATGAAATGGAAGTTGTTTCAGGGTTGCAGCTCACGCGTATGTCCAACAGCTGGCTTCATCAAACCGGATTTCCCACTCTTTCCGTCTCCAAATCTTACAATCCGACATCCGGCGAATTCAAAATGAAACTTGTCCAAAATATTCCTTACACAAAGCAGGTGTGGCAATTCCCGTTTACTTATGCGCTTTGTGACCGGAAAGGAAAAATTATTCACAAAGATACTTATTTTGTTCAAAAGAAGGACGAAGAAATTATCGTTCCCGATGTTGATCAGCCGGCCTTTGTGTCGCTGAACTGTGACGGTTCTTTTTACGGTAAAGTTGAATCCGACATCGATTCTAAAGAATTGTACATGCAGGTCCGAAAAGATAAAGATATTGTCAGCCGTTGGCTTGCATTTTACACCGTGACGAACATGGAAAAAAGAAAATTGTTGGCAGATAAAAATGCTGTCCCGTCTCCCGAATATGTTAATTTATACCATGAGCTGCTCTGCGACCATGCTCTTTTAGAAGATACGGGTGGCTTATTTTTAACTTTATTCGAATCGTCAGACAGCCCCCGTGCAGCTCATAATTATAAGGAGCTTTATCAGGTTCGGCTTAAAATCCAAAAGGCACTTGCTAAAGCACACGAGCAGTCACTGAAAATCATTTATGAAGACTATTCGGAAAATGCGGATTCGGACGACGAAAAACTGTATTCCGTTCGCGGTTCGCTCCGGTTGAAAGCCGGACAGATTAAGCACCGCCAAGTTAAAAATAATGCTTTGCGGCTGCTGTCTGTTTTGGACACGCCGGAAATTCACACGCTGATTAAACATCAATTCCTGACGGCCGTCAACGCGACTGATCGGGCGGCGGCATTTACGGCCTGGCTGAATAGTTCGGCACCGGAAAAACTGGATTTGACGCAGATTTATATGGAAGAGTGTAAAAAGGATTTGGTTGCATGGGAGGCCTTTTTATCGGCAGCGGCAAGCACGGATTCTCCGGACTGCCTGACGCTTGTGAAAATAATTGAAAGTGACCCGATGTTCAGAATCGAGCAGTCCAATGATCAAAGAGCGCTTTACGGAGCATTTGCGCGAAACCGGAAATATTCGCTTCAAACGCCGGATGGACTTGAATTTTTAACGCAGACGATTATTCGGCTGGCCGGCATTAACGAATACAGCACTGTCGGTCTTTTAAACTCGTTCTCTGTTATTGATTTCATGGCCTCCTCCTCTTTCGTCCCGCTGGTCGATTCTTTGGTGACAATTGCGGAATCGATTAACGCCGAGAAATCACCGAGCGTTTACAACCGAATCATTAAATTGCTCGTCGGTGCTCCGAATGCGGTTAAGGCATACGAATCCGAAAAAAAGAAAATTCCGTTTCTGTCGGGATTTTCATCCTGAAATCAAACATTCTGAAGGAAAATTAAAAATAAATATGAGAGCATTTATGAAAGATAAAATTTAAAATTTTATTCCTTTCATGCATGCCGCTTGCGGATAATACTTATAAAACATTTACAAAACGGGATCCGAGTTAATATTTAAAAGGTGCTTTTACAATGACCGGTTTAATACCCCCCTTTTTGACAATTGCCCTGACAGGGACGCCCGGTACGGGGAAAACGGAAGTGTCAAAGAGACTGGAAAAAGAAGGATACCGTATTCTTCATCTGACCGAATTTATCCGTGATTACAATATCCCTTCCGAAAGAGATATCGATCGCGATTGTGATGTTGTCGATATGGATGCTTTGGAAGAGGCCGTTTTTGAATATCAGCAACAGGAGCGCCGAAATTATATAAAACGTTTTTCTGAGTCGAATCTGTGTTCGGATGATATTCATTCCGCTCCCGAAAATCTTCCGGTTTTGTTTATTGAAAGTCATATGGCACATTATTTGTGCAATCTGGCTGTTGTTTTTCGAACGCACCCGAACACTTTGAAAATCCGATTAGATGAACGCGGCTATTCCGATAAAAAAGTCATGGAAAACGTTCTTGCCGAATCCATTGACATTGTTTTATGCGATTGTTTTGACTATTGCCGCCGCATTTATGAAATTAATACCTCCGCGTCACCTGTCAGCGAAACCGTGGAATGTTTAAAAGAATTGGCTCACGCTCTTTATGATGACGAATTTGAAAAATATAAAGAGATGAACAAGCATTCCGAATCTGCCGCGTATCCCGCGTCTGAAGCCATGTCTGTCGAAGGAGTGCCGCTTGATATTATTGACCCTATCGAAAATGTGAACGGCAACGAAACAATGGATGACGGCGCCGTCATTTATGAAGGCAGAGACGATGAACCGGATTATGTCAAAGAATCAAATCCGATTCTTGCAAAATATCTCCCCGGAAAAAACGATTGGAGTGATGTGATTCAATAACTTTGAATCCGATGATCTTGTTTTTTGTTTTTTTAATTTTGTTTTTATTTTTTTTAATTTTGTTTTTTGTTTTCTTTAATTCTGTTCTTATTTTTTTTAATTTTGTTTTTGTTTTTTTAATTTTGTTTTTGTTTTTTTAATTTTGTTTTTTTAATTTTGTTTTTGTTTTCTTTAATTCTGTTTTTTGATTCAATCATCGTTTCCGGCGACTCTTTTAATCCGACAGATGCCTTCGATGTCCGCAATAACTTCGGCAACGGCCGGCGGAACATACTTTATCCATTCTTTTTCTTTTCCTTCTATCATCAATTTTCGAACGGCTTTTCCGGAATAAATATTTCTTTCATGCATGGCGGGACGCCTAACTTCAATGCCGGCTTCCGTAAATAACTGAATAACGAGCGGATTGTTGGAATAAGCGACATCGAATTTCGGAGACATGGATTTGACATGCGATACCCAAAGTGCGTTATATTCGACATCTTGAAGCGGAATAATATAATGGCGGATTGGGAAATTTTCAAGCGATTTTAAAACCATTTCAATGCGTTCGCCGGCGGTAAACGGGTCATTCGGAGTGTGGCTTTTTTGAGCGCTTCCGATTCCGATGACAACTTCGTCAACTTCTTCCGCAATGGTTTTCAATATCTTCTCGTGGCCGCAGTGAAACGGTTGAAAGCGACCGACATAAAATGCGCGAATCATTTTTAAAACTCCGAAATCATTTTACCGATTAATTTTATTGACTTTTCTTTATTCGGACCGAGCGGGGAGCCGACAACCAATTGCGTGACACCCGCGCTTTCCAATTCCTTTGCTTTTTTCAGGCATATCTCAAAGTCTCCGACGATTGCGAATTTATCAACCGTTTGATCGGTGACAATGGTCGACAATTCCTTGAAATTTCCTTTTGAAATCAAATCCGCAATTTCCTTTTTATTTTCTAAAGAAATGCCGTGCCGTTCTAAAACCGAATCCGGCGCTCCTGCGACAATAAACGCGGCAACCGGCTTTGCGGCGGCATATGCTTTTTCAGCATCGTCATCTATTGAGAAGCAAGTGTAAGCGGCAACATCAATTTCTTTTATATCTCTGCCGGCATTCTTTGCGCCTGTTTTTATGAGCGGAATTGCGGCTTTGAAATCATCTTTATGCGAACCGTTAATTAAAACGCCGTCTCCTGCGGCTCCTGCGGCTTCAAGCATTTTCGGGCCCTGCGCGCCGATATAAATCGGAATATTCATGGAAACGCCGTTTTTTTTCGGATCGGCAAAGTCGAGTTTTGCATTTTTGAGATTTATAATCTCGCCGTCAAACGAAATCTTTTTTCCCGTCAGCAGTTCTTTAATCGCGCCGACCGTTTCTTTAACGGCGGTCAGCGGTTTTTTACTTTCAATCCCAAGCGCGTCAAATGTCATTTTGTCGCCCGGTCCGATTCCGAGAACGGCGCGGCCGCCGGAAATTTCATTAACGGATGCAATGGCCGATGCGGTTACGGCCGGATGTCGGGTGTACGGATTTGTAACACCTGCGCCGATCTTGATTTTATTTGTCGATTGTGCTAAAATCGATATAACAGAATAAACATCGCGGTTATTGCAGTGGTCTGTAATCCAAACGTATTCAAATCCCAGCTCTTCCGCTGTTTTTACATTGGACGCGATTTTAAAAATCGGTTCGTTCGGAACGAATTCAATGCCGAATTTCATTTTTTTCCTCGAGAATCTGATATGAATTTATGATTTTAATTGTTACTGTGACAGAACTTATATATCTATTATATGAATGATAAAATTCGAAATTTAAATGATTAACGCTTCTTTTTTGTTTCATTTTCATTTCCGCTTCATTCTTTTTGGTGAAAAACAGTATGAGCTATCAGGAATTTGATCAATTCGACGAGAAATTCAATCAGGCTTGCCGTGAGATTCTTCTATCGGCCGCCGCCGGCGAATTGGAATCCGAAAAAGAGCTTGCCAAAATGAAGAAAAAGGTTTGTAAAAAATACGGCTTATCCACACTTCCGAGCAACGGCGACATCATTATGCGCGGAAATCCGGCGGAGCAAAAGGCTGTCCGCGACATCCTCCAAAGAAAACCGGTGCGGACAATCTCAGGCGTTGCCGTTTTGGCGGCGATGACCTCTCCCGCCCCCTGCCCGCACGGCAAATGTCTTCCGTGTCCGGGCGGTCCCGACTCTTCGTTTCAGTCGCCGCAAAGCTATATGGGCCGCGAGCCGGCGGCGATGCGAGCATTTGAATTTAAATTCGATCCGTATTCCCAAGTCAGCTCCCGCTTAAAGCAGCTGACGATTATCGGCCACGATGTTTCAAAGGCGGAGCTGATTATCATGGGCGGCACATTTTCGGCGCGGACGCTGGATTATCAGGAATGGTTTGTCAAGCGATGCTTAGAAGCGATGAACAATCATACCGAAACTTCCTGTTTAATAAATGCGGAAATTTCGGAAAATATTTCGATTTCGCCTGCGCATGAATCTTTCGTTTTGCCTTATGTTTCTTTGGAAGATGCGCAGAAAACGAATGAAACCGCCTTGGTTCGAAATGTCGGCATGACGTTTGAGACGCGTCCCGATTGGACCCAAGAAGAGCACATCGATGAATTTTTAAAGCTCGGCGGAACGAAAGTGGAACTCGGCGTTCAAAGTATTTTTGAAGATGTTCTTGTCAAAATGAATCGCGGGCACACTGTTCGTGAAACCGCCGAAGCCAACGGCCGCTTGCGGGACAGTGCTTTTAAAGTCGGCTTTCATATGATGCCGGGATTGTTTGATACGAATTTTGACCGCGATGTCGAAGGTTTCAAAGAACTCTTTTCCAATCCCGATTTTAAACCGGATTATTTGAAAATTTATCCGACTTTGGTGACGGAAGGCACCGAATTATGCAAAATGTGGACTCAAAATTCTTATGCGCCGCTCACTGATGAAAACGGTCCCGCATTGATTGCTGAAATCAAGTCGATTTTGCCGAAATGGACTCGCCTTCAGCGAATTCAGCGCGATATTCCGGCGGACCAGATTTTGGCGGGCATCAAAAAAAGTAATATTCGTCAGGAAGCCGAAAAACTTTTGCACGCCCGCGGTGGAAAATGTAAATGCATCCGTTGCCGCGAAGTCGGACATAATATTCTCAAAGGAAATCCGCCGCTTCCCGAAAATATTCGGCTTTATGTTGAAAAATATGAATGCTGCGGCGGCGATGAACATTTCGTTTCTTTTGAAGATTTGAAGGCAGATGTTTTAATCGGATTTATTCGCCTGCGTTTTCCGAATGCGCCGCATCGAGCGGAATTAAAAAACGCCGCTTTAATCCGCGAGCTTCATGTTTACGGTTCTCTCACGCCGCTTGGTGAAACCGCCGAGACGCTTTCCGCCCCGCTTGCCGATAATAATCGAGCGTGGCAGCATCGCGGTTACGGCAAAGAGCTTCTCCAAAAAGCCGAAGAAATTGCGGCCGATCACGGTTTCAAAAAAATTTCCGTCATCAGTGGAATCGGTGTTCGCGAATACTATCGAAAATACGGATATGCGTTTGACGGCATTTACATGACAAAAGAATTGTGATCAAAAGAATTGTGATTAAAAGAATTGTGATTAAAAGAATTGTGATTTTTATTTCACGCTTCTTTATCGATTCGTTTTCTTATTTCTCTCGCTTTGCTCGTGAAACTCGAATTGAGGGACTGATTTTAAGGGTTTTCGCTGATTTTGCCGCAGATTTTTATTATTTTTTCCGCCGCATCAATGGCATCCGTTCCGAGAACGCGGATTATGGCTTCTTTTCCGTAGCCGCCTGTTTCATAAACAATGTCGGGAACAACGCCGCCTGTTTTTTGAATCGCACTGTACGTTCCCCATTCTCGACTTTCATCGAATCCTTCCGGGTCGTCGGCTCGATTAAAAACGCACATGGTAAACTTATTTTGTTCCGCAGCGGCTGTTATTTTTTCAGCGTATCTCAAATTAATGCAGGCGCAGATCGTTTCATCAAATGATTGGGCAGACCGAATTACTTTTGCCAAATTCGAGCCCGACCCGAAAGACGGATACCCGATGCTTTCCGCTGTCAATTTTGTTCCCGTTCTGTCTTTTACTTTGTGAATCCTTCCGGGAAACGCGGCCGTACAGGATTGATTTGAACCGAAACTTTCCATGTTCCCAAATTCTTCGGGATTGCTCATCCGGCGGATTTGCTCAGCGGGAAGGATTCCGGACGCATAATTTTCACCGGCGGCAGCTTCTCGGAATATGTCCGGCAGCGTCATTGCAATGTTGGTGCCGACTTCCGGAATCAGGTATGGGAATTCCTTGTTCCGCTTTAATATTTCCCATGCGGCAAGTATGTTTTCAATGACATTTGCACGCTCGGCTTTTAACACGGCGGCACCGGCCGGATTGACCGGAGAGACGCCATTTCCGATGGTTTTTGAATATAGGATTGCCTTGACAACAAAAGTTTTGGCAAGCCGGCAGGCTTGGTCGAATGTGTAATTGCGGGCCAGATATGAGACCAGCGCCGCCGAATATGTGCAGCCGGTGCCGTGTGTGCCGCCTTTGACAAATTCGCCTTTAAAGTGCGTGAATTTTTTATTTTCAGAATCATATGCCACATCTTCCGCATTCAAGTGGCCGCCCGTTATGATAACGTATTTTACGCCGGTTTCCGCAATTTTTTGCGCGGCGGTTTTGGCATCGTTTATGTCTTTTATTTTCATTCCGGAAAGAATTTCGGCTTCAAAAATATTCGGTGTGACGGCAAAAGAGACCGGGAGGAGTGATTTAGACAATGCGGCAACAGCTTCTCTTTTCAAAAGCTCACCGCCGGCTTCGGCAGCCATCACCGGATCCACAATCAGAGGAATTTTGTATTCTTTTACTTTTTCGGCGACGAACTCTACGATTTCGGGCGAGGACAGCATTCCCGTTTTTGCGAATGAAATTTCCATGTCCGTGCAAACGGCATCGATCTGATGTCCGATTTCGCTGACGGGGATATCAAAAACGGCGTTGACGCCTCTTGTATTCTGCGCCGTCACAGATGCAATAACGCAGGCGCCATGAACGCCGAGTGTCGTAAATGTTTTTAAATCCGCCTGGATACCTGCGCCGCCACCGGAGTCGCTGCCGGCTATTGTCATGACGCATTTCTTTTTTATCGGGTCGACCGGTTTCAAAGATGTCAAAAAATAAACCCCTTTTTAATTTTATATCTCATTAATTTTTATTCGGCCTAATTTTTATTCAGCCTAATTTTTATTCAGCCTAATTTTTATTCAGCCTAATTTATTCGGCCTAATTTTTGTTCGGCTTAATTTTTTATTAATTTCGTGTCGTTTCAACAAATAATTTATCTGTAATGGATTACTGTAATAAGTATAATTAAAATATGTTTTGTTTGGGCTGTTTTTTAGTTTCGTAAAAACAATATGAAAACAGATATGTTTAAATATCATAATTCAGTTTTTAGACAAATTACAGTCTGCGGCTTTATGCTGCTAAAGCAGGCAAATTTCAACTCATGGATTATCAATTATTAATCTTTGAATTATCTTAAAATAAAGCGCGGCATTTTCAAAAGTGCGGCAAAAAGGTAAAAATATGACGAACAGACCTCTTGACATTTTGAATGAGGCTTTGAACAAGCCGGTTATCGCACGTCTGAAAGGCGGTCGCGAATTCAGAGGAGAATTAAAAGGCTACGACATTCACATGAATCTCGTTCTCGACAACGCTGAAGAATTAAGAGACGGTGTAAGCGTCCGCAAATATTCCAGCTTGGTTGTCAGAGGAGACAACATTGTTTATGTTTCCCCCTAATCCGACAGATTTTTTCGGTCGAATAAGCGGTTTTTAACCGTTAAGCCGATTATTATTCTGCTCGCTGAATTCTCACGTTCACGAATCGCACGTTTTCCGATTTGTTTTACCGATCAGCGCTATTATGTTTTATTTCAATTATCAATATTTCAATTTATCAAATTTCAGGTGAAGAATTATGGTTAAAGGAACGCCCTCAATGGGTCAGAGACAAAAACGTACACATATGAAATGCAGAAGATGCGGCAGC
>JGI994J12354_10002706_pt1 | contig 16988 bp, 9 predicted proteins | sample IntmicLarv3ML3BL_FD_12354 | JGI IMG/M metagenome (IMG submission 12354) | reverse complement strand
AACCTTTAAATTTTATCACGAATTGCTTTTTAGTCCATCTTAGGTGGACTAATTTTAAATTAGAATGGTCTCTTTTTTGGACTGCTTTTAGATTATCATATACAGTAGAACGGATGAATCGTGAAAAAACTCGCACATTCGAACAGATCGCCGACATTTGGTACGCAGGCTACGCCGGTATACGAAGCCAGCACTATCACAACAGCCGTTACCATTTTCTGAATCTGCACAGCTTTTTCACCGGACATCACACGGTTGAGCTTCGCGGATTTAACTCTGAGCTGCACGCGGGAAAAGTGCGCGCGTACATCGTTTTATCTCTCGCTCTGAACAATCAGGCTCTGTCACAACGAAATGCCAGCTGCCGAAAGGTTCAAGCGGAGAATGAAAAATTTGCGATGCGCACCTATTGTAACCGGCTCGGGTTAATCGGCGATGAATTCAAGAGTTGCCGGGAGCACCTGTGTACGCATTTGGACGGAAACGGCGCGTGGCGGTACGGTTCTGTTAACGGGCGGAGCGCGCGCCTGGTAGAAATGGAGGAGAATGAAAATGCGTGAAAAACGTACGGTTTATCTGGCCTATGGGAGCAATCTGAACATCTTGCAGATGTCTCGCCGCTGCCCTGACGCAAAGATTCTGGGAGCGAGCGTTTTAGCGGACTGGAGATTGACATTTTGCGGTGGACGCGGTCGTGCGGTGGCAACCATCGTTCCGCAGAAGGGCTGCTTTGTTCCGGTGGGACTGTGGAGCATTACGGCGGCGGACGAACAAGCATTGGACGTTTATGAAGGGTTTCCGCATCTGTATCGGAAAGAGGATCTCCGGCTTATGTGTGACGGAAAACCCGTGACGGCCATGGTTTACATCATGAACCACAACACGGTCAATCTCCCGAGCCATGCCTACTTCACCACGATTTTGAAAGGTTACCAGGATTTCGGTATCCAGCCGGAGCCACTATTTACGGCTCTTTGGGAAGCGCGAGAAAATAGATTTCAGATGTGAAGCTACTCCTCAACAGCAAGCCTCGTCCGAAAGGACGGGGTTTTGCGCTTGGGTTTATTTAATAGTATAACATTTTCGAGAGGGAGTAGGTTGTCTGCCTGAGTTCGCGGAGACTTTTATGAGTCCGTGCGAATCGCGGGTGCAATGGCGATATGTTTACAGAAAATGAGAATGTTGTCTAGGTGCAGCGCAATTTCTTAGAAATTTGGGTCAGTCGAGGAAAATCACTGCGAAAAACCGCTTATATACGTAGCCAAAACACAAGAAGTCCCCGAAATTCGGGAACTTCTCGCCGTTTGATTTTATATCAAACCTGTTGGACTAATATGGCTACCCACGTCAGCTTTCATACTATCGTCCGAAAGGTATAATCAGGTGCACTACTCTTGTGCGATTGCAGAGATATCGTACAAGAGTAGTGCATCCATTTGAATCGCATCCATAAAAATGAATATGGCCAGATCCAGAAAGGCGAAAGGTATGCTTTCAATCACAACATTTTTCTCGATGTCTACTACTATCTGTTTGCAAAGGAATACTAAAGATATGAAAACAAGAAGGAATTACCCTTATGCTATAACAACACAGTCACCAAATTCCACATCATATGAGTGATGATCGGAGTCCATAATGATCTACTTTTCCTAAAAGCCCACCCAAATAATAATGATATGGAAAAACATGGAATACTAAACATAAACAAATATAAAATATTTTGTCCGTTTATCACCATTCCGGGGAAATGAATCAATGTAAAGAGTATAGACGATACAATATTTGCCTTTCTTTCGGATATGCATACCGAAAGGCTGTTCAAAAACCATCCCCTGAATATAATTTCTTCCAAGAATCCTACAACTAAAAAGGAGCCGATCAATTGACTGGGGTGAAACTCCAGATTCAGCGCCACCTTATCTTGAAATACTGATCTACTAGCAAGACGAAAAAGAAAATAGCTACTAATTGCTGCGAAGCAAGTTAATAGTACTTTCCACTTGATTTTAGTGGAAAACATTTCTACTAGACTTATATTTAAAACGGAATTATACTTTTTTATGTAATAACCCCCAAAAGTAACCCAAATAACAGTTTTAATGGATGCTTTTATAATTTCTTTACTCCAAATATTTAAATTGGCACTATTAACATAGGGTAAAACAATAACGCCTCGAATCGACCAAATTACAAAAAACAGAAAAAAAGAAAACCATATCATTTTAAGAGTTAGTTTCTCGCGCATACAACCACTCCTTTCTTTATTATAAACTAAATGTATATATGAGCCTCTGTATTTGCTTTATATGCAATGAGAAACAGAGGCTCATGCATTATTTACATCATATAGCCATTAATATTTTACTTCTGGCGATCACAAATTCATCCCGAAACGTATCACCCTATTTGAAATATCTATTTGCAATAAAAACAAGAATGAACCGTTGTATTACCGCCGCTATTAGCATAATAAATAAACTGATTAGGAAATGAAGCACTGCGTTTACTTTGTCATAATAAATGATACCAGAACCTATGACAATTAAAATGGCAATTCCCATGACAAGAAAACCGCAAAGTTTTAAAATGAAATGACCTTTGTATAAATCTATGGCGTTGTTGCAATTGGGACATACCATTTTACTTTTATAGTTAATGGATATTTTATTGTTGCAAAATGGACAGTGAATATCATTTTTCATCAAATCACCACCGTAAAACATACTTCATATTATTTCCGAAGATATTAAGTTATATTGTAAAGTTAAATGAAAGTTGAGAACCCCGCGACCTTAACGGTACAATGCTTTTTCACAAAATAGTGTATCTCCCCAAAAGGAAGAGGGGTTCTCATGACAAAGGCGCACCATTTTTAGTGTCCAAAGTACAACAACAAATATTTATATCGCTAGCATGAAGAATTCCTAAGATTTCGAGAGATATTCTTTCATTTTAACTTTACAGAGCCTATTAAATTCAATATCTTCGGGGCAATAAAATTCCTTTTACCGTCTATAAACCGCGAATCTATAGATTCGGCCACGATACCGAAGATGATATCTTCTAGTTGTAAACCTCCGTTGATAACGAATACTAGAGGCCTCAAGGGTTGGTCCATTAGTTATCCACCACCATAATGCGCTTACAATCCAGTACAATTTTTTGCCAATGCTGGGAAACAGATCTTTTAGTAATTTAAATATCCACGCTAAATGTCCAGTTGGATCAATATACATTACCGGATTATTGTTGCAGTAGGCAAACTTGTTTTTCCCCCAAGGCCTATATCCCGTATCCTCAATGCTATCTGGACTAATAAATCTTCCGAGCTCCGGCTCATAATATCGACTCTGGAGATAATACATTCCTGTTTCTGCGTCATATCGATAACCACGATAACGATAAGGGTTCAAATTTCCAAGCGTAGTATTTCCCGTAACAGAAATCAGCTTACCCCACGTATCATAGGTATAGCTCGCCACAACGTTCATGTCACTGTCAAGCAAGTCGGTGACATCATTTTGAATGTTGCGTTTGTAGAAGTAGTTTTGGCCACCCACAGTCATCATTACGATATTATCATTAGAATCATAGGTATAATCAAGAACCTGTGAACCTGTCGTCTCAGTCACCACCTTATCTCCATCCAGTGTGTATGTCGTCGTGACACCGTTGACCGTTGTGGATGTTCGAATACCATCGTCGTTGTAGGTGAAGGAGATTGACGTTCCGGTTTTGGCCATTGTCGTCAACTTGCCCTCGCCATTCCACGTATACGTCCAGCCGTTATAGGTCAGGAAATTACCATCATCGTCACTGGTAATAGTATTCCCGTTGTAGGACGTGATGAAGTTCTTTTTCTCTTCGTCCATGCTGTAGTCATAGGAAATGGTCGTGGCGTTTTTGCCGGTCAGGTCAGCGTCAAGGGTATACGCATATACCTTTTTCGAGAGAATATTGCCGTCGGCATCATACGCATATGCAATCGTTTGGCCATTGCCATTGTTCAGATATTGATTGTCTTCACGCAGAAGTTCACTGTGTTCACCATAAGTATATCGAATTTTCTCCGTGTTGTCCACTGTGATGGTTGAGATATTTTCCCTGGTGTAGGTATAGTCGGTGGTCACTGCCGAGGCTGTGCCATATTGGCTGGTTGTACTGGTGATTTTTGCATCTGCGTCGTCCCCATCGTAGGTATAGCTATCGCTGTAATTCGTTCCGGTAACGGCGGAAACCTGATGACTCGTGGTGTAAGTATAATTACGGGAAAACACATTGTTTGCGAACACTTCCAAGGTCGTCCGCTGCCGGGTGTCATAGGTCAAAACGGAACCGTTGGGCATTGTCTTTGTCGTCAAATTCCCAAGATTGTCATAGACATAAATGGTCTCGCGGTTTTGCTCGTCGATTTCCTTTTGCAAATCACCGTTTTGTTTATACATTTTCCGCTCGCCGACATTCTGGTTGGCATAGATATTGACCGGAGGTGTAGAGTTGAGGCCATCGTCTGCTGCAACATATTGGTCTTTCCCAATGGTTTGAATTTCCCGGCCGCAGATATCAAATATATGCCGGGTTACTTCGGTTTTACTCATGTTTTCCGCATCGGTAATCACCGTTTTTTTACGCAATATTCTACCAACCTCATCATACAGATAAGAAGAAAGCGTCGTTTCTGTTTTGGTCACCGCATTATCATTCTCGTCGGTATCCACTGAGGTCTCGACCGTCGTTGCCGAATATAGTTGTTCGATTGCGTTAATAATATTGGTTGTTTCTGAGGTAACATCGCCGTGACCTCCATCTTCAAGGGGACGTGAGGTTGACTTCTGCACCTGACCATACTGATTATAGGTATAAGCTGTGCAGGAATCTCCATTGTGTTCGTGTTCCACCAGTCCGTAAATATTATGAATTGGTGTGGTTCCATACACATTAGTGGATACTTCCATTTTTTCTCTAACGGCGGCAGAGGCTTGTCCGAAACTATCGGGCGCGATCTGACCGGTTTCCAGTACACTGGAATATAGAATTGCCGTTACCAGTATGTTTCCATTTCCATCATAGGTATAATAAGTATATGTATTATCGACGGACTTTTCCCGGATCACGCGGTTTTGATTATCATAGGTGTAGAGTTCTGTGGGAATAACGCTGTCTACTTCCGGATAGAAAACGGAAAGGAGATTATCCGTTTTCTTTTCGTAGACATACTGTGTTAGTTTTCCTTCTACCGATTCACTTTCTGTATATGTCAAAGCATCCTCAGTGTAAGTATAATCAGTAGTTTTATTGTCCTCATCAACAGATTGGATGAGTCTCATTTGGTTATCGTATACAACGGAACTCTCTAGAGCATTTTGATCTCCTACTGCAATAGAATTGTTTGCATAGCTGTAACTCTTACCACTGCCGTTGGCATACTGAACTCCACTGAGAAGACCGGCACCATTATAGGAAATGGTCTGTTCCGCCACATTCATCGCATTTTTGATCTGCGAAATCCGGTTATCTGAATAGAGGTACTGATTTACAGTAACGTTGGCCTGATCAATCACTGCCGCTAGGTTACCCTCGTTATTATACTGATATTGTACAATATTCTGCATGGGATCCGCAATATTTGTAACTTGTCCTGAATTGTTATAGGTTACAATGTATTGCCGCCCTACACAATCGGTAATGGTTAATGTGTTTCCTGATTTTGAGAAAGTGGTTATATTTCCATTATTATCCACAATGGATGTGAGTTGCCCAACAGTATTAAATACATATTTATATTGTTCAGGCGTCGTCATAACAATGCGGTCTTCATAAACAGCAAGCGTATCTTTTGTTTGCAAAGACGTATATTTTCCGTCAGTACCCAATACAAAATCTGTTGTTGTGCCGTCCAACTGATAGACTTTTTTAATTCTCCAGTTAGAAGATTCGGCTCCTCCACTTGTCTGATATTCAAAATCTTCTATTTTTGAATCATGTGAGAATTTCCAATTGCTACCGAAGCCACTCTTTTCGCCGGGCTTTGAGTCATAATACCGATCAAAAGAAATCGTCAGACCAGGGGATTCAATCTGCATGTCAGTGTATTCCAAAGTGAAGCTGCCAACTGGAGACACAAAAGTTCTCTTTATGACTTGGCTGTTTCCATCTTTAGCATACACAGTCACATCTTCGGATCGTTCAATCTCAAAAGGCCCGTCATAATCATAATATTCAGAATCGTCAATTTTATACTGAATCTGATCATTCCCCGGCATCTCATAAGTAAGAATGAAATCATCCAAGAATGCTTGATCCAGACCTCCATGCGTCTCCTCATCCTTGGAATATTCGAATTTGATCATGTGTTCACCGGGTGTTAGGGGAATCTCTTTTAATGTCCAGTCCTTCTCGCCAGAAGCGGTAAAGACAGGTTCCTCGCTACCATCTAAATAGACGGAGAGCTTGTCTTTTCCTTCCTCCGTACTGAGATTGTAGTAGAAGGAAAATACCGAATTGACGGCATTGTCGGGAACCGTAAAGGAGGCTTCCGTATAGGTCGCTTCATCATGATCTATGGCAGGGCTGGCCAATGCAGTACTGCTGCTCATGTTCAATTGCCGGCCATTGTTCCCGTCCCATTCTCCATCAAAAGAAAGCCAACTTCCAACGTAACTCTTGAGAATATTCATGGTGTTTCGGTTTTCTGATGGCATAATGTTGATCAGTCCGTCTTTTTCATAGATCAGAGGTACTGAACCACTGGAAACGGTAGGGGTATATGTATTTTCGGCATACACATCCCCCACAAAAGCGCGGGCATATACCTTGATTCCTTCTTTAATAACAATTGGTTCCTGATACGGTGTCCATTGTCCTGTCCCTTCCCGATAAAGCATCTTTTCCGCTTGATTGGGATAGGTGATGGTCAGGTTTCCGTTATTTTCGGTAAAGGAAGGCTGTGCAATGGTGTTGGTTGCCAAGCTCACATTTACCGTTTTAACCCTTTCATTTCCCGCGCTGTCCACAGCATATACGGTGTAAGTACCACTCTGATTAACGATAAAGGAATCACGGCTTAAAACTGTTCCGCTGCTTGCAAAATAGGAAACGGTTTGGTTCCCTACAGCCCATTTTACTGTTTCAACGCCACTTTCACTATCCGCAATTTCCGTGTGAATGGTAACGGATTGAGCGTAGCTATTTGATGTTGATAAGGCAATGGTTGGCGGTGTTACATCAACTGGATCGGGCAGCTCGCCCTGCGTTGTGATGTTACCGGCATTGTCTTTAACCTTAATGATCAGAGAATCGTAGTCATTAGAATCAATGTCCTTATATTTCGCTGCCTGATAGGTGCTACCGTTGAAACTGTAGCCACTAATACCGCTCAACGCATCCGTTGCATTGATGGTTACACGAATTTTACCAGGTTGACCGTCGATTGGCGCCGTTGCCACGCTACTGATTACCGGTTTCACCTTATCAATCTTGCTGACAACCACTGAAACGATGGTCTCGCTTGGATTGGTTGCTACGTCAGTGGCATAAATTTCCACAGTTTTATTACTTTTAACAGTATGAGTTTTCGCTGTAGAGGAGACTCCGCTGTAATAATATTTTGAGACGCCACTTCCTGTGTCTGTAGCATTCACGGTCAGTGTTACATCCTGATTGGTCCATGTCGTTGGGTTGCCTGTTACACTTGTGATTTTCGGTTTTGTTAAATCAACCTTATTTATGGTAACCGTAGCTGATTTAGCATTTCCTACCTTATCCCGTATTTTAGCATAAACGGTGGCATTTGCATATTCAATGGAGGTTTTTGATGTCCCCCAGCTATTGGTTGATGATGTGGAAAAGCTATAGGGGGTAGCATGCAATCCGGAAGCGCTATCAGCGGCTCCGTTGATTGTCAGCTTAACCTTTTTATTTGTCCACGCTGTCGGATTTCCGGAAATGCTTGTATACGTTGGTGCCGTTGTATCCTCTGTATAGCTTATTTTCCCATAAGGACGATAACCGGTCGTGGTATGCCGAATGGAGGCAAAGGCCCTCCATACAGCATTGGTCGAGGTTTCATTTTGGGCGATTAGTTTATAGCCCCTATGCGTCACTGCATTATTAACCCAGCTTTGCACATCAGACTTGATGTCGAAAGCATACCAATACGGACTGCTGGAAAGATCAGTAGACGCGCTGTTGATGTTTTTTGTGCTCAGCGCAATGTCATGTGTCGGTTGGGTATTCCAAGTAACAGTCGTATTGTCCCAGCCCTCTTTGATTCTATGGATTCCAACTTTGGCTGTACCGGTTTTTCCCGTTGTTTCACGCAAATAATAGTGTGCGCTGTTGACAGTAGAATAATCAGGGATTGACGGGGTAGAAAACATAAACAATGAACGTCCAACGCCTTGTGTACTGTCATAACCCACACAGTTGGTGATGTTTCGATGATTAGCAGTGGCCTTCTTGGAGTACAGAGCAGCGTCGGCTCCCGTAGTAGTGCTTACAGTAGGATCAATGGTAACCGGATAGACCGTTGTGGGAGAAGTAAGCCACTCCTCCGAGACAGTGACTGTCAAGAGATATGTACCGTTATCCTGTGCTGTCAGCGTATATGTGCAATCCTCAGTGTAATGAACAGATTCTGTGAGTCCTGCATCCTCATGTGAATCATAAGCAAACAGGGGAAGAAGTGTGTTGATTGTTGCTCCACTTTCCTGATCTTTGATTTCTACAATTTTTCCATCAATCAGTGTCGCATTATCTCCGTTCGTGTTCAGGATAAAGTCAAAAGTATTCACGCCGACATATTCATCCAGCACAATATTTTCTTTCAGCCCGTTCATCTGGGGGGTATACTCAACTCGTGTTCCTTCCCCGAAAACCCCTTCATAAACAAAGGCATCTTCTGTCTGATCATCGAGGTTGGTGATTTCTTTTGTCGAACCCTCTTGTTTCTCTACTTCATTTGATTGTACCGGAGTCAGTGTCAGTTCGTTCTCATCCGCTTTAATTTTAATACCGGTATCTACATCGGCGGAGAAGTTGATGTCAATATCATTTTCTCCGTTCGTGTAATCGTACCCCTCTCGGGCGGCACTCGTATCGTTCTGTTCTTGGATGGTTGTTTCCTTGAATTTGATTACTCCATTTTCATCCTCATATTTGATGGGTTCTGAGAAAAAATACAGATCAACCGAGCCATCGGATTTTTCCACAGCCAGTTCATTTAAGCCGACGTCCTGGTTTTCATAAATTCCAATGGCATTACTAACATCCACTTTTTCATCGAGAAAGCTGGACAATTGTTCCTCCAATGGGACTTCTGCTTCAATCGGTGGGGGTGGTTCAGGGGGATGGTTTGATGCCGCGACATGGATCAACTCCGTCCCTGTCCATGTCAACACGATACAGAGAATGAGTGCCGTTAACTGCTTAGAGAATTTCCAGAAAATTCTACTATTCATTAGTTTTTCTCTCCTTTTTGATTTTTCCAGCCCCTGCCATTACCGATCCAATAGGAATTGGAAATAGCTCTATTTGAAGCTGGGGCTAAAGATGTTATTTTCCGTTCACTATTTTAAACACGGAATTTGGATTGCTACTGTTACTAACTCCTCCTTTTTCATAATATTTGGCCGATCGAGAAGCTCAAGAAATCCAGTATTCTAAAGCTGTTTGAGCTTCTAACATATCTGATTTCCCTCGGATTTTTTGGTGTATTTTTGAAGAGGTTAAAACAACAAATATTTCACCCAAAAGCAGAGGAAAAGCCCTACAAAAAGAAAATGTGCAGGCGTTGTTGGTGGACATCTCGCATTGTGTTGAGGAGGAATTTGAAAGCGACAACCCTGAGCATTTTCAGCTTTTTGGGAGAACCAACTCAATCGGGATGAGATTACAATACCAAATTTTCAGGTATTGACCTTATAGCAATAGTATAGTATAGTTAAAAGCAAAAGTCGGTGGTTTTTCCAACGAAATAAAAATAAATTTAAAAAACAACACATAAAGCATGCGTTGGGTTGGCCGAGTCTTGATTCAATTTGTTTGGCTCGTGGAAAGGTTATTGAGTTTGAAACAACGTGAAAATGGCAAAAACCACCCAAATCGCAATAAAGAGTACAAAAAAACAAGCCCGCAATGCGGACTGCTTTTGTACCCTTATTTCACCTGATATTGCACGATAGGTCAGAGTTTCTGCTCAACATCTGCACATTGATAACAAGTAGGTGGTGACCTTGACACCAATACTAGGAAGGCTCTATCAAAATTTATTATAGTGTGCTACGCCACAAAGGTCAACAGTTTCATAACCCTTTTGTGCCTTGTAGCGCAGCGGAAAGGAATGGTCATAATCATGGAAAACTTCTTCTCACCATTAAAGGAAAGCGTACTGTTTTCCAATATCGCCGAGGACGATTTGAAAAATCTGCGCAAATGTCTCTGTGTACAAGAAAAAACAATCAAGAGTGGATTGCCTGTTTTGCAGGCGGGAGATGCCGTCACCTTCATTTACTTTATTTTGGCAGGCCGATTTCACATTGTGCGTGAAGATTTCTGGGGAAATCGTTCTATTATCGAGAGCATGGAAAAAGATACACTGTTTGGAGAAGCCTATGTATTTTCCGCAAGGAAGCATCATCTGGTCAGTGTAATTGCCGCGGAGGATTCGGTGGTACTTGAGATTGATCCCAAAAACCTGTTTGAAGACTGCTCCAAGAAGTGTTTGTGCCATACCCAGCTTATAAGAAACACGCTCTATATCGTATCGGAAAAAATCGTGCGCCTTACCGAAAAGACCGGCCATATCATGCAGAGAACTACACGCGGGAAGCTACTTTCGTACCTGTCCCAATGTGCAGAAATGAACCAAAGCAGTTCTTTTTGTATTCCCTATTCACGCCAGCAATTGGCGGACTATTTGTGTGTTGACAGAAGTGCATTGTCTCATGAATTGAGCAAGCTTGAGAAACAAGGCATGGTACAGTATCGAAAAAACCATTTCAAGCTCTTGGGGCACCGAGTAAAAGAAGAACCTTGAGGTGTTTTGGGAAACACAGAAAAACACCTCAGGCAAACCTTATCTCCAATTCAAAATTAGAAACTTCATCATTATTCATTAACAGAGGTGACCCTCGAAGCTTCCTCCCTGTAAAATTAAAACACAACTAATTTTACAGGGAGGACTTTTCATGCAAACAAGCAAAACCTACGGATATGTCCGCGTACCCATGCCAAAACAACACGAAAATAGGTCAATAAGCTTCTAATTTTTATCCGATGGTAAGCAATCGGATAAAAATTAGAATCCATTCGTAAAAATAGCAATTACTTAATATTAAATTTGTTCTTCAACAATATTTCACCACACGCATAATGTAAGGCTATATATTGCTTTAGCTTTACCTGCTCCGCTTCTTTCAAACTACCATTATCGCATAAAAATATGACAGCAGTTTTGACAGCAATCGCACCCAATATTTGCGTACGCATAGCGACATATAGGTGTTTAACAACGGAGGTGGGAATAGGGTAGAAAGGGAGTTCTTGACGGCTTGTGGTTCCGAAGGTCGTGGGTTCGATTCCCATAGTTCGCCCCATTTTAAAGATCGTGTCTGACCTCCGTAAAAATGTCAAAAAGGGGTCTTTTTTATCTTTTACTTTTTCTGTGTTTATTGTGGAATATTGATCTGACAGCAGTTTTTGACAGCAGTTGTCGTCTGAATGGATTTTGTTACCTAGATAGAGTAGATTTTCGGTGGATTCAATGGCTTTTCTTTGTACGTCGATATCGCCGTGCTGATATATCATCCGAGTGATATCTGAATTGGAATGACCTAAAATCCCCTGAGCGTCCCGCAATGGTGTTCCAACATTTTTATGTGTTGTTGCGGCAATATGACGGGACGTGTGGAAAGGAATTTTGGGAAGACCGGCTTTCTCAATTAGCATGTCAAAAACCCGTATAAAGTTTCTTGCTCCAATGGGCGTTCCAACTTTGCTCGTGAGCACTAAGCCGTCTAAGCTGTGATCGCAATTAGTCTGAAAGCAGTTTTCAATATCAATACTATCCTGCAGAGCTTTTTTCAGTAAAAGTGCTTTAAAATTTTTGGATAACGGTAGGGTTCGGTAACTACTTTCTGTTTTTAGCGGAACGGCTTGTATCTTACCATCTAAACACTGGAGTTGTTGGCGAATATGAAAAAGATTGTTTTGGAAATCAATATCGCACCAGCGAAGACCCAAAATTTCGCCCTGCCGCATGCCATAAACAAATCCTTCCAAAAACCCAATATACCAGCGGTGAGTTTTGGCAACCTCAAAGAAGCGTAATTGCTGTTCAACTGTCCATATCGATTTGATTTTTGCTTTATATCTTGGCAGTGTGGCTAAACTGGCAACATTGCGAAAAATCATCTCTTCACGAACAGCTCGATTTAGTGCGGCAGACAGTACCATTCTGTTTTTATGGATTGTGCGAACACCGACTCCATTCGTTTGCCATCGGCTCACGGCAATCTGAACGTCACGGACACTTAGCATTTCCAGGAATTTATTTCCTAACGCTGGTTTTAAGTAAAGACGAATACTAGCCTCATAATCTATGATTGTATTTCGACGTGCATTTGAGGGGGCAATATGTTCAATCCAATGATCCAGCCAAGCTCCTACTGTCCATTGCTGATCCGGAAACGGTATTCTCTTTCGCTCTTGTTCTTTAATTTCATCCAGTTTAAGTCTTACATCTTCATGGCTGTCACCGACACGCCCAACAATCGTCTTGCGTTTTTTACTGCCATCAGACAAAGTGACGTAAACAGCGGCCGCCCAACGTCCATCCTTACGCTTATAAATACTCCCTTCACCATTCGCCCTACGACTCATATGTATCCTCCAAACAGTTAATATAATTCTTGATTGCCTTGGGCGTAAACAAACGCCGCGTCCCGATTTTTACGCTCTTAATCTGACACGAATTTATCAGCTTATAAGTCCCGTTATAGCTTAGTCCCAATATCTTAGAAACCTGTTTGATATTTAAAAGCGGTGCCGGCATATCTGTATCTTTATCCATACAACTCCTTTTTTTACTACGGAGTTGGTATAAAACATGGCTGACAATTATGCAAATATCCAGCCTTATATTCAATACAGCGATACGACAGGTGTAATAGATGGAAAAACTCATATCTCGGTAATTTAGGTGTTGTTGTAGAAAATACATCATTTTTTATTCTTATTACCTAAAAAAGCCGTCCGTGGAACACAATTCGTTGAACTGAACGGACGACTTTTCAAGCCGAAATTATATATTTTTGAATTGTGTTCCACCGACACTCTACCAATTAACTATGCACAAAGCAAGACCTTTTTTGATAAACATGAAAGAGGTACACAAAACCAAGCCCTCGCCACCGGAAGCCACAACCAAAACATTAAATTTCCCATAAGCCATAGCCGACCGAATCCGTCTTCGGTCGGCTATGGCTCTTTTTTCGCGTCAAAACAGCGTCATACTCAAATACGCCCGATCCAAATCATCCTGAGCAATCCCAAGATACCGCCGCGTAATCTCATAACTGCTATGATTAAAAATATCCATAATCACAACCGGTGAAATCTCCCCACTCGTCCACGCATGATACCCCCAAGACTTCCGCAAACTATGACACGCCACCTTCCCCATAATCCCCACAGCCACAACTGCCGCCCGGATAATCCGCCAGGCCTGCACCCGACTGATCGCCCGTCCGTCTTTACGGTTATTGGCAAAGATAAAGCCGCTCCGCCGGTGCGAATAACACAAGCGGAGCGCATGTAACGCCTGTTTGTTTAACGCAATCGTCTTAGGCTTTTTAGTTTTACTCTCAATCAGCGTTACGTGCGAACGAAAGTCCCCGCGCCTTTCATCATAAACATCATTCCAAGTAAGCCGAAGCAGATCACTGATCCTGAGCGCCGTACAAGCCCCCAAAACAATCAGCGCATAATTACGAAACTGTCCGCGCTGCAAATAATACTCCGCCATCTGCCGGAGTTGTCTCTTATCCCGAATCGGTTCTGTTGCTGCCATAAATATTGAAGCCCCCTTATCCATGATACCGATAAGTATACCGTATCCATGGAAAGGGGACGATGTAACCTTTTATTTCAACTGTCACCATTTTAACCCCTTTTGAGGCTCAAGTCAACCTTTGCTTTTACCTTTTTTGAACATCTTTTATCTGTTTCTCTCTTTAAAAATTCAGTAATTACAAAGAACTCACAAAGAATACTAAACGAAAGAAATATTCTGTTACATTCGGTGGAAAAAGCATATGTTTTTGCCCAAATACAACTAAATCGAGAGGCTTCTTTGCAAAGAGGATTTACAAAGCCTCATAATTCCTTGGATCTTTGAGCGCCTGCATAATATCTGTCTTTATTTCCGTCTCGTAATCATTGCATATGCCGCCGTCTTGAGGGCCAATACCGAAATATCCGAAATCTCCTATGATTCGTCCATTTAAATTATGTAGAATTTGAACATCGACGATATTAGCAACACGAATTATCGCACCGACATCAGCGACGCAGGATTCAGTTGAGATTAGGCTTTGTTTTGCCGTGATAACAACGGATGAATCTGGTGTTCCTCCAGTGTTGTAATGTACGCCGGTATTTCCTGTACTATGCGTATATTCCAATTTATCCGCCTCTGGCAATTTGACTCTGAGACCCCATTCCCTAATCACTAAATAACCGTTGATATCAGCTTGAGGTTTATCACTTATATTTGTATTTGGATTTTGTTCTGCGTTTTCTTGCCCTTCTTTGTTCGATAGGGATTCGTTATCACACTGGCTGGCTACGTCTTTTTGAGAATTTATCTTGGATTGCTGGTTGCCGTTCTGTATCAATAGTAATACCGTCACACCAATTAATATTGATGATATTGAAAGCGAGATAATTCCCACCACTTTCCACGTGTTTTTTATTTGACTATTTTCCATTTACCCTCCTTTGGCGTTAATGATTTTGGTTGTCTCTAGAAAAAAGGACAACCATTGAGGTTGTCACACCAAGGGAATTGCTACCCATTTAAACAATGGTTGCCCATTTTTATAGGTAGCTTTTTAAGCCTTGATGTGACAAATATATTTTACTCTTTGCTTGCAATTAAAACAAGAATTATGGAGGTTAATGTCATGAAAAAAGCGATAAGTATTCTGTTCTGTCTTCTTATTTTGGTGTCGGTAATTTTCTCCGCGCCAATAATGGTCGATGCGGCTGTTATTGGTAATGATTATCCAAGCAACTGGAATAATTCCAATAATCTGGATTGGTGGAGAATGAATCAATTAAATTGTACCTCTTTTTGTGCCTGGAGGCTTTACAATACAAATGGGTATGACCTGAGATATGATTTTTCAAATTTCCGAGGCTCAGACAATACAAGTTGGCATGCAAAATATTGGGGTGGACATGCCCAAAGTCGAGGCATTGCAGTCAATAACACTCCTGCAGTTGGTGCGATTGCATGGTCTACCGCAGGTGATTATGGCCATGTGGCATGGGTTGCCGAAGTCAGCGGTGACAATGTTACTGTTGAAGAATATAACTTGAGTGTCAAAGAGGGATATGGAAGAAGAACGGTCAACAAAAACAACTTTTCTGGCTATATCCATTTTAAAGATATCAACCCTATCACCCTCCCCGACACCAGCGCCAACATCCCCAATGGAGAGTATGTCCTGCAACACAAAGGTTCCAGCAAATATGTCTCCATGGGTATCTCCTACAGCTGGGGTGGCGATGTATTCCTTTGGGAAGGCGGCTCCGGCGGCGACCAGAAATTAACGTTTACCCGGCAATCAGACAATACCTACTCTATCAAATCCGGCTACAGCGGCTGCGCGATGGATGTTCGCGATGCCAGCATGGCCGATGGCGCCTACATTCAGCAATGGGACTGGGTTGGCGGCAATAACCAACGCTGGTTCATTGTTGACTGTGGTAATGGATATTATAAATTTATAAGCAAGTCTTCTGGCAAAGCTTTAACTGTTGCGAATAATGCAAGCGCAAATGGCACGAAAATTCAACAATGGAGCGACAATGGTGGGGATGCCCAGCGCTTTAGACTGATACCTACATGGTTACCCACCACCAGCGCCAACATCCCCAATGGAGTATATGCCCTGCAACACAAAAGTTCCGGCAAATATGTCTCCATGGGTATCTCCTACAGCTGGGGTGGCGATGTATTCCTTTGGGAAGGCGGCTCCGGCTCCGATCAGACATTAACGCTCACCCGGCAATCAGACAATACCTACTCTATCAAATCCGGTTACAGCGGTTGCGTGCTGGATGTTCGCGGTGTCAGCATGGCCGATGGCGCCTACATCCAGCAATGGGACTGGGGTGGCGGCAATAACCAACGCTGGTTTATTGTTGACTGTGGTAATGGATATTATAAATTCATAAGCAAATCTTCTGGCAAAGCTTTAGCTGTTGCGAATAATGCAAGCGCAAACGGCACGAAAATTCAACAATGGAGCGACAATGGTGGGGATGCTCAGCGCTTTAGACTGGTTTGTCAGGGCACCCATTCTTGGAACGCCTGGAAAACCACCAAGTCTCCCACCTGCACCGCCACAGGCACACAAGAACATGTCTGCCAAATCTGTAACGCAAAAGAAACCCAGACGCTTCCTGCGTCAGGCCACCAATGGTCAGTCTGGCAAACCATCAAACCTGCCACAAAAACGGAGACCGGAACAAAGACGCGCACTTGCTCCACTTGCAAAAAAGTTGAAACAGAAACCATCCCAAAACAGGGTTCCTCTTCTGTTCCAGTTTCCAGTATAAAAATTTCTGAAACGTCAAAAAACATGGTTGTCGATGGAAAATTCACTTTAACAGCTTCAGTCAGCCCTTCAAACGCTACGAACAAAACCATCACCTGGACATCCTCAAACTCAAGTGTGGCCACCGTATCCAGCGGCAAG
>JGI994J12354_10002705_pt1 | contig 16989 bp, 20 predicted proteins | sample IntmicLarv3ML3BL_FD_12354 | JGI IMG/M metagenome (IMG submission 12354) | reverse complement strand
AAACGCGGAAATCCCGGTGCTCCACCTTTCTTTACACGGCGAAAGAAGTTCTGATAGGCAAAATCCAAATCCCGCAGAGATGACTGTAATGCAGTAGCATCGACTTCTTTGAGCCAATCAAGCTCTTTCTTCAGGACAGTCATGTCAGCGGAACAAGCATTGTAATTGACCGTGGAATTATCGGTTTTGTACGATTCAATTCGCATTGCGAGGTATCGATTGAATACAAAGCGGCAGCACCCGAAAGTGCGCTGCATCTGCGTCTCTTGGGCTGCATCAGGGTATATTCTGAATTTATAGCACTTTTCCATCACTGCACCGTCTTTTGATTCTCAATGTATTGTTTAATTACAGCAAGCGGCGCACCGCCCACAGTTGAAACAAAATACGAATTTGTCCAGAGTGTCGGCAATCTTGTCGTTAGCGACGGGAACTCCCGGCGCAAGTGATGCGAAGTTCGTCCTTTGATGAGCTTTACAGCTTTGTGTATCCCGTATTGAGGGTTTACCTCTACTAGCAAATGCACATGGTCGGGCATCAGTTCCATTTCTATGATTTCCGCCTGTATCTCCGCGCACACTTCTTGTATCAACTCCTTTAGGCGCGATTCTACATCTCCAACGAGAACCTTCCGGCGGTACTTTGGACACCAAACCACATGATATTTGCACGAGTACACAACGTTATTATTTGATTTATATTCCATGTCTGCATTATACAGGGAGAAGGTATCTAATGCAAGACTTAAATACCGGGGAACAAGGTGTGCCTTATATCCCCATAGCCAAAGCAAGGGGTTTTACGGCACTCTGGAGATAAAAAATACTCCTACCGCCAATTACCGTTAGCTGTTAGGAGTATTTCGTTTATCCAAATTAATTAAACAAATTTTTGGAGAGATTTGTTAATGATAGATATAATTTTTTCTACCTCCGCAGGCTGTATAATAAAAGGCAGGAACATCGTAATACAAGACGTGACGTCAGGATTATAGCCATATTCAGCAATTAGCCCGTTATGTCGAAGAGACTTTACTATATATAAAAGCCGGTTCTCAGAGATAAGCTCCTTAGATGCTTTGCTTTCAACCAAATCAATCGCAATCATCAATCCCGCCCGTCGGATATCCATAACATGAGGATGCTCCAGCAAAACCTGTGATAGTTGGGAGTACAGTAGCTGAGACATATCTCTAACATTCCGGAGTATTGAAAAATCATCTTTTTCTAAGTGGTCAAGAGTAGCTAGCGCAGCAGCGCAGCAGGCGGGGTTTCCATTTTGTGTTGACAGATGGAATAACGGTTCTTGTGTTTTTTCAAATACTGTTTCGATTTTTCGATGGAATGCAACAGCGCCCAACGGTAAGTAACCACTATTTATTCCCTTAGACATGCATAGAATATCAGGACTAATATCATATTGTTCATAGGCAAACATGGTTCCAGTCCGACCGAATCCTGTTGCAACTTCATCACAAGCCAGCAAAATATCATTCTTGTGGCAAAGCTCTTCCAGTTTTTGCAGATACTTTTTGGGTAATGGGATTATCCCGCCAGAGCCAATTACAGGCTCAATAATAACTCCAGCCAAAGTATCTTTGTGTGCAGACATCTCACTTTCCAAACATATGATCATCTTGGAGAGGCATTCTTCGCTAAGCTGACCATGCATACAGCATCGACAAAACGGAAGGTCAAAGCAGACGAACTTCTCTAAAAACGGACCATATCCCCTCTTATGACCATCTTCAAATTGACTGGCTGACATGGAACCGTAATAACTACCGTGGTAAGAACTGGACAGCACCGCTATTTGGTTTTTGTAAGGGCGTCCCTGCAATGCTTGATATTTTCTTATAATCTTGATAGCGAGCTCATTTGACTCAGAGCCGGTACAGGTAAAATAGATTTTGGACATGTCTTCGTGCAGAAACGCTAATATACGCTCTGCCAATTCATACGCAGTATCATTCCTATATTCGCACAGATTTGCGTAAGGAAGTTTAGTCAATTGCTGGTGGATCGCGGATATAATGGCATCATTGCCATATCCTAAAGACACATTCCAGAGCCCACATAATCCGTCGAAGTAAGCCCTACCATTTTCATCGTATAAATAAGCTCCCTTACCCGCAACAATATTCAAGCGTTGCTCACCTTCTGTTACTGTGCTTAAAGGATGCCATAATCCATAATTTTGCATACATTACAACGTTTGACAAAATATATCTGTCTTAACGTTAACCTCCTGTTACAATAAATTTGGTGGGTGACACGGTAACCAACCATGTCATTTTCCATTGTGTTGCCAAAGCTGTTAGAATGGGAGTGCAATGGTCTGACGGCAACCTCCAAGGACTTACGCGTCCGCAAAAAAGTCAGTCAGCCGTCCTCTCGTTCGCAGCGGTCGATTTATGCAGGTAGAACCTCATGCATTCGTGGCATCAAACAGATTGAATAGGCAACGACTAAAGGATGGGTCGCCAAAAGAGCTGCCTGTTGCAGAAATCTCCTCCAGACGATGCCGTGTACCAATTTCTTGACAAGAAGCGCGGCGATGGTAAACCGTACTACGTTTACATGACGGTTGGCGCTAACAAGTTTTTGCGCGTCTACTACGGTAGGGTTAACGAGCATTTGCGCTCGCTGGACGACACTCACGAAGTGCCGTTAAATTAATCTCGCTGTGAAGTGAACTCAATTCGTCTGTGCGGCGCTTTTCTTCTGTGCTTTTTACAAAACATGTTTTCTTGTTTATCTATTGACATTTTATTTGCAGGCTTTTTTGTTAAAAAGTCAGCTCCGGCTTTTCCAAGGAGAGATATTCTATGTGAATAGTATCCGAGAGCTTGATAACTTCCTCATCTTGTATCTCAAACGGTGTTTGTTCTATGATTCCCTGCAGAAAATCTCTAGTGATAATCTTCTTGCTGGATGAAGTCATATAACGTTGAGTATGAGCGCCTTCAACTATTTCCGCGTAAAAATTGACTATCGATCTCCCGGGAATATAGTTATCAAATTCCTGAAAAAATATAATTTCTTTACAATTCAGGCCAGTGTAGGTCTGTATGCCCAAAGGGGAGGCTTCTTTGAGATTTGGGGACTGATCAGCCCGGTAGTCAAAGATAAATCGTCCTCCGGGAATAAGCATGTCATAAATATTCTGAAATAGCTGCCTTGTTTTACGCTCATCGTCAGATAACAGACAGATTGTTGTTGCAGGCAGGATGACAAGACCATACTGGGGTTTTGTCCTGTATTGAAAAACGTTAGCATTAGCAAAAGTAATATTCTTTCTAACCCTGACACTGCAGGATTCCAGACGCATGGCAAGCTGATCTAACATGTCTTGTGCACAATCAATCCCGTGTATTTGTATGCCTTGCTTGGCCAGATCTATCATGATACGGCCTGTTCCACAAGCGAGTTCCAACACTAACCCTTTTGCACGCAAAGCATGGCGTCTATAAATTTCTAATTCTTGTGCATAGCTACCTAGAATATCTTCATATTTCTCAGCAAAAAAGCTTTCATATAGATCGATTTCTTCCAGTCCGGGGAGGTTAAGCTGCGCAATATCATCGAATAATCCACAGTACGTCATCTAATCAAGCCCTCGTTTTTCAAATAATCAATTCCGCTGACCACATTTGTCAGACTCTCTTCTTCACTAACTTTATATAGATTTGCAAAATGATGGGCAATCTCTTCTGCAAGAAAGTTTTTCGCATATCCTTCTATAATAAAAGCAAGTATTTCGTCTATTTCTAACAGAGTATTTCTGGTATGGTCAAACAACAAAGGCATATTGTTATTAAAGAACAAATAGATATTTTTGGACAAATCATAAGTCGTTTTTTCCCTTGTATTTGGGAAAATGTGAGAATAACCGTGGTTACTGACATGAATATGATAATTGTTCACGTTTTTCATCGTTTCAGTATAGCGCAGAAGATATTGACATGCATTTTTCTTATCAAGAAAATCAGAGATTAGTACATATTCCTTGCGGAGTTTACAGTATGCTTCATTAGTTAAAAATCCCGGAAGCATAGAGCAGCGTGAACAAATTGTTTTAACTGCACAATCTTTACAATCCCTTGATACATATTCCCTATCGATATGCCTGGCGGCATTGCGGATGCTGCTATAATAAGAGTCTTCAAGCGAGCCCAATGTGTTTGAGCAACTCAGACATGGCTGAAAAGATCCATTTTCAGTGACTGAAAGGCGCGGCAAATATCTGAGGTTACATTTGCCTGTCCAACGGCACTCATCTTTCAGAAAGAAATGCGGGAACGGCAATATGCCCTTGCCAGAATAGTTCTGCACATCACTCAAAAAACAAGAAATATCTTCCATATTGACAATATCGAGCACATATAAGAAATCAGGCTGAAGCTGCCTAGTCTCATTAAGCGCATAGAACTGTGCATAATTCATTTCGATGGTTTCAAGATATTGCTTGCTGTCATCAAAGAATATCCGATGGCCTTCACTTTCTGCACAAATTTGGTGATAATGAGATATAAAAGACTCTGTTCCCTGTGCGGTCTCAATAAAATCCTGATATGCAATGGGGTTATATGTTTCCGTTTCGGCAATAAGTGCACTATTTATATTTAGGTACCCGTTCAATAGCAAAGTTTTTGAATCACCAAAAGAATAATTGTAGCCTACATGCTTTGAATAGAAACCAACTGCGGCGTCCGGATAAATTCCTGTGATATATGCTATGTAACCATTGCTCATGGCATAATAATAGAGCATAGGATTTGCTTCAGTGTAGCTGCATTCGTTAGACTTATAGACCTGAATACCGCTTGTTTTTCCAGTCAGTATTTCCGATAATGTATAGTGATCAGTCTGCTGTATAAGTGCACCAATATTTACATCTACACTTCCATCCACATACCAGATAATTTTACAGTCCGGATTACTCTGTAAAATCTCCAGTGACAAGTACTGAAGGAGCCTAATGTTATGTTCATTAATGCAAAACAGCAGGGCTTCACAGGTTTCTCCCATAATCTCTTCAGCCAATTCAGAAACACTGCTCAGAGGATTCTGGGCGAAAACAACAAATGGTATCTCATTTTGCTGTAATAAACTAATTACTTCCGCCGGCACCTGCTCAGACATACAATAGATTCCGTCTTGATATAGCGTGTTTATTAGCATTACTCTGGACTGCATAACTGCGCCCTTCCTTTCTCCCTCTTGATTCCCGTATAATTAGGATGTACCACCCGATATGGCGCGAGTCTTACTAGTCTAGTATCTCTCTTTTGAAATAATAATACTGAACCCAAACACCAACAAGCTCCCAGCCTTCGTTACCATATGCATTCAGCATTTCCTCAACCGCGTCTGTGTTTTTGAAGCCATTCAATGCTATATACTTGTACTCATATTTTTTCATCTCACAATTCTCCTTTTTCAATAATTATTTCTTGCAGTTGACTGCCTGTTAGACATTTGCCATTTTTAGAAATCAAAGTATTAATCTCAATCAGCGGAAAAAGAACTTGCATATTAGACACTGAACTCACTTTAAGCGCCAGGTATTGCTCGCCTTCCCACATGGGGAATCCATCAACCTTACCACTATAAATGATATCTGAATAAGTTGTTACAATGGCATTTATTTGTGTCATTTCCTTTTGCACAACCTTTCTACAGGAATATACTTGCCATGCTGTATGATAGTATCAATTTCCTCAAAAGGAATCCAGATACACAGTAACGATTCAGTATTACACTGTAGCATCAGCCCGCCTTTATAAGCATTTGGCGGTGTTCGAACTCTGCCGGAAAAGGTGAGGTGCTGTCTTGTGCGCAAGATAATTTTTTCATTTACATCCACAATATTCCACTTCCTATATTTTCATATATTTGGCCGCCTGATTGAAAATATCGCACAAATCGCTAACAGTAAAATTATCTGTCTCAACTATGGGGGTTATCAGGTCATACTTGGAATAGTCATGTGTCTGTATATATAACCCTATCTTATCTGCATTTGTAAATTGCCAGGTTCCAGGTAATGGTGTGTTGTAACTGACCCCTATTTTCACATTGTGGTTCGCCGTGACAGAGCGTTCGATGAAACACAAGGTTTCCTGCATTGTTGCGATTGTATCGCAATAGTGTCCGAGCATAAAGCTTAGGCAAATCTCAACATCATAGCGTGCAGCATAGACAATAATGTTGTAGGCGTGTTGAAGGTCAATTTTTTTTCGTAGTTTGTCAAGAACAGATTGGTTGCCACTTTCTATTCCAAACTGTATCGAATAGCAACCTGACAGAATCATCTTATCTACAAGTTCTTCCGTCATAACATCAACCCGGGACTCGCAAGACCACTGAACGCCAACTGGACACTCGCGCATCAGGTCAGTAAAAGCGTACACCCGCTCTGGCAAAGCAGTAAAGGTATCGTCTACAAAGTAGACCTTTTTCAGATCGGGAATCAGATGTTTCAACAGTAACATTTCTAAAAATACCCCAGAGATATCTCTCATGCGATAGGTAGCTCCCGCAATGGTGGTTGCTGCACAGTATATGCAGTTGGCAGGACATCCGCGGCTAGTTGAAATATTTACTGTACCAGTATAGCGTTCTATTCCCACCAGCGAACGGTTGATGATTGGTAGCAAATCTAAGTTTTTTATGTGGCGCCGCGGCTTGTTCTTTTTTATATCTTTTCCTTGCCGGTACAGTAGCCCGTCGATTTGCTCTAAACTTATACTTTTCCCATTTGATCCAATGCACTCCAGCAGTTCGAGCAGTGTGGCCTCGCCCTCTTTCATGCTAACAAAATCGACGTAACCGGACTTTATGATATCCTGTGGTGCCAATGTCGCATGAGGCCCGCCGACCAATGTTTTTATATCGCCACAGAGTTTTTTNATTTGCTTACAAAATTGGATGACTTCTTTGTAGTTTTCAGTAAATGCCGTCACACCAATCAAAACCGGCTTCGCCTTGTCAATGTGGCTGATGGCCATGTCTATACTATACATTTCAAAGTTAAAGTCGATAATTATGGTATTGTACCCGTGGATACGCAGATATGAGGCAATTGCTAACAGTCCCAAAGAAGGGTTGTATTCCACCTCATCCTCCAAAAACTTTTCGAACTGCATTTTGATTGGAAGGTTAAACAAAAGTATATTCTTCACTTTATGGTGTATCCTCCATCCACAATAAGATTGTGTCCTGTGATCAATGCGGCCTTATCGGACAGCAGAAAGTCCACCGCATTAGCAACATCCTCCGCCCTACAATATTGATTTAATGGAATTGAGTTTTGGTATTCGCGTATTCCCTTTGGACTTAATAGCAAATCTTTGTTTTCTTCATATAAAATATAGGTGGGAGACACCACATTTACACGAATCTTATGCTGTGACCATTCCAAAGCCAGACTCTTTGCCATGTGAATAAGCCCCGCTTTGCTGGCGCAGTATGGCGACCTGTCATAATTAGCCACTGTGCCATGCTGTGAAGCTATGGCCACCATTCCGCCGCCATCATTGAGCAGCATACTTTTCGCGGCACCCTGCATAACAAAAAAAGCACCTCGTAAATTAACATCCATAACGCAGTCCCAGGTTTCCGGAGTGACTTCTATTGCTTTTTGCAGTATATTCACTCCCGCATTACAGACTAAGTAGTTCAATATAACACCGTTTGCTTCCAATTGTGCAAACAGGCTGTTTATTTCGTAAATATTTCTTATGTCAAGAGTGAAACACTCTACTTTTGCTGTCCCGGATGAAACAATACCCGCTGCTTCATACTTCAACATGCTATATCTATCCTCGACCTCTGTAAGGAGCAAAATGTCACATCGCTGAGCCAGCAGTTTGGCAATAGCCAGTCCAGAACCTCTGCCAGCCCCTACGACAAGAGCTGTTTTAATATGTGTCATGTTTTTCAATTTTCTTGAAGGATAATACCGGTTGAACAGTTTTTTGCCTTTTAAACAAGTTGGATAGCACACCGTAACTAATAACGCCTTTTTTATAAATCTTGCTGCTGATGAGCCCAATACCCAAAATATATACTAGCTGTATGATTATTGACGGGATAATCTCTATCCATGATAGGTCTAATACAACCGCTCTCGCAAAAGCAATTACAGGCGCAGAAAACGGTAGGTAGGATAAGGCAACGATGTAGCTGACATTGGGCTGCTCAATAGCCATTATTGCAGCAAGATAAACCAGAACCAGAACAACAGTCGTTGGTAGCATCAATTGTGTTGCATCCTGAGAATTGTCTGCCAGAGAACCCAGCGTTCCAAACACCATGGCATACATTAAATAACCCAACAGGGTGAATATAATTAACATACCCACGGTTTTTCCCATTGAAATGGCACCCAGTATCAGCAGGACGTTTTCTGCTCCCGGCATAAATCGCGACATTGCAAACGCTAGTATTCCCCAAACGCATAGCTGTGTCATGCTCACAGCAAACATACCCAAAACCTTGCCAAACAGAAGATGCTTGGGATCTGCAGCACAGATGAGAGTTTCCATGATTCTATTACTTTTTTCCTCTACCACAGAGTTGGAAATCATTGTGCCATAAAGCAAAACAATTAAGTAGAGCACAATAATAAGAACAATAACTATCATCGTATGGTCAACAGCCCCCTTCATGTGAACGACGTTCATGTTCTCCGGGCTGAGTATATCTGCGATGTTTTCCACTGAGATATTAAGAGATACCGCTTTAAATGCCATGGTAAAATCAGATGCCTCTTTTAAAATCTGGTCAGTTTCCTCGTGACTAATTTCAGAAGATAGGTAGACATTGGTTTTTGCACCCTCTTCATTGAAATATATTGCTGCACTAAAGCTTGTATCATTTTCCTGCATCTTGTCGATTATTTCATGTGCCCGCATCTCATCCTGCACTACAATATATTCAATTCCCATTGCTGTGTTATTGAATGTGTCTGCAGGTATCTCATTGTTAAAGTCATAAAGTGCAACCCTTGTAGTTTGCTCTTTATCCAAAAAAAGCCGAGAAATGGCATCAGCGTTAAACAGCCCGACAATAAGCAGAATACCTGAAACCATCATTATAGCAAACCATTTTGACTTGACGGCCTGACGGTAAGTGAACTTAAAGACGTCTAGCAACTTTTTCATAAATTTCATACCTTTCAGTTTCGTATTATTAGAGTTTAATCGCCCAGTTCTGTCAAGAAAATTTCATGCAGCGAAGGAACCTTGAATTCGAAGTGCTGCAAAGACAATCCCTTTTCAATAAGCTGCTTGAATAACTTTTGCACACTGGCTTCACTTGAGTAATTAATTTCATAGGTGCCATCTCTCGTGGACTGAACCTGCATATCCAACGCTTCGGCAATGTTTCTTACGTCCTGATCTGTCCTGATCGCAACAAGATTTTTGCTGAATTTTTGCTTAATTTGTGGAATGCTGCCATTTAGGACCTCCCTTCCGTTTTTCAGGAGAATCACATGATCACAAATTTCTTCAACGTCCTCCATCCGGTGGCTGCTGAATATAATTGTTTTCTTGGCTTGTTTTAGCTCTAGTATGACATCCTTAAAAAGTTGCACATTTACAGGATCCAGACCGCTAAAAGGCTCATCTAAGATTAATACATCAGGGTCATGAATCATTGCCGCGATTAGTTGGATTTTTTGTTTGTTACCTTTAGAGAGTTCCCTGATTTTCTTTTTATAGTACTCAGGAATCCCAAATTTTTCCAAAAAAACCTTTAGGCGTTTTGACGCATCTTTCTCAGAAATGCCGTGCAGACTCGCCAGATACAGCAACTGATCGCATACAGAGCAGTTTAGATAGAGACCTCTTTCCTCCGGCAAATATCCAAAGCGCTGATGTGTCTTTCGAATATCTTTGCCATTAAAAAGAACTTCACCCTCATCACTCTCAATGATTTTAAGTAAAATACGTATAGTGGTGGTCTTTCCCGCACCATTTCGACCCAGTAGACCAAATGTTTCTCCATTGTTGACTTGGAATGAAATCCCATCTAACGCCCGAGTTTCACCAAAAGTTTTTACTAAGTTGTTCACATGTAAACCCATAATATTCCTCTTTTCTCAATCAGTTTTGCTGGGAGATTTTTTTTTCTTTCTATAGGAAAATTTATTTTTAAGCTGGTAGGCAAGAAGCGCCGCCATAGCTGTAGCTGTCAAAATAGCAGAGTGTTCGTTGAGCATATCTCGTACAGAATTATATAAGCTTAGGATAATATACACCCATAAAAACACGAAGAAACAAGCGGCCGCCAAACCGTACAATAATAGTGCTGTTTTCTCTTCTCCAAAATCAACCAATGGCTTTTTTTGTGTGCACTTGTTTCTCAAATGCGACAGGGACTTATCATACAGATCTTGGATATTAATTAAATTGGACAAAATCCAGTATCCATCTAATTTGATGAAAGGAATCAGATTATATAGACTTATAATGATATTAGTAGTTGCGAAAAGAAGCAAAAACCCCAAATGTATATTGAATCTGTTATGCACAAAAATATTTACAATAAGCGCAATAGCGCTGAGAACCCATTGGATGAAAACACCGGCAAAGAATATTCTAGCCTTCTTTTTTTTGCTATTGATAGAGTGCAGAAATGTCAAATCGCTATATAAAGCAGGCTGCAAAAAATATAACATGATGCCAATTTTTCCCACTTTCCCACAATATCGCTTGCATGTGAACACATGGGCTAGTTCATGGATGCACAGAGAAAGAATAATAAGACAATATGCAATAATTAAGTCCAAGGGTGAAATATCTTTCAGGTAGGCTTGCTTCATGTTTATTATGCTCAGGAATTCTCTCACGTTCTCTACTAGATATTCTCCATTTATGATAGCTAAAATAAGTGCAAGTATAATGATGCATATATAAACAACAATACATCTGTCGCTCGTCAGCAAATTGATTAGTGTACGTTTTTTATCCAAGAATTCATCAATTGAGAATTCACATAGCTTAATTCTTATCACATCTAGTTTACGTTTACTTTTCGGTGCCGCTACGGTCGATGTTTCATCGTATAATATATCCATTTCCAAAAATAATTTTTCAGCCTGCAATTGCTTTTCGCTATCCCAATCCAGTGTGAAATCCACCGTATTCCCATGCTGATATTGTTGAAGAAATCTTCCTTCATCGAACCCAATTTTATAGTTTTTTTGTGTTATATTATTTATAAGAAGAAATTGACCATCTTCAGTCAAACTTAACTCTACGGCTGGATGTAATTGCAAGATTTCACCACCTTTTTTGTTTAAACTGCCAGTAGGGCATTGTACCAGTATGACTACTGGCAGTTTATACTTCATGCTTTTATACTTGTATATGCATAAAATGCTAGGTCAATACTATTCCTGCTACACCAAGAACCAAGCCAACACCGCCTGCAAAACAGCAGGCATGGCACATCACTGCAATACGTTCAACTTTCTTGACTTCAAAGTTTCTAATCTCAGTATTCTCGTTCATTGTCTAATCCTTTCATAAATGATTTCAGTCTCATAGTGGTTTTTTTATGTTAGGTTAAAACTACTCCCAACAAAAGTCCTCCAGCAGCTACACCGCCTGCAAAGCACCAACCGCAGGGAACAATTAGGGATTCTACCTGCTTTACTGTGAATTTATTTTCCATTACTTAACCTCCTTTCCTCTTTAATTTCTACTCCTACCACTCACCTTTTGACTATTGGGCATCCAGCAACTTTGGTAATGCAGAAGTTTTATATAAATGGTATAGTAGTCCAGATAACAAAACAATAAATGTTTTTAAATAAAAATCCTTATATAATGTTGAATAATAATGCTATTAGCGCTATTCCACCGGGAAGCAACCACGGCCAAATACTTGTCGCCTCTGCCGACTCAATTTCTATAATATCAAAGTCATGTTTCTTTTCCATTTTGCCACCTCCCCTCAGATGTTTCTTTACTTCTTCTATATGTCCACATTATATTTATTTGGCTGTCGTTAATCCTACAATCGGTCCGCAGATGTGCTATTTTTGGCTCATTTCCATATTCAGGAACGATTTGAGGTCATTCAGGTAAGCATCAAAACATATCAATACCCATTTGACTGAAAAACTCATTACTAAAATGATTAAAGGCAAAAAGCTCATTATCTAAATACTTTCTTAGGATGTTTGAGCACAACGATTCCAACTTGGCAGACCCATTGGTAGTGGTTTCTATGTGGCGGAAGCAACTCAACGCCTCAGCTGTCTGGTATAAAATCAGGCAGCTGAGCATTTCTAGCAAATTTGTTTGTAGAGGTCGACCCCTTTGATACGCAGACAGAAAAGCTCTGGCATAGCTGGGATCAGGAGCGGAGTATAGCAAAGACACCAGATCGAATATTCGCGGACCCCATCCGATATGTGATAGATAGCGGATTTGTATGCTGTCGCCAACACTCACAAAACTACTCGTGGAAAGCTTACCATGAATTATACCAACGTCTTTCTGAGATACCGAATCTGCAAACACAATATCACAAGCACGATTCATACTATCACGGACCATAGCCTCACCCGGAAAATTCTTCCTAATATTCAACAACTTTTCGAAAGTGCTCCTATCGTACGAAATCAATTCACTATATTTTTGCCTATTTTGACATATAGATGTCGTTTGGTGCAGTTTAGCAACAACCGCTCCCATCTCGCTCCAATAAAGGGAACTAGCCTCCGATAGTTTTTCCTGCTCACCAGAATTGTATGGATAAAAAAGTAGTGTATTTCCGTATGCTTTGCAGGTTGCTGTAGTAATATCTCTTGTATATAGGTGATTCACTATACTAATTACGCAATTTCGGTGTTTTTGCTGAATCGTTTTATCATATATACAAACCAATGAGTTCCCCTGACTGTAAGCGGTACAAAAACAGCCGACATCCATCGGAATGCCTACGTCTCGTGCATTCATACCACCATCTCCTTCATAAAATTGATATGTACTTTAATATAACACTCTTATATGAAAAATATTTTGGCGAGCGTAGAAGCAGTATTATTGTCCCCGAATACGCAGCTGCAGCTAACATGAAATTGATAATATGAAATATAGATCTACACTCATATACACCACCAATGCCATTGAGAATTTCAATCGCGGACTCCGGAAGGCGACCAAATCCAAGTCAGTTTTCCCGACGGACGATTCCCTGCTGAAGATGCTCTATCTTGCCATGATAGACGTCATGAAAAAGTGGACTGGCAGGCGGACGGATTGGGGTACTATCCACTCTCAGCTTGAGGTCTATTTCGGTGACCGGGCTGCTCTGTAGCAGCTCCGACCAGGCGAGTCAATGGTCTCGATAAACGGCCGCCCTTGACATGCCCACCCAACCCCGCTATCATGTAATAAAGGCGGTAAGCCGCTTTGCGACTCACCGCCCTGTTAAATATTTTGTTCTGTTTTATGCCAATTTGAGAAATACACAAAATCATGGATAGATTCGCCATAGCATTCACCTCACATGTCTGGAAAATACTTGAAGCATATCACAACTTTCGTCAGGGTCAATATCTATCCACTGCCATACCTGTACACAACTCTTGACAACTTCCCCTTCCTTTAGGCATGGGGAGTTGTCAATCAAAAAGGTGCGCTGCTGGAAAAGTATTTTGATATCGAGCACCTTTCCCCGGAGGACACTGAAAAGCTCTTGGCTCACTTCTCCGGTATCGTAATTGCCGGAAGTCTTTAGAAAAAAACAACCTCGGAGTAATGCACTCCGAGGTCTACAGCAAGGCCGCGAAAGCGGCCTTGCTTTTTTGTATAGAATGTTAGATTGTTTTCCGCTGCGGCTCCGGTGCAGCGGCTCATGATGGCGTAAAGCTATTGTAAAGCATATACTTGACATACGCTTTACGTTCTGATATGCTACTATTACACAGAAAGGAGCGTGAAGTTATGGCACAGACTATGGTAAACTTCCGTATGGACGAGGACTTAAAAAAAGGCATGGAACAAGCTTGCTCCGACATGGGAATGAGTATGACAACCGCATTTACCATTTTTGCAAAAAAAGTTACTAGAGAAAAACGCATACCCTTTGAAGTGTCTGCTGACCCTTTCTACTCCGAAAGCAACATGAAACATTTAGAAAAAGTCATTGCAGACATTGAAGCAGGAAGAGCAAAATTTGTTGAGCATGATTTGATAGATGATTGAGTATGCGGCTATCATATTAAATATACCAAAATATTCCGTAACATCAAAGTGCAATTGCTAAAGAATGAGTTATTTTATATGCTCTGACGCGAATTTCTTTGGCCTACCCTCTTTATAAGCCGAGCGGCCTCTCTGCCTCTCTGGGTGCGCTCCTTGATAGTTGCCCCTTCAAATTCGGCAAAAGATAAAAGACAAGTAATCATAAGTTAATTCCATTTTACCAAAAGCACGGCTTTAAAGTTACCATGAACGAAGATGGGCAATCGGGCAGAATACGCCTAGATTTATCTTTGTAATGCTCTAGGTAGCGATGCGGTCAAGGTACTTTATTGATAACTCGATAGTATGTGCAATGTATTGACAATGCACACATATAGTGATATACTGTTTTTATCAAGAATGAAGGGAGTTTTTCTCATGGCTAATGAAACAACTAATATAAGCATCCGAATGGATAAAGACCTGAAGGAGCAAGCCGAAGCTCTATTTTCCGCGCTGGGAATGAACATGACAACCGCATTTAATATCTTCCTGCGCCAGTCTGTGAGACAAGGTAAAATACCCTTTGAGGTTTCCTTGAATGTACCTAATGCCGTTACTATTGCGGCTATGGAAGAAGCAGACCAAATAAGCCGCGACCCAAGCACAAAACGTTATTCCAACTTTTCCGAGATTGTAGCGGAGGTCAACTTGAATGTATGACCTCGTAGCCACCGGACGATTTAAGAAAGACTTAAAATCCGTCATTAAGCGCGGTTATGATATCCGTCTTTTAGATAGCATTGTCGGCCTGCTTGTCGATGGCAAGGAACTGCCAGAGAAGAACAAAGACCACGCACTTTCCGGAAACTGGCTGGGGCATAGGGAGTGTCACGTTACACCCGATTGGCTTTTAGTTTACAAAGTAGATAAGGATATACTTGTTTTGACACTCACTAGAACTGGAACGCACTCAGATTTGTTTTAGCTTATTATAATACTGTCACATCAAGGAATATTGTGTCCGTGTTCTGTCCCACTCTCCACTCAGCTTGGCAATTGCCAGCGCCTAGCAACAGGGACAGCACTGGTGAAGGAACAGCCTCCCACATAAAAGAATAGACTTCTTGCTCATGTCCTTGCCCCCAACCATTATTTGCGAGTAGCGTCGCGCAGTATTCCGCATAATATGTTAACTCTAATGAAAATTGTTTCTTATTTCCCTTTATAGCTGAACTTACACTCTCCGTTATAGCTTCACTGAACTCATTGAATACGTCCAAGCGGCATAAAGCTAACTTTCCATCTGTCATTTCAGGCATAATATTTTTCCTTTCACAAATCGAACTTTTAATTTCCTATATATTGTTTTTATCATACCATAATATGCCATTATTTCAATATACTTCTCCTGCTGGTACCATTTATGCTATATTTGAGGTATTGGAGTGTCAGTCTGGAGACATTATGGAATATTTAACAACTCCCCATTACTAAAATATTCTATTGAATAACTTATAACTGTTATGTAATTTATATAACATAAATAACAAAAAGAAGAAGCAGGGAGCTCCCTGCTTTTTTCTAATCTCGTTTTATAAGATGTAATGAAGCCTCGGATTAAGCTCCGAGGCTTTTCCCATGTCCGGCCACCATGAGCCGGATCCGCGCCGCTTCTGCACTTCCGTTATCCCTTCACCAATATTTCTTTTTAGGCAGAGGAAAAGCCGGAGGGGTAAGAGGGTGTGAGCGTAGCATGTGGGAAGCGGTAGGGAAACTCAGCGAGTTTTCCGCGCTTTCCATTGGCGTAGCGAGAGGGAGAGAGGGGAGGTGGCTTTTTCCTTGCTTTTGGCTCCCCTCTCTCCCTCTTATTTTAACGGATTTTTATTTATTAACTATTATTTAATTAACTTGCCATCCAAAAATTGACCAACATACTTGGAGCCATCTTTGCTCTTAAATGTTCCCTGCCCTGTCATTTTATCATCTAACCAGTCGCCTTCGTATCTATCCCCACTCGTCCAAGTTAAGATACCTTTACCTGTCATTCTATCATCTAACCAGTCACCTTCGTACTCTCCATATGAGTAAACCATCTTACCCTTGCCTGTTTTTTTATCATCTATATAATCGCCCTCGTACTTCTCGCCACTCGACCAAGTCATTGTACCCTTGCCTGTTCTTTTATCATCTATATAATCGCCCTCGTACTTATTCCCACTCGGCCAAGTAATTGTACCCTTGCCTGTTCTTTTATCATCTATATAATCGCCCTCGTACTTCTCACCACTCGGCCAAGTCATTGTACCCTTGCCTGTTCTTTTATCATCTATATAATCGCCCTCGTACTTCTCACCACTCGGCCAAGTCATTGTACCCTTGCCTGTTCTTTTATCATCTAACCAGTCGCCCTCGTACTTATTCCCACTCGGCCAAGTCATTGTACCCTTGCCGTGCTTTTTACCTCCAACTAAAACGCCCTCATATTTTTTACCATTTGAATAAATATGTATACTAATATTTTTACTCACTGCGCTCTTTAAGTCCACATTATTATCAACTTTTGTAGTTGTTTTACTTGCTTTCACACTTTCTGTTATTTTTGGTATTTCTAGTTGTTTTCTTAATTTCGTCTCTTGATTGATAATGCTTTGATATACACTGGTTTCAAGCGACTTGGCAGAAATAAATATAACGCCTCGATGTTCCGCTTTCAGGCGTTCTTTAAATACTTTAAGTTTTTCCGCACCTGCTCCTATTTCTACATGTTTTGGGGTTAC
>JGI994J12354_10002704_pt1 | contig 17000 bp, 14 predicted proteins | sample IntmicLarv3ML3BL_FD_12354 | JGI IMG/M metagenome (IMG submission 12354) | reverse complement strand
GGTATGTTAGCGGCAGTTAGAGCGGCGGGACGTGAGGAAGATGTTATTATTACTTCATGCGGAGCAAATCCAGTAGTATTTGAAGAATTGAAAAAGGAAAATTCACCCATATTAGGTACAGTAGCTCAATTTTCAGAAAGATTTGGATGGGATTTATTGCCTATGGTAATTAAGGAACTAAATGACGGAACTAAACCGCCTATGGTAACTATGCCTCCTATGGATATTATTACAAAAGAGAATTTATCTACATACTATCCAGATTATTGATAGGTGTATGCCGCAGTAAGGAAGCTGTAACCAGTGTTCAAACTGTATTTTACAGGAAATTATGAGGCTTTTAAGTCTAATAAAGAAACTGTAACTAATGTTTAAGCTATAATCGTTTAAGTTTTATGAACATAATATATTTAATATCTAACATTAAACATGTTGATAGATAAAGTAAACATAAATAAATTATTTATTACTGCGGTATTTTAGCATATGGACTACTGTCATGTTATCAGAAGGGAGGAATGTATGAAGAAAAAGACAGTATTACAGGTAAAAGATATTAATAAGTCATTTGGTGAGGTTCATGTACTAAAAGGGGTAAATTTTAGTATTATAGAAGGTGAAATTCATGCTTTAATGGGGGAAAATGGGGCTGGGAAATCTACAATTATTAAGATTATATCAGGAGTTTATACAAAAGATAGTGGGGGAATTTCTATAGATAATAATGATATAGATTTTTCTAATCCAAAAGAAGCAATGGAAGCAGGAATACGTGTAATACATCAAGAAATTAATATGGTAAAAACTCTAACTGTAGCAGAAAATATTTTTCTTGGGAATTATCCAAAAACAAAATATGGTAAAGTAGATTGGAAGACATTAAATGCTAAGGCAGAAGAAGTAATGAATATATTAGGTGAAAAGATTAATGTACGTGAGAAGGTTGAAAAAGTTTCAATAGCTGAACAGCAAATGATAGAAATTGCAAAGGCACTTAGCGTTGAACCTAAAATACTTATTATGGATGAGCCTACAGCAGCATTAAACGACCAAGAAACAGATAAATTATTTGAAGTATTAGATAGATTAAAGAAAAAAGGCGTTTCTATTATCTATATTACTCATAGATTTTCAGAAGTTTATAGATTGGCAGATACCGTAACTGTAATGCGTGACGGAGAAACAGTAAGTACATTGCCAATTTCAAAAATTGATGATGATGTATTGGTAAGTTTAATGGTGGGTCAAGAGAAAAATGCTAAATTTATTAAAAAGCAAATGGATATAGGCGAGGAGTTATTTAAAATAGAGGGACTTACAGCAGCACAAAAATTAAAAAATATTAACTTGAAAATTCATCGCGGTGAAATAGTAGTTATATTTGGGGTGGTAGGTGCAGGTCAGACAGAACTTTGCAGGGCAATATTTGGAGATATTTCATTTGAAGAGGGCAGTTTATGGCTTCATGGACAAAGAATTAATATTAAAAATATAGAAGAAGCCTGCAAAATGGGAATTGGATATGTATCAGATGATAGAAAAAGTGAAGGTATTATTCCGCTTTTATCTGTTTGGGAAAATATTTGTATACCAGCATATCCAAGGAAATTATCTAATAAGTTTGGGTTTATTAATAATAAGTTTGTAAGGCAGGTATCAAAAAAATATTATGATAAACTTCAAATTAAAAGTGCGGGCATGGGACAAAAAATAGGTTCATTAAGTGGAGGAAATCAGCAAAAAGGATTAATTAGCCGTTGGCTTGCTAATGATGTAAGGCTTTTGATTTTGAATATGCCAACAAGAGGTGTTGATGTAGGTGCAAGAGCAGAGATTTATAGAATTATGGAGGAACTAGCACAGCAAGGGGTTGCAGTTTTGACAGTTTCGCAAGAAATGCCAGAGGTATTAGGAATTGCAGATACCATTTATGTAATGCATGAAGGTGAAATTACAGCATGTATAGAAAAAGAAAATGCAACACAAGAACTGTTAATGAAGTACGCATTAGGAATTGGCGTAAGGGGGTCTAATTATGACAAAAAGTCAAGCTAAAGAACAAAAAAGCAGGGTGCAGGCAGTTCAGCAAAAAATACTTGATTCTGTTTTAATATTATTTGCTATAAGTATGATAATTTATTTTACTGCTGCATCACCATACTTTCTTTCATTAAAAAATTTTATGAATATATTATCTTCAGTTTCAGTGGTTGGAATAATAGCTACGGCTATGACCTTGGTTATGATAACTAGAGGGATAGATTTGTCAGTTGGCTCAACTATTGCTTTAACAGGCTGTGTATCTGCTATTTTAATTGTAAATTGGAGTATGCATTGGATTCTGGCAATTATAGTCACATTGCTGATTGGTGCAATTGTAGGTGTATTTAATGGAGTGCTGATTACTAAATTTAAAGTAGTTCCGTTTATAGCGACACTTGGTTCAATGAACATGTTTCGTGGATTAGCTTTTATTTTAACTAATGGACAGGCGATTTATGTACCTAACAAAATGATTACATTTATAGGTACAGGTAAGGTGTTTGGGTTAATTCCCATACCAGCAATAATTATGATGCTTTTCTTTGTGATATTTTGGGCTATTACTAGATTTACCGTTTTTGGCAGAAATGTATTTGCTGTAGGAGGTAATAGTGTTGCCAGCCGTTTGGCAGGTATTCCAGTATTAAAGCTAACATTGACCTTATATGTACTTACAGGCGTATTGTCAGCTATTGCAGGACTTGTTATGACAGGGCTTACATCTACAGCTATGCCATCAGCAGGAGATGGATATAATTTAGATACTATTACAGCGGTATATCTAGGAGGTAATAGTGCAAATGGCGGAGAGGGTTCTGTTTGGAGAACTTTTATGGGTATTTTAATTATTGGAATTTTAAACAATGGAATGGCATTGCTTAGTATTCAATCATATTGGCAGACCTTTGTAAAGGGAAGTTTGTTAATTGCAGCAGTAGTATTTGATATGTTGAGAAGAAAATAAAATTTGGAGGGCAACATGAAGAGCAAAAGAGATGAATTTAGAATTAATCGTTTGAAAGAAGAAATGAGAAAGGCAGGGTTAGATTATCTAATTCTTAGATTACCTGAAAATGTATTATATGCAACCGGATATTGGCCGATATTTGGGGTTTCAATGGCAATAGTTCCTTATGAAGGAGAAACTACTATATTTTATAATGAGGGTGAGGAAGATTTTGCGGCAGAATCGTGGCTTCCAGATGATGAAATTATACCATATTTATACTTTGGAATGCATGATGTCCCTAAGCCTAATGAAAATTTTAATAAAATGCTTAAAGAACTTTGGGCACGAAAAGGTTATAAGAAGAAAGCTGTTATTGGATATGAGGGCGGATATGAATTTATCGGTACTCAAAATATATCAGTTGAAGCAAGAATAGCGGGTGAGCCAGGGAAACGTATGTTGGAAGAAACTTTCCCAGAAGCAACATTAGTAGATGCTTATAAGCCACTTTGTTATTCTAGGATCGTTAAATCAGATATAGAAGTAGAAAAATTAAAACGTACTTGTGAAGTGACTTGTATGGGATATGCGGCTGCTAGGAAAATGCTTGTATCTGGAGTTAAAGATTGTGAAGTGTCTGCCGCTGTTGAGGCTGCAATAAGAGGTCAGGGGGTAGGCTATAAAGGTGCAAGGAGAGCTAGGGGATATGCATTTGCATTATCAGGTAAAGCCTCTTCTATGATGCGTAATCCTTATTTCGTAACCAGCGACAGGACGATTTTGCAAGGTGACACATGCCTTATTGAATTAGATGCATATGTAGATGGATATTTTTGTGATATGACTAGAACTATGTCTGTTGGTGAACCAAGTCTTAAAGCTGTTAAGATGTGGAATATTGTAAAAGAGGAATTGGATGCTATGTTATCAATAGTAAAAGCGGGTACTGCAACAAGTGAGCTTTGTCGTGTTGCAAAAGATATTGCGGCAAACTATGGATATGATAAACATGTGAATTTCCCTCATGCACCAGGGCATGGCATTGGACTTCAGTTTCATGAAATGCCGTCAGTACATCTATTTAGTAAAGACATTTTACAGGCAGGAAATGTGATTTCTATAGAACCTCATTGCTATGACCCTGAATGGGGCGGAATGAGATTAGAAGAAAATATTTTGATTACAGAAACTGGGTATAAATTGCTGACCCATTTTCCATTGGAATTATAGAATTAGATTTATGTTACCAATGTAGAATATCATATTTAGAGTATTTTAGATTATAGAAATAGAAATTGTTGAAAATTGTAATATAAATAAAAATTAAGTAATTATCAACTAATCTAAGAAGATGAATATGGAAAATATTAAGAAATATAATAAGAATAAGATATACAAACTATAAAATAATTTGAGAGGAGTGAAAAAGGCAGAAAGTTTAGAAGTATAATTGAAATGATATATATAAATTGTCAGTTGATTTAAAGATAGACAAAGATATAAATCATTAAATAATGTGAGTGAAGCTAATTATAATTTGTTGCCAAAAATAAAAAAGGTAAAATAGCAGTCGTAAAAACAAATAATTGATATGTATATAAAACATAAGAAAAAAGAAAATGAATAAAATCGATTATAATTTGTTGCCAAAAATAAAAAAGGTAAAATAGCAGTCATAAAAACAAATAATTGATATGTATTGAAAACATAGAAAGGAATTTTATGGATAAAACAATATTAATACCAGAAGTTATGAGAGCAATGGTACTTACAGGCGCAGGGGAATGGGAAGTTAAAGATGTGGTGGTACCAATTCCAGAAGATGAAGAAGTATTATGCAGAATTGATGCAATAGCAATTTGCGGAAGTGACCCTGAAATTATTCATGGAGGTTTGGCAGGTGTATGGCCGCCTAATTATCCATTTATTGCGGGGCATGAGTGGGCAGGAACTGTAGTTGCAAAGGGAAGTAAGGTTTTTGACATAGAAGTTGGGGATAGAGTAGCTGGTGAGGCACATAAAGGATGTGGATATTGTATAAACTGTTTAAAAGGAAGGTATACTTTGTGCTTAAATTATGGAAATCCTGAAACTGGACATAGGCATTATGGTTTTACTTCACAAGGAGCATATGCACAATATAATACTTACCATATAAAAAGTGTTACTAAAATTCCTAAAGAGGTATCGTTTGAAGAGGCGGCTATGTGTGATACCGCAGGTGTTGCACTGCATGGTTTAGAACTGTCAGGAGTATTGCCAGGGAGTACAGTAGCTATAATTGGCCCTGGACCTATTGGAATAATGGCGATGAAATTAGCAAAAGCTATGGGAGCAGGAAAAGTAATTATGGTAGGCAGAATGCCTAGAATAGAAACAGCACTTGAACTTGGAGCAGATGAAGCCGTAGACTTTTCTAAGTGTGACCCTGTAGAGAAAGTTCGGGAATTGACAGGCGGTTTAGGTGTTAGTTTGGCACTTGAATGTTCTGGTGCATCAGGAACTATTGTTCAAGCCTTGAAAATGTGCGGCAAAGGCGGAAAGGTAGTTATGCTGGGAGTTGCAAAAGATGGAGTGACAGAAGAAATTCCTTTAAAATATACAACACATAATGAACTAACATTGTTTGGTTCAAGAGCTAATCCTGATGTAAGTCAGAAAGTTATTAATATGATTGCAAGCGGGCGTATTGAAGTAAAAGATATGGTTACTCATACATTTTCATTAGAGGAAACTAAAAAGGCATTTGAAACTTTTGAAAAAAGATTAGGCGGAGCTATGAAAGTAATCATTTATCCTAATGGGGGTGAGTAAATATGCCAAATAAAGTTGTGATTATAGGCAGTGGTATGATGGGAAGCGGAATTGCAGCTATAAGTGCTCTGGCTGGAAATTATACCGTTTTAGTAGATGTGGTTCAGGAGTCAGCAGAAAAAGGGATTTTAACTGCTAAAGAGAGTATTGCAATTTTACTAAAGAATGAACTTACAACAGAAAAAGAGGCAAAAACAGCAGAAACATTATTGGAGTGGAATTGCTGTATGGAAACTGCACTTAAAAATGCTGATATGGTAATTGAGGCAGTTTATGAAAACCTAGAACTTAAGCAGAAATTATTTAAAGAAATAGATAAATTACTTCCGCCTAAAGTACCTATTGCAAGTAATACAAGCGGTTTAAGAATTACAGATATAGCAGCAGGTGTTAAACATAAAGAACGAACAATGACTACTCATTTTTGGTTTCCTGCACATTTAGTTCCATTAGTAGAAGTAGTTATGAGTGAGTGGACAGACCCTGAAATAGCACTAAAAATGAAAAATGAATTAAACCGTTGGGGTAAGAAAGCAGTTTTGGTAAAGAAAGATTTATCAGGTCAGTTAGCCAATAGAATCCTTCAGGCAATTATTAGAGAGGCGGCAAGTATTGTAGAAATGGGGCTTGCAAGTCCTGAAGATGTAGATATAGCAGTTAAAATGGGTATGGGTATTCGCTTTCCTGCATGGGGTCCTTTGGAACATGTAGATGGTGTTGGTGTGGATTTATGTACTTTGGTTCAAAATACAGTATTGCCAGATATTAGTGCAGACAAAGAGGCTTGTACACTTATGGAGAATATGGTGAAACGAGGGGATTTAGGCGCTAAGACTGGACAAGGGTTTTATAATTGGAATGAGAAAGATATGAATAAACTAAAAGATGAACGTGATAATTTTATTATTGAAGCATTAAAAATATTAAAGAGGGGGAATTTGTAAGTTGGGACAATATAGTTATTTTTATGTGGGAACTTATACAAAACCTATTCTTTTTGGCACAGGCGAAATTTTTGAAGGCAAGGGTGAAGGGATTTATTTATTAAAATTAAATAAAGAAAATGCGGCTTTAGAGTCTTGTGAACTAAAAATAAAAACTGATAATCCATCATATCTTTGTCTAAATAAATCAGGTACTATATTGTATGCAGTTAATGAATTAAAAGAGTATCAAGGAAAGCAAGAAGGGGCGGTGACTGCGTTTTATATAGACCGTAAAACAGGTGATTTAACAAAGATAAATGAATTTGGAACAGGCGGACAGGACCCTTGCCATTTAGCATTATCGCCAAATGAGGAAGTCTTAGCTGTTGCGAATTTTATGACAGGAAGTGTCAGTACCTATGAAGTATGTGATAAAGGTCTAAAAAGTAAAAAAGGTTTTTCACAGCATAAAGGAGGCAGTATACATTCTATAAGACAAAAAGGACCTCATGCCCATTCATGTATCTTTATTAAGGGGATTCCATATTTATTTGTACCTGACTTAGGTACGGATTGTTTAATCGCCTATTATTTTGATGGGGAAGAATTAGCAGAGGCTGTTAATGTTACCTATAAGTGTATGGCAGGCAGCGGCCCAAGGTATGGGGAGTATTTAACTTCTCAAAATAAATTGTATATTATTAATGAGTTGGCATCTAGTATTTCAGTTTTGGAATGGATTAAGGCAGATGAAAAGTGGGAGTGTCTGCAAACTATTTCTACAATTCAAAAGCAGTGTGAAAATATTTGCGCTGATTTGCATATTTTGCCAAATGGGAAGTTTCTATATGCTTCAAATCGTGGAGCAGATAGCTTAGTGGTTTATAGCATAAATGAATTTACAGGAAAACTTTCAAAGGTTCAAGAAATATCTTGCGGAGGAAAAACACCTAGGAATTTTGTTATTGACTATGAGGGTGAATTTTTGCTTGCAGGAAATCAAGACAGTGACCAAATAGCAGCTTTTAAAATTGATAATGAGAGCGGTATGCTTTATGAGGTTGATAGAATTAATGCAAAAACACCAGTTTGTTTGGTACAATTTCCAAAAGATATTATATAAAAGTATGTATTAGTATAATTAAAATGGAAAATATGTAAGTTGTTCTTTTTTCTTAAATTCATACAATTGACAATTTGTTAATTAGTGTGAAAAAGTGAACTAAAGATATTAAAAATATTTTGTGATTTTATTGCCTCATACAGTTAGGTCTAAATATCTAACTATATGGGGCAATACATAATAATGGCTTTACTTATATGGTATTTTAGATATTTATCCATTTTTTAATAAAACATATACCAGAAGGGTCAGGTCCAGTATAAGTTCCTATAGTAATGCCGATTTGCATAAGAGGAAGTTTCAATTTATATCCGATAAGATTTTCAAGTGAATTAAGTATTTTTAAGGAATCTGCTTTATCAGAGCCATATACAACACAAAAGTCATAGTCATTATAATTTTCACCATGCTGTTCAAAATATTCAGATATTAATGAAACTACCTTATCAAGTGAACGTCCTCGTCCGCGTACGGTTCCTACAGGTAAGAGTTCTCCTTCATTTAACTGTATAATTGGTTTTAGATTAAGTATGCTGCCTGCTAAAGCTGAGGCTTTGCCTACACGTCCGCCTTTTTGTAAATATTCAAGAGTTCCTACTGTGAAAAAGATTCTTGAAGTACTTATCAAAGTATCAATTTTAGATAATATATCAATATATGACATGCCTGCTTCAACCATTCCTATTACTTGATGTAAAACAAGACCTTGCCCAGCAGTTGCCTGCATAGAATTAATAATAGAAATATTAGCATTAGGGTAGTCATCAAGTATCATATCTTTAGCGGTACATGCTGATTGGTAAGAACCGCTAAACTTAGAAGTCAGACAGGTACAAATAATATTAGCATCTTCTTTTACTGCCGGCATAAATGCATCAAGATAATTTTGGACAGAAGGCAGTGAAGTTTTCGGGAAAATCTTTGTAGAAACAAGTTTTTCATAAAATGTATCAATGGATATTTCTTCAATTTCTTTATAATAATCAGTTGAATTAAAAGATACATAAAATGGTAACATAGTGACAGAATGTTCTTTTAAATATTCTTGTGGAAGATCACAAGATGAATCGGTAAATAGTCTTATATTATTCATTTAGGTAACCTTTCTATTTATAAAATTATAGTAATAATGTGTATTGTAACATAATAATATCAAGAGTGGAAGAATTGTAGTTGAATTTTATATATTTGTTGTAAAAAAATATGTAAAAATATAAGTATAATGATATATATGATGTTAAAAATATGAAAATTTAATATTAAAGAAATGTGTTTCGCTGTAGGTTTTGTTTTCCAAAGGTCATATTATTATTTTAAATAGTAAATATAAAAACTCATTTTATGCCATTTGTAAGTTTCTAACCCAATATTTCATTCATTATGAAAGCGGGAAATTAGCTTTTGGGAAAAGATACTCTTGATACTATAATTTTATTAAACAAAAAAAGAACTTATGATTACAAGGATTATTGTATCATAAGTTCTTGAATGAAAAAGTAGATTATTTTTTTAATACATCAGAATTGGTACTGCTTCGTATAGCTAAAACCATACTTTTTACAAATGAAAGACATGATGTACATTCATTTTCACTGCAATTTTCAATAAAATGAAGTAATTCCGCTTTATTTGGCGGTATAGCACCTTCTGATGAAAGTGATGAGAGTGAAATATCACAATTACCATTATAAAGAAAATCATAAGTTAAACCAAAATAGTTACAAAGTTTAGTAGCAACTTTTCGTGTTAATGAACGACGTCCGCGTTCAATTTCTCCTAGATAGTTAGGAGTAATTCCAAGAGCCTCGCTTAATTGTTCTTGAGTTAGATGAAATAATTTTCTTTCACTCTTAATACGTGCACCTATGGCTTTATCGTGTTCAGAAATAACTTGTCCCATATAAATCACTTACCTTTCAAAAAATTTAATTATAATTACTATAATATTTGCATTCTGTTATTATATTATAAAAGTATTATACTAAAAATAACAACAATTTCAAGTGCTATTTGCAAATTAATATGTGTAATTATATAAATTATTAGGAATTTTATATATAGTTTAGCGTTTATACCAAATTATAAGGTTTTTATATAAATTTTATTAAAAATGATGAAGATAAAAGGATATAAAAATTATATTAATATACAAAATATCTAGTATAAATGAAAAAAATATCTTTTAAATTGTCATATAAGTTAAAAAAATAGAGAAATATACAATTTTACTAAAAGCGAAAAACATATTTTGGACATTTGAGATATAGTTAAAATGAAGTCTCTAGTGTATGATATCTGTAAAGATTAATCACATAATATATTTATGTGCAAAACAAATTTATAGGAGGAATTGGTATAATGGCAAGTTTATCACTTAAAAATGTATGTAAAGTATATCCTAATGGCTTTGTTGCGGTTAAGGACTTCAATCTTGAGATAGAGGATAAGGAGTTTATCATATTTGTTGGACCTTCAGGTTGCGGTAAATCAACTACACTTCGTATGATTGCTGGTCTTGAAGAAATTAGTTCAGGTGATTTATTAATTGATGATAAGAGGGTAAATGATGTAGAACCTAAGGATAGAGATATAGCTATGGTATTCCAGAACTATGCTTTGTATCCTCATATGACAGTATATGATAATATGGCATTTGGTCTTAAACTTAGAAAAGTTCCAAAAGCAGATATAGATAAACAAGTTAAGAATGCAGCAGAAATTCTTGATCTTACTTCATTACTTGATCGTAAGCCTAAGGCTTTATCAGGTGGACAAAGACAGCGTGTTGCTATGGGACGTGCTATAGTTCGTCAGCCAAAAGTATTCCTTATGGATGAGCCTTTATCAAACCTTGATGCAAAACTTAGAGTACAGATGCGTATCGAAATTTCTAAGTTACATCAAAGACTTGAAACTACTATTATTTATGTTACACATGATCAGACAGAAGCTATGACTCTTGGTACAAGAATTGTAGTTATGAAAGCTGGTATTGTTCAGCAGGTAGATTCACCTCAAAATCTTTATGATAAGCCAAAAAATAAATTCGTTGCTGGTTTCATTGGTTCACCTCAGATGAACCTTATTGATGCAAAACTTGAAAAATCAGGCAATGATGTTATAATTTCTTTCGGTGGGAATAAAATAGTATTGCCAGAAGGAAAAGTAAAACAGCTTAATCCAGCGTATATTGGTAAAGAAGTAGCTTTTGGTATTCGTCCAGAAGATCTTCATGATGAAGAAGCATTCATATCTGCATCACCAAACAGTGTTATTTCAGCAACTATTAGAGTTTATGAAATGCTTGGTGCTGAGGTTTACCTTTACTTTGATGTTGACCAGACAAGTTTTACAGCTAGAGTAAATCCTCGTACAGCAGCAAGACCGGGAGATACAATTACTTTAGCACTTGATATGAGTAAAATTCACATCTTTGATAAAGAAACAGAAGCAGTAATTTTAAATTAATTTAAAATATTAATGTAATGGTTTTGTGTATGGACAGCAATTATTTATTTGATTACCTAACATAGGAGTTATTGATAAACTAATTCTATATTTTGATAATTATGTTTATCTATTAGCTTACTGGATAGTGTTACAAATTAGAATAAATAATTGCTGTCTGAATGCTTTTGTTATCTTGTTTTTAGATAAAAGAAATATTATATATTAACTTCATTGCTTATAGAAAGATAAGTGTTTGCGACAATTTTACGAATATGACTTGAATTAGTTTTTGATAATGCTGCGCGAATATGGTAAAATAAAATCATTATATAAGTAATGGTGTTAAAAGGGGATAAGTCTAGTTGAAAAAGAACAGTTATTTATTTGGTTCGCTGATTGAACCTTGTACAAATTCTTTTTCGTAAAGCTCTTTACATAAAGATGAATATAGTGGCGCAGACATTTAGCTTGTACAGCTTGTCTGCGCTGTTTTTATGTAATAGGAAATTCTTTCTATTACATAAAAACACCTCTGGTGGAGCACACTGCGGCGTACAATGTAGATGTCGCAAATTGCGACCGCCGCAGGCGAGAGTTTCGCTTGCGAAACTCTATTATGCTAATTTTACTTAATATTTTATTATGAGGTAATAATTGTACCAATTTCACAATCAATACCTTTAGATGCATTATCAAGTGATGTAATAATTGCCTTTCTATTTGCAGCTTTACGAGTAAATTTTATAGCTGCCTCTAATTTAGGTAACATTGAGCCTGCTGCTGCAAGAAATTGTTCATCATCAATAAGTTGTTTTAACTCATTAGATTTAATTTGTGTAATTGGGGTTTCATTATCAGTATTAAAATTAAGGTATACATTTTCAACACTTGTTAGGAATATAAGTACATCAGCATTAATTCCTTCAGCTATTCGTCCGGCAGTTAAATCTTTTTCAATTACAGCGCTGGCACCTTGCAACATTATTCCTTGTTTAAGAACTGGAATACCGCCACCACCGCCAGCAATGACTACTTGATTGGCATTAATAAGTACTTTAATAGTATCTAATTCAACTATTTCTTGAGGTTTGGGAGCTGAAATAATACGTCTATATCCTTGTTCTTCTTTAACAACATAATTGCCTTTTGCCTCTTCTTCTTTAGCTTCGGCTTCTGTCATATATCTTCCAATTACTTTAACTGGTTCATAAAAGGTATCATCATATGGGTCAACAATTACTTGAGTTAAAATCGTACTTACTGAGCGATATATTCCACGGCGAAGTAATTCAGTTCGTATAGCATTTTGTAAGTCATAACCTATGTAACCTTGGCTCATAGCGGAACAAACTGACATTGGAGCTACAGTATAATTATCATGTTGTTTTTGAAATTCATTCATAGCAGTATGAATCATTCCTACTTGCGGAGCATTGCTGTGTGAAATAACTACTTGATAACCTTTTTCAATAATATCGACAATAGCTTTTGACGATGCACGAACTGCTGACATTTGTTCTGGTAGAGTATTGCCAAGTGCAATATGTCCAAGTGCAATAACTGCTATTTTATTTTTCATATGAATGTCCTCTCTTAACATTGTATTTATTACTATTTTAAACTAGAAATAATGTATTTGCAAGCGTTATCCCAATTTGTATATGGAAAAAATCATTGTTGATTTAGAGTTTTTATGATAAAATAAAAAAAGTATTATTGTTAAATATTGCTATAAAATGTTATAAAATTTTTTGAGAGTTTATTATAAATGATAGTTATATTCCTTTGATAATTATGATATACTTCAAATCAATATTTTTTATAGTTTGTTGTGTTATCATCAATCATTGTGTCCTCAAGTATGCTTCTTTTTTGTGCCTTGCAATGAGGTAAAATATATGATTAAGGCAGAGTTTTGAAACTTTTAACTTTTTATTCTATAAGAAATTGGACTGAAATATACTGGAGTATACCAATTGACAGGGACTAAGAAGAATATAAAAATTATTATTTCAAAGCTATGTTTGTACATTGTCAAGAGAGGGTGTATTCATTGATTATATGTATTATGATAATAGCTGATATACATGTTTACTATCATTAAACAGAATTAGTATATAAATAATTATAAAAGAAAAAGAAGTTAATGCATAGTTGTTATTTATATAAAAATTTAGGAGATATTATGAAAGCGTATAAATTGGACACTTATAATACAATTTATTTTTGGTTAAATAATATTTTTAAGCCAGTTCTAATATATGAATTAATATTTTATATTATAAATTATTTTATGTTTAAAGAGGTAGAGATATATAATCAATATGCACAATTCATTGCACTTATAATTAATATTATATTTATACTTTTTTATTACATATATGAAAGATTAAATCAAGAGCATAGTAGATTGATTTATAAATCATATATATATTATGTTAAAGAATATATTTATACAAAGAAGAATGTTGTTAAAGAGATAGGAATTAAGACAATATGTTTAAGTTTAATATTTGGTATAATATTGGCATTAAGTTTGAATATTTTAATAATCCTTATAATTGGTGTTGAAAATAGTTCTGTACAATATGAGTGGAATTGGAATACAGAATTTATTGTGAAAAATATTATAAAAGCTCTGTCAATTGTCATACTAGCACCATTAGCAGAGGAGTTTTTATTTCGTGGTATATTATTTAATCAGCTTTTAAAAAAGTATTCAGCTAATGTTGCTGTTATTATTTCAGCAATTATATTTGGTATTTTTCATGGACAATTATGGCAGGGAATATATGCTTGTTTTATAGGTTTAATAGCAGCTTATGTATATTTTAAGAGAAAATCAATATTGCTGCCTATTTGTATACATATAGGATGCAATTTGATGTCGTTATTAGCTAATGTTGCAATACAAGAGGGTGTAATAGTTATGGATACTACTGTTTTTGTGATTATTTGTATTGCTGGAAGTATAAGCGGAGTTTTTATGTTATTAAGATTATGTGATATGTAATATAAGGAGGAAGTTAATGAAGTTATTATCTGTGGCTATTCCATGTTATAATTCAGAGACTTATATGGAAAAGTGTATAGAGAGTCTTTTAGTTGGTGGTGAAGAAGTAGAAATTCTTATTGTTAATGATGGTTCTAAGGATAGAACAGCAGAAATTGCAGACTTATATGAGAGGAAATATCCAAATATTTGCAGAGCAATTCATCAAGAAAATGGTGGACATGGAGAAGCTGTAAATGCAGGAATTAGAGCAGCAACGGGAATTTATTATAAGGTTGTTGATAGTGATGATTGGGTAAATGCAGATGCTTATAAGAAAATTCTTACAATATTAAGAAAGATTACTATGAGTTCTAGTTCTTTAGATATGTTAATTTCAAACTTTGTATATGAAAAGCAGGGTAGTAACAGAAAGAAAGTTATGCATTATAGGCATATGTTGCCGGAAAAAAAGATTTTTACATGGGATGAAACAAGACCTTTGTTAAAGGGAAAATATATTCTTATGCATTCTGTAATTTATCGTACGGAATTGCTTAGAAAATGTGAATTGGAACTTCCTAAACATACTTTTTATGTAGATAATATTTTTGTATATCAACCACTTCCGTATGTGAAAAATATGTATTATTTAGATGTTAATTTTTATAGATATTTTATTGGAAGAGATGACCAGTCTGTAAATGAGAAAGTTATGATATCGAGAATTGACCAGCAAATAAGGGTTACTAAACTTATGTTGGGATATTATGATTTGAGTAAAATTGCAAACAAGCGTCTGAGAAGTTATATGTATCAATATTTGGAGATAGTAATGGCAATATCATCTATAATGCTTATAAAATCAAAAACAAAGGAAAATTTTGATAAGAAAATGGAACTTTGGAATCATTTAAAGATTAGTGATATAAGATTGTATAGAAGAATGAGAATTGGATTTTTAGGAATGGTCTGCAATTTACCAGGTAAATGCGGAAGAAATATATCAATAGCGGCATATAATTTGATACAGCGATTTTATGGTTTTAATTAATAAAATTTTATTTAGTTATTATAATGTGAAATTATGAAATATTGTACATTATATAGATTATTATTATTTCAAATTAACAAAATATACAGAAGTAAAACTAAGGTATGTAGTAGGAGAGTATAAAATAAAGTGGTTATAGACTATAGAGTATATTATAATAATGTCACAAGAGAATTAAAAGTAAATGGGTAATTGAGGGAACAGATGGAATGTTGTCAGAAGTACCAGATAAACGGAGGTCTTTATGGCAAATAAATTAGTATTAGGTAATGCTTTATTGGAAAATTTGAAGTGAGTTACTATGTCTTAAACAAACCAGAGCCTTGTTCTTATGAACAAGGCTCTGGTTTGTTTAAGACATCAAGCAGCAAGTTATTCTTGATGTGATAAATAGATACAATGGTTGTAGGGGATATGATTAAAAATGCAGCACTTAGTGAGTATCATGAGAAATTATTGAAATAACATCTTTAAGCATTGAAGAAGCAATTTTTAAAAGAAAGAAAAAATATGAACTTTAGTCAAAATTTATATATATAATTTTTAAACAATGCCCAATCACTACTATTAAGAGAAATTTCCATACTTTTTAGTAATAGCCAATCATTTGCTGCACAACAATCATGGTTTATACTTCATTAATATGCTTTTTCTAATGTACTTCTCATTTACTACTGCAAATTGATTAAGACAAACTAGATTCCGTTGGGAAGAGTTGTTGACCTACAAATAAAAGAATCTTATTATCTGTTATAAATTTTTCCATTTTTATGGCATGTACTTCTTCGCCGCTTGGTAGTTTAGCGGAAAGGAATGTATCGTTTGAAAGTTGAATCTTAAGTTGTCCTTTTGTAGTGGCTTCTATAGTTCCATTTATAAGTAACTCAAAATTTCCAAATGAATTTCTAAGCTCTATTATATGTTCTCCATACTGATATGTTAACACATTTTCCGACACAATTTTAACCATTAACTTACCTGCTTTCTAATATGTTTAGTTTATTTTAACAATGATATATTTCGTTTTTATGCAACTAAATAATTATATCATATCCAGTATTGTAGTACAACTGCTTCAATATAATTTTTGTTCTAAATGTAATAAATATTACTCAGAGTATATCACCATAAAGTAGGCTATCTATGTGTGATTTTATTTTAAAGTATGAAACTTATATCATCACGGAGTAGTCTTAGTATTTATTTTTCATTTTACCTTTTACTCTCTCTTTTCTGATTTTTTTATTTAGAAACTATATTTTTATATCATTTCACTATAATAATAAGGCTAATATTTTAGTATCTAGGAGTTTTGTACTTTTGAAAGAATACAAAAAAAGATGATAAATACTATTAAAAATAAACTGGTAGTATAAAATATTAATATATATAATAGCTATGTTAGAAGATGTAATCTGTATTTTATCTAAGGTTTTTGGATTTCGTGGGAATTCTCCCAACTATATCATTATAATTTTAACTAAATATTTATTTTTTATTATAGTCAAGAGTAATTTATATCTTTATTGGTATTATATGACAATTTTATATATGGCAGGATTTGTATATTTATGAGAGAAAAATTTAACATTATAAGGGGCAGTGGTTTAATAAATGAAACATATGATATAATAAAATATTTGAGAAGC